>WNFA01003551.1_pt1 | contig 18481 bp, 20 predicted proteins | sample 5400481 | NCBI WGS metagenome assembly WNFA01 (sample SAMN13153340, study PRJNA577476) | soil metagenome | isolation source: 120 cm saprolite under Douglas fir tree site 2 hole 1 replicate 2 | place: USA:California | collected 2015-04-18
CGTAATCGCGTCGCTGATGTACCGGAAGTCGATGCAAGAGACGAGCTGTTCGGGGCTCATATCCACGAGCAGCTTCCACAAAGGCTTCCGCTCCACCTTCGCGTGGAGGTCCCAGACCGCGTTCACGAGGGCTGCCGATGCAAGGTGGATTGCGCCTTTCTCCGGGCCAATCCAGCGCAGCTGGTGATCGCCGGTGATCGCACGCCAGAAACCTCGCATGTCGGAGACGATGGATTCGAGCGTGCGCCCAATCACAATCGGGGCGAGAGCGTTGATCGCGGCGACGCAGATCTCCGTGCCGCGGCCGAGCGTGAAGGTAAGCCCATGGCCTTCGAGGTGATTGCCGGCGTCGGTCCTTAGCACCACATATGCGGCTGAATAGTCGGGGGCGGTGTGCATGGCGTCGGAACCGTCCAGCGTGCGTGAGGTAGGGAACCGAATATCGCGGGCGTCGACGCTAACGATGCGCGCCATCAGCCTTTGACCGCGCCGACCAGGAGGCCCCTGGCTATGAATCGTTCGAGCGCGATGGCCATCGCAATGACGGGCCCGATCATGATCAGGATGAGCACGGACATGTACCACCACTGCGGCCCGCGGGTCGCGTTCTGGGCGGCGACCGTCAACGGGAGGGTTTGAGCGTTCGCGCTCGTGAGGAACAGCGCGATGAGGTACTCGTTCCAGGCGAAGACGAGGACGAACAGGAAGGTGGCGACGAGGCCAGGTACGGCCAGCGGAAGGACGATTGACCGAAAGATGCGGTACCTGGACGCGCCATCGATGGCCGCGCTCTCCTCGAGCTCGAGGGGGACGCTTTGGAAGTAATCGCGCATGAGCCAGACGACGATCGGCAGATGCGCAGCGACGTAACTGATGATGAGCGCAGCCCAGGTGTCGAGCAGGGATAACTGCTGAAAAAAGATGTAGATCGGGATCACCACCGCCACCGGCGGCAGCATTCGCTGAGAGATCATCCAGAAGGCGATGTCGTCATTGCCAAGGGCCCTCTTGAAGCGCCGCGCGACGGTCTGCAAGAGCAGTAAGAACAACGCGAACCCGCCCAGCAAGGCGAGCTGCCACGGCCCACCCGCGGCAATGACGGCAACCGCTGCCACGAGGCCTGCGACGAACGACGCAATGGCCGCGAAACGGACTCGGTATTGCATGCGGACCAAGCCGTATGCGGCCATCGAGCCCAAGAGCAAGGTGATCGTTGTGCTGGTGAGCCCCACCACCACCGTGTTGAGGTAGGGTCGGAAGGTGTCCTCGCCCAGATCGACAAAGATGTAGCGCCAGGACTCCAGAGTCGGCTTGAAATCTCGGAATGGGAAGTAGAACGGGCCGCCGTTGACGTCGAGCGGGGTCTTGAGCGAGGTGACCGCGAGCCAGTACAGGGGGAAAAGGACAACAACTGCCCAGGCGACAAGCAGCGCATACGAGACGATCGTCCCCGCCGGCGAGGGCCTGTTGATCGCATAGGATCGATGGCGCCGAGCTCGTGTGGCCGCCATGCTTTAAGCCATTGCCGTCACGCGGCGCCGGAAGAGGTTGACGTAGCTGATGCCGACGAAAGTCACGACGATCAGCAGCATGTAGGCGACGGCGGCGGATCCTCCAATGTCGAGCGCCCGCCAGATGGTGTAGGCATGGAGGGTGAGCGACTCCGTTGCGGTTCCCGGCCCCCCGTTCGTGAGCACGTTGGGCAGGTCGACGATCTTGAACGCCTCGATGAGCCGGATGAGCACGACTGTCGAGGTGGCTGGCAGTATCTGCGGAAATGTGACGGCCCAGAACATCTGCCAGCGGTTGGCTCCATCGACGACGGCGGCTTCGTTCAGCTCGACAGGCAGGCTCTCGATCGAAGCGAGCAGGACGATGAATATGAACGGCGTCCACTGCCAGACATCGCCGATCATCACGGCCAACCGTGCCCCCCACGGGTTGGTGACCCACGACACGTCGGTCAGCCCAAAATGGGCCCAGAGCGGATAGAGCGGCCCCTTGCTCGTGTCGGTGAGCATGCGGAATAGGTAGGCGACGCCGACAGGCGTGATCATCATCGGAAGCAGAAAGACCACCCGGAAGAAGCGGCGCCCTGGTAGTCGCTGCACGACCAGGAGCGCGAGGCCGAGCGCAAGCAAGTACTGGACCGATACGTCGACGCCGACATAGATGAGGGTGACCACGAGAGTTCCCGGCCGCCCGCTCGTCATGACCGTATCGACGACAAGCCACACGAGCGCGCCGGCGCTGACGGCAGTGACCAGGCGTCCCACGAACCCGAGCACGGTGCGGCCAGGGCCGCGCAGGTAGCGGACGAGCAAGAAGGCGAAACCGCCATAGACGACGAACAGGACCGCCGCGGTGAGAGGAGTCAGCGGCACCGTTACGCCGATGAAATGGGTGCGGTCGATGCCAATCACCAGCTTCGCGTAGTTGCCAAGTCCGACAAAGGTGAGGTGGATGCCACCCTCTGAGAAGCTGAGGCGGGTGAGGGAGACGTAAAGGGACGCCAACAAGGGGAAGATCGAAAAGATCAGGATCACGAGCACCGCCGGCAGGATGAACACGGCCCCGGCGGAGCGGTCGAGACGCACGACAAGCCGACTCCACCTGGAGGATGCCGCCAGCGGGACCGGGCGCGCGGAGAGTTGGCCGCTCATGAGGAAAGGAACGTTTTCATCGGCTCCTGGCAATGACCAGCGGGTTGGGCGGCGAGGCGGAAGTCACCTCGCCGCCCGGGGTTAACTACTTTGTGACGCTGAGGCTCGATCTATAAGCGTCGAGCTGGGACGGCCGGCCGATCTCGTCGGTCTTGCTGTTCCACTGGTTGGTGATCTGAGCCATGGTCTGGCTGGCCGAAAGCTCGCCTGCCAGGAACTGAGCCAGCGCAGTATCGAGCGCAGTCTGCTGGTAAAAAGCCGTCTGCGGAATGCGAAGGTCCAGAACCATGTTCGGGCTCTGCAGGCTGGCCTGGATGGCGCCGAGATAATTCTTCGCCGCCGTCTCGCTCATGCCGGAGCTCAACCACGGCCCCAGGTTGGTGAAGTGGGATGTGCGGTACGGGTTGAATCCCGTCTTCCCGATGGTCACGTCGACGCTGGACTGCGCCGGCTGCGACATGTAGGACAGGAATGCAAACGCGGCGTCCTTGACCTTTGACGGCGCTGCCTTGTTGATCGCGCCCGACCAGCCGCCGAAGGCGGCAAACGGGGAGTGGTTCACACCATTGGTCGCGTGCGGGCAGATCGTCGCATTGCAGTCCACCAGCTGGCCGGTGCTGCGATCTAGCACGCGCTTCGAGCCGGGCAGGATCACGGCTCCGACCTTGTCCTGGACCTTCGATTGCGTGGGGTCGACCGCCAGCGGCCCGATGTCACCCCAGTCGAGGGACAGGGCACAGCGACCGGTCACGAACAGGCCGCGGGAATCACCGACGTCGTTGTTGAGCTGGTCCGGCGGTCCCAGCTTGGAGAGCTGCTTGTAGACGTCAAGTGCGGCCGCCGCGCCGGCGTTGTTCATGAGCGGCTGCATGTTGTCAGTGCTGAAGAAGGAGCCCTGCTTGGTGCCCTGGCTCTGCAGGAACGCGGCAGCTATCGAGATGTACATCCAGTACGACTGAGCGCTGCGCTTCATGGCCAGACAGGACCCATAGTCGGCCTTGCCGTCCCCGTTGAGGTCCTTGCCCTGGAAGTGCTTGGCGATGCTGATGTAGTCGTCCCAGGTTGCGGGGGGCTGGAGGCCGTCTTTCTGCAGAAGGTCCGTGCGGTAATACACCATCTGGAAGTCGCCGTCGAGCGGGACCGTGTAGACCTTGCCCTTGAACGTCGCGCTGAAGTCGCGAAAGAATGGCGCGATGTCGTTCCACTGAAGCGCCGAATCATTCTTGACGCGGTCGGTGAGGTCCTCGAGGTATCCGGCCGGTACGTAGTCACCCATCCACTGGGGATCGAAGACCGTGGCGTCGTACGAGTTGGTCTTGGTCGCAAAGTCAGTAAGGAGCTTCTGGTAAAGGTCGGAGAACGGAACCGTAATGATCTCGACCTTGGCGCCTGTGGCCCTTTCGAAATCGGGCGCGCGGCGCTGCAGGGGCTCCGCGATCTGGGGCCCGGTGAACGTGACGACGCGGATCGTAGTGCCGCTGAATTGGGCGTTCGACGTCGGGGTGCTCGAGTTGCAGGCCACCAGCAAGCCCACCGTCAGGACCAGGGCTCTCGCCAGGTATCGGCTCATAACCTCAGTTCTCCTCCAAAAACCCGAAGATCCGGTCGCGCCAGACACCCGAGCCAAGGGGCCCGCTGCCACCGATTATTCGGATGTTTAACTCGTCATCAGGAATTTGTCAAGCTCCGAATTGCTCAAATCGGCTCTTTTGGAGCCTAGTCATCCGATGTCTCGCTCCAGGCCGAGGCTTGGGGCTCGGGGCTCGGGGGCGATCAGGCGTCTACCCTGGCGTCGAGGCTGAACCGTTCGAGAACACGTTGGAAGACCCCGCCGAGGATCGCCACGGGCACGAGAGAGATGACCAGCGCGGCAGCAGCTGTCGGCCAGTCCAGCTCACGCTCGAATGTGAAGAAATCCACCATCGCCACCGGGACCGTCTTGATCTCGCCGGACGTGAGCACCAGCGGCACGAGCAGCAGATTCCAGGCGAGCACGAAAAGTACGATCGCGGTCGCGGCGACAGTCGGTGCAACCAGCGGGAGCACGACCTCTCCGAGCGTCAGCACGACGCCGGCGAAGGTGTCTGCCAGGTGAGCCCGGCGCATGAGATCGCTCAGCGGGATCACGTAAGCCATCGCCGGCAGGCTGGCAAGGACGAGGAAGCCCTCGGTCAGCAGCGACTTGCCGGCGAAGCGCGAGCGGGCAAGACCAAAAGCCGCGAGGAAGGAACACAAGACGGCGAGCGCAGCGGCGCAAGCAGCCGCAGCCGTGCTGGTGGCGAGCTCCTGCCAGAAGGAAGGCTCAGCGATGCCGACCTCGCGGAAATGATCGAAGGTGATGGGTCCCTTCCAGGACGGCGGCCGTGTGCTGTTGTCAGGCAGCAAACCGAATGAGGCCAGGACCGTCCACGTGAGCGGTAGGAGAAACGCGACGAGTGCCACCGTCAGCAAGAGGATTCGAATGACGGCGTCGCGCCGGCGCCGCGCACGAAGGCTCCTCATGCGGTCGCGGGTCGCCTGACCAGCCGTATGTAGACGAGACCGACGCCGAACACGGCCGCCGCGATCAGCCATGCGGAAGCTGCTCCGGCCGGCCAGTTGTTGACAGCAAAAGCCTGGTTATAGCTGTAGAAAGCCGGCGTGACTGTGGCGCTGCCCGGCCCGCCACCTGTCAGGATCAGAACGACGTCCAATGTTCCGAGCGACAGACCGACCAGCAGCATCGTGATCGCGAGGAGAAGTGGTCGGAGCGATGGCAGCGCAACGACGTACGCCTGCCGAATCCACGACGCTCCATCGAGCGTCGCGTGCTCCCATAGCTCTTTGGGAACCGAAAGCAGCCCGGGCAGCAGCAGGAACGCCACGAACGGCGCCTCTCGCCACACCTCGATGGCGACGATCGTCGGCAACGCGAGCCGCGCGTCGCCGATCGGTGAGGCGATGCTGGCTTGTCCGAGCCAGCCCGACGCAAAGTCGAGAATGCCGTTGGCACCGATGAGCAGGAAGTGCCACATCACCCCGTTAGCGATGGGACTGACCAGCCAGGGCAGCAGTAGGAGCAGCCGCCACAGCCCGCGGCCGCGAATCGGGCGGCGCAACAAGTAAGCGAGACCGAACCCGATGACCAGCTCCAGCGGTACGGCGGAGACCGCGAAGAGCGTGATGTTCCGGATCGCCACACCAAACTGCGGATCTCGGATGACTGCCAGGTAATTGCCTAGACCGGCGAAATGAATGCTGGTTGAAAACGGCGAGTACGTGCTGAATGTGGCAAGGAGACCGAGCAGCGCGGGCAGGACCAGCCAGCCGCTCAGCAGCACTGCCAGCGGCGCAAAAAGGACGAGCCGGTCGCGGCGTGTCAGTCTCATGGGTCCCTGCTCCGCGGTTTATGCTAAAGCCCCGATGTTTGGCGACAAAGGGAGAAGCAGCATGGCGCTTGTCAGCCATTTGTGGTCGATAACGTCCGACCTCTTGGCGGCGCCGCTGTCTTGTCTCACAATCGACAGCCAATGACCGATTTCCGCGTGGCACGCCGAACACGACGCAACCCGAGCGTGACCTCTGAGGCGATCGACAAGATTCAGGGCCTGATCATCTCCGGCAGCTGGGGACCGGGCGACCGCCTGCCTAAGGAAACCGAGCTGGCGGCGCAGCTGGGGCTGTCCCGGAACTCGCTGCGCGAGGCAGTACGCGCGCTGTCGCAGCTCCGCGTGCTCGAGGTCCGTCAGGGCGACGGGACTTATGTCACCAGTCTCGAGCCCAACCTCCTGCTGGAGAGCACCAGCTTCGTCAGCCATCTACTGGTCGGGGAGTCCGCTCTGGAGCTGTTCGAGGTGCGCCGGCTCCTCGAGGGCGCGGCGGCTGCGCTGGCCGCGGCCCGCATCGACTCAGCGGGCAAAGAGGCGTTGCGCGCCAAGCTCGAGCAGATGACCGAAACCGAGACTGTGGAGGAGCTGGTCGAGGCGGATGTCGACTTTCACGCGATCATCGCCCGCGCCACCGGCAACACGTTTCTCACCTCGTTGCTGGCCAGCCTGTCGTCCCGCACCATGCGGGCTCGGATTTGGCGCGGCCGCGAGGTGGACAACGCGCTCGACGTCACGAGGGACGAGCACCGGCGCATCTATGAGGCGATTGCCGGCGGCGATCCGGAGCTGGCGCGGGCGGCGGCGATGGCTCACATCGCCAGCGGTGAGCGATGGCTGCGCGCGCAGCTCGCGGCAACGTCCGCGGAGGCGCCGATGACCACGACCAAGGTGGGCGGTTGAAAAAATCCCCACCCCCTCGGGGTCCCTCCCCTCCCCCGAGCCCAACCACGCCTGACGCGACCAACGTAACCCGGCGCCGCCGCCGCGCCAACCCTGCTTGTTAAGACCATGAAGGTCGGCCTGCACACCCGGCTCAAGCCCGGCGCCGAAGAGCGCTACGAGGACTATCACCGGGCGGTTTGGCCAGAGGTGCTCGAAGGCATGCGTCGCGTGGGCATCACGAAGTACGCGATCTTTCGCGATGGGCTCGACCTGTTTCACTACATCGAGTGCGAGGACTATGCACGGGCCGTCGCCGAGCTTGCGCGCAGCCCGCTCAATCAGCGTTGGGAGGACGCCATGGCGCCGATGACAGCTGTCGCCCATGACTTCAGCGGCGAGGGCAGCGACCAGATGAAGCTCATCTTCGACTTCTAGTCGGCAACAGCCAGAATTGAATCCAACCCAGCAAGTCCCCCTCGGCCGGACGGCCCTGACGGTCACCCGATTCGGGCTTGGCACCGCCCCTCTGGGGGGACTGTTCGAAGCGGTTGACGAAGCCACCGGGGTCGGAGTCATCGAGCGCGCTTGGGACGCCGGCGTCCGCTTTTTCGACACCGCGCCCCTGTACGGCCACGGGCTGGCCGAGACGAGATTGGGCAAGGTGCTCAGACAGAAGCCTCGCGGCGAGTTCACGCTCGCGAGCAAGGTCGGCCGACTTCTCCGCGCTGACGCGCTGCCGGAGCCCGGCCAGTCCTGGCGCGGTACGCCCCCCGTCAACCCGGTGTTCGACTTCAGCTATGACGGGGTCATGCGGTCCTTCGAGGAGAGCCTCGTGCGGCTGGGGCTCGAGCGCATCGACATCCTGCATATCCACGACCCCGACCACCACCACGACGAGGCCATCACCGGCGCATATCGAGCGCTCGATCGCCTGCGCGCCGACGGGGCCATTGGAGCTGTTAGTGCCGGCATGAACCAGGCCGAGATGCTCACGCGTTTCGCCCGCGAAGCCGACTTCGACTGCTTCCTGCTGGCGGGCCGCTACACCCTGCTGGACCAGGTCGCCCTCAAAGAGCTGCTGCCCGAATGCGTCAAACGCGGCATCGCGATCATCGCCGGCGGCGTCTACAACAGCGGCATCCTGGCGGACCCGAAGCCCGGCGCGCATTACAACTACCAGACCGCGCCGGCGGAGCTGCTCGAGCGCGCGCGCCGGATACGCGACGTCTGCTCCCGCCACGGCGTGCCCCTGAAGGCGGCGGCAGTGCAATTTCCTCTCGGACACCCGGCGGTGGCGTGCGTCGTCGTCGGGTGCCGCAACGCGGCACAGCTCGACGAAAGCCTGGAGATGTTCGCGGTAGAGATCCCACCCAAGTTATGGCGCGACCTCAAGGCAGAGCGACTGCTGCCTGAACACGCCCCGACTCCCGAGAGCTAGTGATAGTCGACGCCCACCACCACTTCTGGGATCCCTCGCGCCACGACTACCCCTGGATGGGTGACGAGCTGGCGGCGATCCGCCGCCGTTTCGGTCCCGAGGACCTGGCGCCGCTGCTGGCGGCGGCGGCAGTCGATCGCACCGTCCTGATCCAGACCATCTCCAGCGTGGACGAGACCCGCGAGTTCCTCGCCACGGCAGCCGGCACCGACTTCGTCGCCGGGGTGGTCGGGTGGGTCGACCTGACCGAACCATCGGTCGGCGACACCCTGGCTGAGCTGCGTGCCGGAGCCGGCGGGACGTTGCTGGTCGGCATTCGCCATCAGGTCCACGACGAGCCGGATCCGCGCTGGCTTCTGCGCGGTGACGTGCAGCGCGGGATCGCGGCCGTGAGGGATGCCGGCCTGGTCTACGACCTGCTCGTCAAGACGCGCGAGCTGCCCGCGGCCGTCGAACTGGCGCGCACCTTCCCCGACCTTCGTTTCGTGCTCGACCACATGGCCAAGCCCCGGATCGCCGCAGGACCCCGCGACCCGGAGTGGGAGCAAGCGATGGCACCGCTGGCCGGTTGCCCCAACGTCTACTGCAAGCTGTCCGGCATGGTCACCGAGGCCAGGTGGACGGATTGGACGCCCGACGATCTGCAGCCGTACCTGAGTCGCGTCCTCGACTGGTTCGAACCCCAGCGCTGCATGTTCGGCTCTGACTGGCCCGTGTGCCTGCTGGCATCCGACTACGCGCGCGTCCTCAGCACCATGCAAGCGATCCTCGGCGATGACGGCGACGTGTTCGGCGCCACGGCGGCGCGGGTGTATCGGCTCAGCTAGGCGACGTCATCGATCAGGGCCGCCCAGCGTTCGTCGATCCGCCGGACCTTGTAGATCGCGAAGGCCGCCACCCACGCAATCACGAACGCGCCCACGATCACGTACCCGGCCTTGCCGATGAAGTCGAAGTTCGCGATCGCATCGAAGGCGCTGCCATGCAGGCCGAGAGTATGAATGAGGATTTGCGCAACCTGGAAGAGTCCGACGAACAGGGCCACGAACACTGACAGCGACGTGACAGTCAGGTTGTAGAAGACCTTGCGGATCGGGCTCGCGAATGCCCACGAGTACGCCTTGGACATGAAGGCGCCGTCCGTCGTGTCCATGAGAGACATGCCCGCCGCGAATATCAACGGCAAAGAGATGACCGCGGTGAACGGAAGTCCTTGGGCCGCCGCACCCGCTGAGATCGCAAGCAGCGCAACCTCAGACGCAGTGTCGAAACCCAGGCCGAACAGGAACCCGATCGGATACATGTGCCAGCTGTGCTCGACCAGGCGGAACATGCGGCCGAACAGCCTGGTCATCACGCCGCCGGCGACGAGCTCCGTCTCCAAGCCCTCGCGGTTGTACTCGCCGCGATGCATCTTCCGGTACACCCGAACGATGTCCAGGAGGATGACCAGGTTCATGATCCCGATGAGAACCAGGAAGCCTCCGGAGACCATCGTGCCCACGGCGCCGCCCACACTCCTGAGCTCCCCGTTGCCACTGACGACTCCCTGCACGATCGACTTCACCGCGAGGCCAAGCGCCACGGCGATCAGGAAGACCACCGTCGAATGACCCAGCGAGAAGAAGAACCCGACCCCGACCGGCTTGCCACCCCGCTGCAGAAGCTTGCGGGTGGTGTTGTCGATGGCCGCGATGTGATCGGCGTCGAACGCGTGCCTCAGCCCGAACGTGTAGGCAAGGCCGCCGAGGGCCAGAAAACCAGGGTGCTGGGCGCCGTACGCCAGGAGTAGGCCCCACCCGACCAGGTGCAGCAGGCCCACCGCCCCGAAGAAGCCGCCCAGCCGGGCACGCTCACCCGGATCAAAGGATCGGCCGATCAGGGTCCAGGGAGACGCCACGCCCGAAGCCTAATCGTTACCGCGACTGAGTCGCAACTTGGTATTCGCGTGGGCCCCCCACACATGCGAATGGATCCCAACTTCCCCCTCGCGAGGCTACGGCGTACGCTTGGCCCCGGTGGACGTCGACCGGCTCCCGCCCCAGCTGCAGGCCGTGCTTCGCGGTCTCGCCCGCATGATCAGCAGCCGCGAGCCGGCGATCCAGGTGAAAGTCGACCAGCTGCGGGCCCGGCATCCGCATTTCACCAATGACCAACTGGCGCTGGACCTGATCCGTTCCACTCGTAGGCGCGTCGCCGGCACTGCGGCGCTCAGCGCCGCGGCAGCGATCGCGCCTGGCTTGGGCACTGTGATCGCGATTGGGACCGTGACCAGCCAGGCCTTCTACGCCCTGGAGCAAGAGGTCGAGCTCGTGCTCGCCGTCGCCATGATCTACGGCCACGAGCTCGCCACCTCGGACGAGCGCGTGCTCGAGGCGCTCGTCGTCGTCGGCATCACCAGCGGGGCCGTAAAGCTCCGCGAGGACGTGCTCGTGACCGGTGGCGAGCGCCTGGCCGTGGCCGCGTTTCGCCGCCTTCCAAGCACCTTGCTCGCGCACGGCGGCAGCCGCATCCTGGCCCGGATCTTCGCGCGAGTCGCCGGCAGCGGTGCGGCCAAAGCCGCAGCCCGGTTGGTTCCCATCGGCGTCGGCGTGGCCGCCGGTGCCGGTTTCGATTGGCTCGCGGTCACCGGACTCGGGCGTGCCGCGATGAAGTACTACGGACCTGGAGGTCCGGGTGCGCGCCCGCTTCTACTTGCGGGCGAAGATGCCGCGCACGTCAAAGTGGGCGGCTGACTCGATCTGATCGAAGCCGCACTTCTTGGGCGGCTTGTCGGTGCGCCAGCGCAAGAACCGGGTCGCGTGCCGGAAGCGCTCGCCTGCCTCGAGCTTGTCATACGCCACCTCGCACACGAGCTCGGGGCGCACGGTCACCCACTCGGCTTCCTTGTCCTTTCCACGAGACCACCTGCTGATGCCGCCGGGCATGCGCCCCGAGCTGTACGAATCCCACTCGCTCGGCGGCACGTCCACCTCCAGCGGTTTCAGCTTGGCGATCAGCTCGTTGCGCTCGGCCGCGCTGAACGATGAGGTGTGACCGACGTAGTTGAGCGTCTTCCCGCGATACAGGCCCAGCAGCAACGAACCCAGCGACTTGCCGTCGTTTGACTTTCGCCAGCCGATGACCACGCAGTCGGCCGTGCGCTGATGCTTGACCTTCACCCACAAGCGCTTCCCCGGAATGTAAGCGCCGCCCCAGGACTTCGCCATCACACCATCGAGGCCCGCGCCCTCGAAGCGGTTGAACCACTGCTCGGCGGTCGCGTGATCGCGCGTGTAGGGGGTGAGAAAGATTGGCTGCTTGACGCCCTTGAGGAGACCTTCAAGGCGCTTGCGCCGCTTTCCGAGCGCCTCGGACCGCAGGTCGTCGGCGCCTTCCGCGAGGATGTCGAAGGCGACGTACCAGGCCGGCGTGGCCTCACTCAGCATTCGCACCCGTGACTCGGCCGGATGGATTCGCTGCTGGAGGGCTCCGAAGTCGAGCCCATCGGCGCCCACGACGATCAATTCGCCGTCCAGCACGACCTTGTTTTGACGCAGCTTCCTGAAGGCCGGCAGCAGCTCGGGGAAATAGCGGGTCATCGGACGCGCTCCCCGGCTCACAAGCTCGACGTTGTCGCCGTCGCGGAACATGAGGGTGCGGAATCCGTCCCACTTGGGCTCGTACTCCCAGCTGTCGCCCTTGGGGATGCCGTCACCCGGCGCCGACAGCATCGGCTCCATGTTCAGGGGTATTGGAAGCTTCAAAACTGTCATGTTTTCCCCAGCTGTCTATATCTTGTGGACGCAGGTACCCTGTGCTACCATATCGCCGGTCGGTAAAGTCGACCCACTAATTTCGACTCCACGCCCCCACCCCAGCCTTGGGAAGCTCGCGCAAGCGGGCTTCCCGCTTTTTCGGGCAAACGTCTCCGGTCTATGAGCCGAATCGGGAAAGGAGCTCGGCGACCGTCATCTTGCCGTAGTCCTTGCCGAGCACCGCTTCGGCGGTGTGCCACACCATCTGGGCCTGCGCCGGGCCGCGACTGGCCAGGTCGTCGAGCGAGACCGAACCGAACAGCTGGATCTGCGGTATCTGCTTCAGCTGCTGGGCCAGCCACTTGGCCCACTGGGCGGTGTTGCCATCGCTCGGAGCGACCTTGGCTTCGACCGCCGCCTTGACCGCGGTCGCTTTGGCCTCGGCGGCCGCCGCTGCTTTGCTCGCCTTGGCTGCGGTCTGCTGAGCGGCCTCGGACGCGGCTTCGGCGGTCTCTTTGGCCTTCGCCTCCACCTCGGCCGCGGTAGCCTCCGCCCGCGCCGGCATGGTGGTGAGCTTGTTTTCCCCCTTGTGCATGATCTCCTCCGCGGCCCTCCCCATCTCGCCGCGGCCGCCGCCTTCGCTGGCGCCGTCGCCGGTGCGCAGGCGGTCGCCGAAGCCCCGACCCATCGCGCCTCCGATCAATCCGGGCACGTCGAGCCCGGTCAATCCTTTGATCGCGGTCGTCGACTCGATCATCGCCCGGGTGGCATTGCGGACGAGGTCCGACGCGCCGTCGGCGCTCATCACGGTCAGCGAATTGATATGGCCCATAGGCTCCGCGGCCGCGCGGACGATGTCGGGCAGCGCGCTGAGCACGGTCTGGATGATGGCGGCCTCGTTGAACTGCTTGTATGCCTCCGCGCGCATCGCCAGCGCCTTGGCCTCGGCTTCACCCTTGGTCAGGACGATCTGCGCCTCAGCTCCACCTTCGAGACGCGTGGTCTCGGCGTCGGCTTCGGCGGATGCGATGCGGGCGCGCTTCTCGCCTTCCGCACGCGCGATCACCGCTTGGGCTTCAGCCGCGGCCGGCTTGACAGTCGACGAGAGCAGCTCTTTTTCACGGCGATCGGCTTCCAGCTGCGCGAGCTCGGTTTGCCTGCGTACGACTTCCTGCTGAGCCTCCGCTTGGGCCAGCGGACCGGCTTGATCGGCCCGCGCCTGCGCGGCGGCAACCTGGGTCTTGGTCTCGGCTTCCCGAAGGGAAACGTCACGACCCGCGTTGATCTTCACCTGTTGCGCCTCGGCCTCTCGGACCGCTGCGGTCTGGTCGGCTGACGCTCGCGCCATGCGCGCGTCGCGCTCGACCGTGGCGAGGTTCTGCTGTCCGAGCAGACCGATGTAATTCGACTCGTCCGAAAAGCTCTGGATGGTGAAGGCATCGATCTGCAGGCCGCTCGTGGCCAGGTCGCCTTTGGCCGCGTCCTGAACCTGCTGCAGGAGCTTCTGGCGATCGCGGATCAGCTCTTCGATCGTCAGCGTGCCGACGATCGATCGCAGCGACCCCTCGAGCACGTTCTTGACGATGGAGTCGACCTGCTCGGGCCTGGCGTCGAGGAATCGCTCGGCGGCGTTGCGCAGGGACTCGACGTCGCGGCCGATCTTGAACGTGGCCACGCCCTGGACCTGCACCTTGATGCCCTGGCTGGTCACGGCATCGCTGAGCTGAACGTTGATCTGGCGCGCGGTCAGCTTCAGCTTGCCAACGCGGTCCAGCAGCGGGCGCACGAACGTCCCGCCTCCGACCACGACCTTGACGCCCTTGTCGCCCGAGATCGCCATCGCCTGCCCGCGTTCGTTGCGCACCTTGGCGCCGCGCGACCCGGCGATGATGAGGGCCTCGTTGGCGCCCGCGACCTTGTACCGGCTGGCCACGAACGCGATCAGCAGGACGAGGATGATGACCCCCGTCACGGCCAGGAATGGTGTGGAAGTCACAAAACTAGGCATCGGACCTTGCTCCTTCTTTGGTCGCCGTGGGGACCGTTGCCACCACGAGGTTGGCGCCGGCGATGGCGATCACCTTTACCTCGTGCCCTGCGGGAATCTCGACGTCGGCGGTGGCGGTCAGATTGTGAGTTGCGCCGGCGAAACTGATCAAAACCGTGCCGAACCTGTTGGCTGGGATGCCGACCGAGACGCGGCCGGTCGAGCCGACCATGTCCTGGAGGCTGAAGGTCTCCGTCGACTCTGCCTGGCGGAGGGCCTTGAAGGCTCCGAACACCACGCCTGAGCCGAGGAGGCCGGCCACCACACCCACCAGCGTCGCCCCGCCCGGGCCGGCGTTCAGGCTGTGGAGCCCGAACAGGCCTCCCACCCCGAACATGGCGATGAAGCCGAGCAGCATGGGGGTGGGCGAAACGCCGGCGACGTCAAAGCCCAGGTGGACGGCCCCGAGCAGGCCGCCGAAGATGTCGTCGACGATCAGCGTGAGCAGGAGGAGTCCGCCTCCCAAGAGGAGGCAGGCGCCGAAGACGAGGTCGGCGGCGTTCAAGCCCTTACCACCAGCGCTTGAAGTTTAGGACGGGCGCTCGCGCTCCGTTTCCAGAGGGTGTGACGACATTCGGGGCTAAACCGCTAGCCTTCCCGGAGCGATGAGCTCTTCCTTCCGCATCGGCAACGAGGCCACGGAGCACGTCGCCGTGGAGGTGCTGGCGCGGGAGCATCCCGACAAGTCGGATTACTGGGATGGAAACTGGCTGACTGCCCAGGTTGAAGTGGCATGTGGGCCGTGGCGGGGCAAATACAGCGCGGCGTTACGCGCGGAAGAGTTCGTCCACTTTCGCGATCAGCTCGAAAGGCTCAGCGACGACAGCGAAGCGCCACCGGCCGAGTTCGAATCGATGGAGCCCTGGCTGAGATTCTCGGTCCATAGATCGGATCGCCACGGCCACATGCGAGTCAGCGGTCGCGCCCAAACCGAGCCTTTCTTCGACAGCCACAACATCTTCTATTTCGTGCTCGAGCTCGAGCAGGGTTTCCTGCCGGCGACCCTGGACGAGCTGGGGAAATTGATCGCAGAGTTCCCGGTGGTCGGCTCGCGGTAGGCCCAATGCCCGAAGCGGCGAACGACCTTGCGGCCTATGCCGCTCTCAAGGGGTGGACAGTAATCACCGGAAGCGATGGCCAGCTCATTTGTCGCGGACGCGAGGCCGGCTTGAGTTGGCACGTTTGGACTCACCCGCCTGTCCTCGGGCCCCTGCTCACGATGGTTGTTGAAGCTAAGTCGGGGCTGACCTTCGAGCTCGTGTCCGGCCCCAAGATCCGACCTGGTCTGCTCGAGAATGCAGTCGAGGAGGACTCAGAAGGCCGGAAGCACCTTACCAAGGTCAGCGAGGTCTCTCCTGCGGTCGAGAGTTGGATCAACAGCCTTGAGCCCAACTCTCTTACCCGGCTTGCTTTAGCAGAGCACGAACAGATTTCAGTGCACCCGGAGACGGTCGCGATCACATTTCAGGCCAAGGGCCTGGATCATGCGCTGAATCGCGCCAGGACACTGCTTGAATTCGTCGCGCTCTTGCCCAAGCGAAAGGCCCACATCCTGCCCAAGGAGCTACGCCCGATTGCGCCCCTGATACGTACGTGGTCGGTGACAGACGACGCCAACAGGGAGGCGCGCTTGGAGGCGGCATCCAGACCTGAGTTGGAAGGCCTCGCATCGGCTTGGAGACAGCATCTGGATCTGATCAACGCGACCATCGAACATCGGCCGGAGAGTGACCTGTCAATCCGGCTGATGGCATTTTCCCAGGCAGCAATGGAGGCTGAGCAGCAGATCCGGAGCGGCACGAACTAATGGATCGCGCCGGGTGCGATGGTCGGGCGGGACTTCAGCTGAACCGCTCCGCTTGAACAGATAAGCTGACCGTGCGGTGTTGGGCAAGGCGGCCAAAGAAGCCCACCAAATGCGGCAGAACTGGCTTGGTGCGGAACACTATCTGCTGGCCGTGCTGGCCGAACCAGGCGTCGCGACCGAGGTCATGGCGGACCTAGGCGTCACCCACGAGGGGGTCGCAGGCCAGCTCGCTCGAATTAACACCTTCAAAGGCAGACGGATCCGATACCTGGAATCAAAAGGCATTAGCACCAACCCGCGCGCACACGACGTGAGTGGCTGGGCAACCGGATTCGCCGCGGCGGCGGGGCGAAAAGTTCCGAGTCGGGAAGACTGGCTGCTGGCCACGCTGTATGAAGGCGGCGGCATCGTGTCGACCGTGCTGCGGGAGCTCGGCGTCTCAGCGGCCGCTGTCGTGGACGCCATGCGCCAGCGGGGTGTCAGAACGCCCGACTTCAATCCGGACGTAGACCGGCCTTGGCAAGGTCACCATGAGGTCGAGGTTGCCAAGTCTGAATGGGAGAAAGTGGTCGACGTTCTTAACGAGAAAATCCCGCAGGGCTCCAGCTTGCGGTGGGGATTCAATTCAAGGCGTGACCGGCCGGGGAAAATCCAGTTCGTCGCCGAGGACGGAATCGACCTCGACGCAATAGTGGCTGAGGCGCGCGCCCGCAGGATTCGGAGCTAATAGCGAGCTTCGCAATTGAGTCCGTCGCGCGAGAGTCGCGCGACACGTTTTCGGCTACGGGCTGCGGGCTTCGGTCTGCTTCTGTCCGCTCCGACCTGCCGCCCCTCATTTGGGTGCGACCGGGGCGCAAACGGCCTAGTTCTGAGCTTCGACCGCTCACTAGAGTTGTTGGCCCGAGGTTGACACTTTCCGAGCTTGCGACGGTCCTCTGAGAACGCCGGCTGCGAACCACGCCAGGCACATCGCATACACACCGAAACTCGCCGCCGACCGCAGATCGAACCCGGCTTCCCGCACATAGGTCTGCTGGCTAATCTCTGCGTGAATGCCATCGGCGGTCGTGTGGTAGTAATGACCATTCTCGGTCGACCACTGATAGCCCTTGAAGCAGTTGACGGGAACCGGCCCATAGCAGACGTTGGGCACGTCCCAGCCGATGGCCAAAAACAGAGTGGCTGCGGCGAACGCGCCAAATGCCACTGTCAGGGCCCATGGTCGTAGCAACTCCTTGACCGGAGGTTGCGCAGCCCGACTCATGTCGATCCGGCGCAGCCTGGCCAGCAAGTACAGGCCGGGAAGGAACAGCCAACCGATGAGGGCCAGCAGGCCTCCCAGGAAGAGGGGCGGAGGGACCAAATGGCTCATCCACATGATGACGGCATAGCCCAGAAGCACAGCCGCGATGGCGAGCCGTATCCAGATCGTCTCGTCCACCATCCGGCGCTGTGCCACTAGATGGTCAGATTACCGGGAGTCGAGTGAACTCGACAACGCGAAACTCGCGCAGGTCTCTTAACTCGTTCGAACGTCCTTGTGAAGACCTGGATGACGCCTATAAAAGCTAGGGCGGTGCAGCCGCGCCAAAAGCCGGCCTGCGGTTATAGCTCACGAACGTAGGGCGGTCCACACGATAAATGCGATCAGGCCAACGACCACGGTACCCACAATTGCCAACGCGAATATCCGTTGCGGATTTGCGACTACGTTGCGAGTGGCTCCCGGATATCGTCGATTGATCTCGCGGAGCGTCAGCACATCCTCGTAGCTGCCGCTTAACGGCACCGAAAGAGATCCTGCAATGGCGGCTGCGTCATATGCCCCGCCTAGGGTAAACAAGCTCCGGTCAAAAGCATCTACGCCGATTACGGCTTGCCTTGAGGGTCCTTCGAAAGGTTTGACTCCAAGTCGGACGAGCCTGGAGACATCGCCACGAGCAATGACAGCTGTCGAACCGCGCCACAAGGAGGAGGGCGATCTGCACTCCGATAAACAGCACCCTGCGAGCTCGTTCGCGGTCCAGACCGAGCACCGTAGTTACCGCAGGGCGGAAGTTAGTTACGACGGAGCCAAAGTCATCCACTCTCTGAATTCAGGCTAACTCAGCGCGGCGGCTTACTAGAGGATCGGGGCACTCATGAACGAAGCGCTCATCCGCGCGCCAGCCACGGTCATTTCCGGCTCGCGCGACTAACCGGGCTCCAGTAGCCCGGACTAGAACGGGACCTTTCGTTTACCAAGTGGTCTTCGATCCCTGGCGAATTCGACCTGATCTTACCTCGGGCAGTGTGCTCCGGCCCAGACCACTTAACTGGGTCTGTGTCACGTGGCACTATTTGCCTTTCCCCTCAACTCCGACAGCGATCCGGCTCGTCGATTGCTCTTCGCGCACCCTGCGGCCATGGATCAGGCCCATGGCGATGATGCTCGGCATTGTGAGCACGGCGAAAGCCGCCACGCTAGCAGCGAACAACGCTTGGCTTGAACCTCCCAACACGATGCCTGCCATCAGCACACCCGTGCTAAACCCCATCC
>WNFA01001603.1_pt1 | contig 18470 bp, 15 predicted proteins | sample 5400481 | NCBI WGS metagenome assembly WNFA01 (sample SAMN13153340, study PRJNA577476) | soil metagenome | isolation source: 120 cm saprolite under Douglas fir tree site 2 hole 1 replicate 2 | place: USA:California | collected 2015-04-18
ACGCGAAGTCTCCGGTCGCGTCGCTTTGCGTCTGGGCGGCCACCACGCCCTTGGAGTCGACCAGCTGGACAGTCAGGTCCGGGAGTCCCGACTCACCAGGATCGACCTGCCCGACCTGCCCGCCCCCTCCCGGTGTGAAATCGCGCCAGACCACGCCGACGATCTTGCCGGGCTGCGGGGCAGGGTCTTGGGCTGGCCGCGCGCTGCTCGGGATTTCCGCCACGGGGAAGCCAATCAAGCCGACGTGGGCGACGTCGCCGGGCGCGAGCGGCGAACTGACCTGATAGCCGTCGCCGACCGCCTGGACCAGATCCGGTTGCGATGGCCTGGCACCCGTGTAGTGGCCTGGATGGGTGATCGTATTCGCCACCGAGGCGATGACGGCGTTCAGGGCGCCTGTGTCCGGGCTCTGCTGGTACATGATCCGCCAGATCACGCCGCTGGCGAGCAGGGAGACCGCCATCGGCATGAACAGGAGGGTGCGGATCAAGAGTCGGTACGGGACTCGCTCCAGGAGCACGGCGAAGAGCACCCCCAGGCCGGTCACGGCGGCCGGAAAGATCACCACCCAGATGATGTTGTTCTGGAGGGCGTGGAGCGTCCGGCCGTTGGTGAACACCTGGGCGTAGTTGCCGAGGCCGACGAAGCCGTCGCCCGACTTATTGAAGAAGCTGCGGATCACGGTGGCGATCACGGGATAGACGATGAAGAGCCCCACGAAGATCCCGGCCGGCAGCAGGAAGCCGACCGCGGTCAGGTTCCATTTCGGCTCCGGCCGCGGCGCCCGGGCCACCCGGCCCAGGCGCTCCTCGACGCCGGTCGCCGGGGCGGCCGACACCGTCGTGCTCATGCGGTCATCGGTCAGCTACCGTACGCGGCCGCCGCATCCTTCTCGAGCTGGGCCGTTGCCGCGTCGATATTGTTTGGACTCTTGAGCCAGGCCTGCAAGTCAGCAAACTCACCGGACCCCACGGTGCCCCCGAACGCGGACGGCGCCTGGTCCGACATGTCAAACCGGAACACCTGGGCGTTGACCAGCGCCTGGGTGGAAGCCTTGGCGATCGGGTCGGGATAGACCGAGAGGTCGACCTTCTTGTTGGCTGAGGAGAACCCGCCCTTGGCGGCCCAGATCTGGGCGGCTTCGGGGCTGGCCAGGTACTTGACCAGTTCCACAGCGGCCGGGTTGTCGGTGAAGCGAACCACCACATCCCCTCCGCCCATTACCGAAGGCGGCGAGCCATTGACGTCCGGGAAGGGAAAGAAATTGAAGTCGGTAATCGGCGTCAGGTGGGCGGTCCCCGTCAGAATGCCTTCGACGAAGTCACCCTCGTACACAATGGCGGCCTTGGGCGGGTTGCCGGCGATATTGCTCACCGACGTCGGGAAGTCGGTCTGGAGCGCCCCCGAGCGGCCGCCCGCGATCAGCTGGTCCTGGAACAAGGCCGCCAGCACCCGCAGGGTCGCCTTGACGGAGTCGTCCGTCCACTTGATGGTGTGCTTGGTCAGCGCGTCGTACTTGTCCGGTCCGGCCAGCCGCAGGTACACATTCTCGAACCAGTCCGTCAGCGTCCAGCCGTCGGCGCCACCGATGGACAGGGGCTTCACGCCCGAAGCCGCGAGGGTGGTGAGGACCCCGGCCGCGGCATCGATGGACTTGGGCGGCGATACGCCCGCCTGCGCGAAGGCCTTGACGTTGTACCACACCGTGGACTTGTTGGCTGCCTTGTAGAAGACGCCATAGAACTTGCCGTTCACCGTCCCCAGGTCTTTCCAGACCGCCGCATAGTTCTGGCTGACCAGGCTGGCCGTCGCACTGTCCAGCTCCTTCAGCGAGCCCTTAACGGCCAGGTCGTGGAGCAGCCCAGGTTGAGGCAGGACGGCCACATCGGGCGGGCTGTTGGAGGCGATCCGCGAACCGAGGACCGTTCCAATCTTGTCTCCGGTTGACGTAAAGGTCGCGGTGGCGCCGGTCTTGTCCGAAAAGGCCGCCAGCACCGCCTCGAAGTTCTTCTGCTCGTCCTTCGACCAGACGGCCGCGATCTCAACTTTTTTGCCCGCCAACGGTTTGCCGCTCGGTGTTGCGCTACCGGTGCCACAGGCCGTCAGCACGACCGCGCCCACCACGCCCAGAACCAGCGCGCGAAGCGCGCTCCTTCCTTTCATCCTTGCTTCCTCCTCAAGGTGAGCCTCGGGAGAGGCCCCTCTGAAAGTCAGAGCTTATTCCACAGACAATCGCGGGGTCAATCGGGGCGTTGGATGCCGGCGCCCGACCGAGCGGACGGCCGCCTGGTCAGGATTGGAAGAGCCTCCCGGATGTATTCCGCCCCGGAGCCCACCGTCCAGATGGTGGCGATCAGGAGACTCCAGATCGGGATCGAATAGGGCCCGTAGTGATGCAGCAACAACGTGTCCACCAGGCCCCACCGGCTGGACAGGACGCCGCCCCGCAATGCATCGCCGGCCAAGAGGACGAGCAGCAGGGCGCCGATGGTGATGGCGGCCTTGGCCTTACCCCACCCACCGGCCGGGATGACGATCCCGAGCGCGGCGGCATAGCTGCGTAGCCCGGTGACCAGGAATTCGCGGGCGATGATCACGGCGGCCATCCAGGCCGGCACCGCGTGGACCGAAACCAGGGCTATCAGCAGGACCGCCACCAGGATCTTGTCGGCCGTGGTGTCCAGATACACGCCCAGCGGCGAGACCTGGCCGCGACGGCGGGCGACCTCACCGTCGGCCGTGTCACTGAGCGAGGCGAGTGCGAACACCATCAGCGCCACCGCAAATCCGTATCGGTCCGGCCAGGCAATCAGGACGTACAGGATGGGGGCGGCCACGATCCGAGAGAAGCTCAGGAGGTTGGGGAGAGACCAGAGCACCAGTTTCTATCTCTGAACGGCGACCTGGTAGTCGACGGGCCGCTCGGCTCCCCTCCAGGTAATGGTGTGGCGCGCCGGCTCGGTGCGGGCGACCACCCGGCCGGCCTTGAGCACGAGCCGGCGCGGCGCCACCAGCCGGATGGCATCCATCTCGGTGGGCGCCTCGAACAGGACCAGGTCGGCGCGGCAGCCGGGCGCCAGCCCGTAGTCCGCCAGGCCAAGGGTGAGAGCCGCGTTGACGGTGATCATGTCAATCAGGGTGCGGATTTCCTCATACCCGGACATCTGGCCGTAATGGGCCAGCACAAACGCCGCCTGCAGCGGATCGCCGTACCCCAGCGGATACCAGGGATCCATCACGGAGTCGTGGCCCAGGCACACGTTCACCCCAGCTGCCAGCAGCTCCTTGACCCGGGTATGGCCACGCCGGATCGGGTAGTGGTCAAACCGCCCCTGCAGCACCGCGTTGTCCAGCGGGTTGGTAACCATGTGCAGGCCGGCCCGCCGCACGTTGCTGATCAGCCGGCCAGCGTAGGCATTGTTGTAGGAATGCATGGCGGTGGTATGGCTGGCGGTGACCCGCCCGTTCAACTTCAGCCTGATGGTCTCCGCCACCATCACCTCGAGGAACCGGGAATGGTCGTCATCGGTCTCGTCGCAATGGATGTCAACCGCTTTCCCGTGCTCGGCGGCCAGCTCCATGGCGAACTTCACCGATCGTTCGCCGTAGTCGCGGGTGAGCTCGAAGTGGGGGATGGCGCCGACGACATCCGCCCCCAAGGTGACGGCCTGGCGCATCAGGGCCTCGCCGTCCGGAAAGGAGAGAATCCCTTGCTGCGGGAACGCGACCAGCTGCAGGGTGACCGGGTCCTTGACCTCGGCACGCAGCTCGATCAACGCTCGGAGAGCCGTGAGCTGGGGGTCGCACACGTCGACGTGGCTGCGCACGAACAGCACTCCGTTGGCCACCTGCCAGCGCAACACCTCCTCGGCCCGAGCTTTGACATCCGCGACCGTCAGGTCCTTCACGCGCTCGCCCCAGATGGCGATCCCTTCGAAGAGCGACCCGGTCAGGTTGTGCCGCGGCTGGCCCACCGTGAGCACGGCGTCCAGGTGGATATGGGGCTCGACCAGCGCCGGGGTGAGCAGCGCCCCGTTTGCCTCGATCGTTTCTTTTGGCTCCTCGGCCGCCGCCGCGACGATGCGGCCGTCGCGAATGGCCACATCCGCGAGGCTCCTCGCCCGCGGCAATCGAGCCCGGCGGATCAGGAGATCAATCACAGCCGCTAGAATCTTGCCAGAACACGAATGGGTGTGAAGGACCTCGCCGATCGCCCGGTCCCCGTTCGCGAGGGCCAGTACGGTTCCCGCGTCGTCGCCGTGGAACCGGGTGGGATTGAGTACATCCCCGAGGGAGAGCGCCACGGCCACCCGTTAGACCTCTTCTGGACCTGGATGTCTCCCAACTTGGAGTTCGCCACGGTGTTCGTGGGCGTGCTCCCCATCGCCTTCTTCGGCATGGGGTTCGTCGACGGGGCCCTCGCTATCATCCTGGGCACCGCGCTGGGCTCGCTCACGCATGCCATCCTCTCGAGTTGGGGGCCGAAGTTCGGTGTGCCCCAGATGGTCCAGAGCCGAGGCGCCTTCGGGTTCCTCGGCAATATCCTTCCGGCTGGACTGAACGCCTTCACCGCCAACGTCGGCTGGTTCATCGTCAACAGCGTGAGCGGCTCGTTCGCCCTGCAGACGCTGGCAGGCCCCCGCCTGCTCAACTGGTTCAACCTGCCGTTTTGGCTGGCCTTTCTGATCATAGTCGTGGCGCAGGTCGCCGTCGCGTTCATCGGGCACAACATGGTCCACCAGTTCGAGAAGTTCGCCTTCCCCTACTTGCTGGTGGTCTTCGGACTGGCCTCTATCTGGATCTTGTCACAGGGTAACCTGACCCAGGGCATCAATCCCAAGGTGCAGGGGGCGTTGGGCGAGACGGGCGCGTTTACTCTCACCTTCACCGCCGCCTTCGGCTACGCGGCAGGCTGGAACCCTTACGCCTCTGACTACACCCGGTATTTCCCGCGCAACGCCAACCGGCTGCGGGTTGCCCTCGCTGCCGGGCTGGGCGTGTTCGTCTCGTGCGCAGTGCTGGAGCTGGTGGGAGCGGCTCTGGTTACCGTCGCGGGCACCCAGTGGGGAGCTACGGAGAGTCCCACGGCTCAGTTCATCAAGCCGCTGCCCCAGTTGCTCGCCGGCGCCCTCATGCTCGGGATCGCGCTGGGAGCTGTCGCGGCCAACGTGATCAACATCTACAGCGGCGCCATGTCCTTTCTCAGCCTGGGCATTCGGGAGCTCGGGTTCACGCTCCGGCAGCGGCGCGCGATCGTGGCGGTAGCGACCGGCGTCATCGGCTTTGCGGTTGGGGTGCTCGGCCAATCCAACGTGGCCCCGGGCAGCAAGTATGAGTTTTTCCTGCTACTGATCAGCTACTGGATCGCCCCCTGGCTGGCCGTCGTCTTCGTCGACTACTGGCGTCGCCGCGGCGATTATGGCGACGAGCGCCTCTTCTATGACACTCACCATCGGCCCTGGAAAGGCTTCATCAGCATGCTCGTGGCGATCGTAGTCTCCTTGCCTTTCTGGAACAACCCGCTCTACACGGGCTGGGTGCCACAGACCTGGCCGCAGGTCGGTGACCTGACCTTCGTCGTCGGTTTTGTGGTGGCCGCCGTCGTCTACGTTCTCCTGACCCGGACATCCGGCCGGGCTCCGGCAGTCGTCCGCTGAGCTCCACCGCACCCAACCGGTTCCGCCTGGGACGCGAGTTGGTGAGCGCTGACGCGATCCAGCAACGCGTTCGCGAGATGGCCGCCGAGATCTCGCGCGACTACCGGGAGCTCGACACGCCCCTGATCCTCCTCTCCGTGCTCAAAGGCTCGGTCAGCTTTGCCACCGACCTGAGCCGCGCCATCACGATCCCGGTCAACTTCGACTACGTGGCCTGCAGCAGCTATGGGCAGGCAACCGTGACCAGCGGCCACGTGCAGCTGCTGAAAGACCTCAGCATGGACGTGGCCGGACGCCACGTGCTGATGGTCGAAGACATCATCGATACCGGTCTGACCACCTCATTCCTGTTCGAGCACGTCCAGCGACACGCCCCCGCATCGGTCAAGCTCTGCGTCCTGCTCAACAAGCAGGAGCGGCGGGTGAAGCCGGTGCCGATCGCGTACAAGGGCTTCGATATCCCCAATGAGTTCGTGGTCGGCTACGGCCTCGACTTTAACGAGCTCTACCGGAACCTCACCGCCGTCCACGTCCTCGAACACGATTAGGCCGATTTGGGCTTGGCTCGAGCGGGACTTCGACGGGCGCCGCAGCACCCACCGGGCGCCGCTCGCGCAGTTCGCTGAAGAACAGCGCGCCCAGAATCAGCGCTGCGCCGACCACCTGGAGGAGGCGGAAGCGCTCACCCACCAGGAGGAACGCAAAGAAGACCGTGAAGGCGGGCTCCGTGGTCAGGATCAGCGCCGTGCGGCTTGCCGGCAGGCGCTGCTGGGCGTAGGTCTGCACCCAGAATGCGATGGCCGATGCGAAGACGCCGGTGATGAGCAGCGCCGGCCAGACAGACCTGGGGGCCGGGATCAGCACAACTCCCGTGGCTACGGCACCGGCGGTGAGGAAGACTCCGGCCGCCGTCATCTGCCAGGCAGCCAGGACAAGGGGACCGGCGGACGCGTATCGGCTGAGCAACGTGATGTGAAAGGCAAACCCGACCGACCCGAGCAGCACCAACAGGTCCCCCTGGTGGAGGCCGGTCGGCGCTCCGCCCGTAAGCAGGGCAGTTCCGGCAAACGCGGTCGCGGCCGCCAGCCAGGTCACCCGGCCGGTCGCCACGCCGAAAATCAGCCGATCCAGGATGGGGGTGAAGACCACGAAAAGGCCGGTGATCAGGCCCGTGTTGGCGACGGAGGTGCCCCGCAGCCCCAGGGTCTGGAACAGGTAGGAAAGGGCAAGCACCAGGCCAATCGCGAGACCGATCCCGGCTCGGCGAATTCGAAGCCGGAGGGCGGCCACGATGACCCAGAGGACCAGCGCAGCCAGGGCAAAGCGAACGCCGAGAAACGAGACGACCGGGTAGTGCCCGATGGCATCCTTTACGACGACGAAGGTCCAGCCCCAGATCGCCGTCACCCCCACCAAGAGAACCGTCGGGATGATCCGCAGTCCTGGGGCGGGCGGCATTGCGGGCTAGGATACCCGCGACGGTGGGAGCCAGGGTCTAGGAGGCTTGCCGGTTGGCACTGCGGGTCGGAGGCTGGTGCCGCAGAGTGAGGGCGGTCGACACAACCTAGGTAGGGGGGCGCCCCCTAAGTTTCCCTGTTACCGAAAACGCGGGGTTCGTTAGTGGCTGCAGTGCTTGGCGGTGCCGGCGTCCTCACCCGTGTCGAAGGAACTGCCGCACGAACAGCTCGAGACCGCGTTCGGGTTGTGGACAGTGAAGCCGCCGCCCATCAGGCTATCGACAAAGTCGATCTCGGCGCCCTTGATGTACTGGGCACTGACCTGATCGACGAACAGCCTGACGCCGTTGTGCTCAGTCACGATGTCGCCAGCCTGGGTCTGGTCCTCGAAGCCCATGCCATAGGACATCCCCGAGCAGCCGCCGGGTTGCACGAAGACGCGCAGGCCGAGCTGAGCCTGGCCCTGCTTGGCCAGAATATCCCGGAGCTGGGTGGCGGCGGCGTCCGTCATCGAAACGAGTGGGGTCTGGGTATCGATCATTTCCTGGGCCATGTGCGCTTCTAGTATAACGGGCCGCCCGTTAGGGAAATTGCTGCCCTCGTAGCGGGCGCGTCGCGTGCCGGTGTCCTTCGTGCCCCCACCGCAGGGCCACCACCGCGTCAGCGCAGACGGCCAGCAACTCCCCGCCGGCTCCCCCGGCCGGGTTTTCCAGTTCACCAACTGGGCGCTCGCCACGGTCCTGGACCCGGCGGACTCCCTCGACAAACAGCTGCTCGCCCTTCCAGGTGACGACGGGACGCTGGTCCGGCTGGCCGGCCCGGACGGCACGGTCGAGGGTCGCAAACGGCTGCCGCAGGTCCAGTTGGGCAGCCCGTACCGGAGGGTCGTACGACCCGGCGCTGAGATCGGGCAGGTGCCCATGCGTATCGCCGGCTGCCAGCCGGATCAGGGTGGCGTCCAGGGCTTCCAGCCCAGCCGCCACCAGCCGCTTGCACAGGGTTCCCGCGGTATCGGTGGGCAGAATCGGCAGTGTCCGCTGCTCCAGGATGGGGCCGGCATCGACGCGCTCGGCGGCCCAGTGCAGGGTGATCCCAGACTCCCGGTCTCCCTGCGCGATAGCCCAGTAGATCGGCTCCGGGCCGCGGTGGCGCGGGAGCAGGGACGGATGGATATTCAGCCAGCCGAGCCGCGGGATAGCGAGTACGTCGGCACGCACGATCTGGTCGAAGCTCGCCATGATCACCAGGTCCGGCGCGTATTCCCGAAGGCAGCGGGTGAAGGGCTCGGCGTTGATGTCGGCCGCCACTTCGACCGGACGGCCCAGGTGCCCGGCGATACGCCCGATCAAGTCGGGCTTGGGATGGGTACGTTGCCAGCGCGTGCTCGCCACCGCCGCCACCACATTGGCGTCCTCCTCGAGCAGGTGCAGCAGGAAGGCCGTGCCGTAATCCGACGGGATGCCGCAGAAGACAATCCGCAGCCCTTGCCCGGCGGGAGGTCGGCTCCGCGAGGGGTGGCGCGGCACCGCCTCGTAGTCGATCGGCACCATGGAGAAGGCCGGCTTGGCCCAGATGAAATCCCGCAGGCCCATCAGCCAAGGATCGTCAAGCGCCGACTCCCGAGCGGAGATCACCCGGTGAACCGGGCCTCGATCAGCCGCGGCGCCGCGCCCTCGTCCCCGTAGGCCCAGCCCAGCAGATCCATCACATGCACCACCGGAATGTCATGCCCGGCTCGCTGCAACCCCATCGCGATCTGCATGATGCAACCGGGATTGGCCGAGACCACCACCTCGGCGCCCGATTCCACGATATTGGTGACCTTCCAGGCCAGGGCGGCCTCCGCGATTTCGGGGTGGGTCAGGTTGTACACGCCGGCCGAGCCGCAGCACCAGTCGGCTTCCTTCATCTCCACCAACTGCACCCCCGGGATGCCCGCCAGCATCTGGCGTGGTTGCTGGGAAATGCGCTGGCCGTGCAGCAAATGGCAAGGGTCCTGGTAGGCGACGCGGAGGCGGAGGCCGCGACGCGGTGCCCGCAGGGGGGCCAGCGAGGCCAGGAACTCGGACGCATCGCGGACGGTGCGCGAGAATACCTCGCCCGCCAGCCGCAGGGTTTCCTCGGCCCTCAGCTGCAGGTCGTACTCCTTCATGTTCGAGCCGCACCCGGCGGCATTCACCACCACCGCCTCAACGCCCGCTCGCTGAAAGACGTCGAGCGTCTGGGCGGCCAGCCTGGCCGCGGTGGCGGCCTCTCCGGCATGCGAGGCCAGCGCCCCGCAGCACAGCTGTTCCCGGGGGATCACCACCTCGCAGCCGTTTGCCGCCAGGGCCAGCGCCGTGCGGCGGTTGGTCGATCGGAACAACTGGTCCTGGATGCAGCCGGAGAGGAGTCCCACTCGCGCCCGGCGTGTGCCCTGGGCGGGCATCACCTCCGGCAGCGCACCGCGCAAGGGACCGCGGTCGACCGGCGGTGGAAAGGCGGCGAACTTGCCCAGGGGCAGCACCCGCCAGAGGCCGGTGAGGCGCAGCAGCGCCGGGATGCGCAGCGCCTGCATGGTGCGAAACGCCACTCCGGCCGCGACCAGCCGGCCCCGGTGGGGCAGCAGCCCGTTGAGCAGCAGCGCGCGCACCAGTTGGTCCCGCCGATTCTGGGGCGGCGTATGCGCCCGCGCCATTTCCATGACGGCCCCAAACTGCACACCCGAGGGGCAGGCCGTCTCACAGGCTCGGCAGTTGAAGCACTGGTAGATGTGGGTCTGAAATCGCGGGTCATCGAAGCCCACGAGGCCGAGATTCGCCTCTTTGATCTGCCACACCCGTCCCCGCGGGCTGTCGCCTTCGTGCCGCAGGATGCGGAAGGTCGGGCACTTGGGGAGGCACAGACCGCAATGGATGCAGGCGCGCACCTTGGCCATGTCGATGTCGGTGACGGCGTCGGGGACCCCCGCCTGCTGCACGTGGTGCTGGAAGTCCAGGGTGGCGAGCGGACGATTCATCAGATCTCGCCCACGAACCGACCGGGATTGAGGACGCCCCGCGGATCGAGGCTGGCTTTGAGTCCCCGCATCAAGGCGAATCCCGCAGGAGGCGGCCCCCACACATCCAGCGATGCTTTCTCGGCCGCCGGGGCGCGCTCCACAACCACGGAGCCTCCCGGGCCCAGCGCTTCGCGCAACCGGTTGACGACCGACTCGGCCATGCCGGGCAGCGGTCGAACGTGGACCACACCGACACCCGGTTGGGCCATCACGCTCGCGTCCGCCCCGATAGCATCCACCAGCCGCGGAACGCCGGTCAGGCTGGTCGCGGCCCGCAGGACAACGGCGGGGGGCGGCGCCGCCGGCCAGCCCCGGGCGGCGTCCCAGAACATTGGGGCCGGCTCCTCGACCTGGCCACCCTCCTCCTTGGCGGCGGCCGCGACCCGGTCGCGCGCGGCGGCGACTTCGGCCTGGTACCCCTCCAGCCGGGCGGCCAACACCCATGGCCAGGGGGCGGTCACGCCACACTGCCCCAGCGCTTCCCGGTTCAGCACCGCCATGGCCGCTGGCAGCAGGTAGCCGAGCGCCAGCCCGTGCCCGCAGCGCAAGGCGGCCGCCGGCGTATCGAACCAAGCCAGCATATCGGCGCTGGCCTCGGGCAGGGTCTGCACCTTGAAGTTGACTTCGGCAATCACGCCCAGGCTGCCGAGGGCGCCGATGTGCAGCTTCATGAGGTCGTAGCCGGCCACGTTCTTGACCACCTTTCCGCCGGCGCGCGCGACCCGCGCGGGATTTCCCACCGGGTAGAGGACCGTAACGCCGATCACCCAGTCACGGACTGTGCCGTGCCGCCCTCGCCCCAGCCCGTTGGTGTTCGCCGCCAGCAAACCGCCTACCGTCGCCTCCTCGGGATGGGGTGGATCGAGCGGCAGGCGCTGCCCGTGTTTGTTGAGCACGGCCTGCAGGTCGCCCAGCCGCATCCCCGCCTCCACCCGGCAGGTGAGGTCGGCGGGCTCGTGCTCCAGCAGTCGGGAGAGGCCGGTGGTCGAGAAGGCGACGTCGTACCGGTGGGGCACGGCGCCCAGCCCGATCTGGGTCCGTCCTCCCTGCGGGATCACGGCCAGACCTGCTTCGTAACAGCGACCGAGGGCGGCGGCGGCAGCGGCCACCGACGCTGGGGTCATGGTCGTGCTCGGGACCAGCCCGTCGACGGCCAGGTCCCGCCGCTGCCCCACTTCCGTCTTCAAATCCATGGCTCCTCGCCGGTGATGGAGCCGCCGGCGGCCGCCCGCTGTCCTCGCACGGCCTGAATCCGAGGACGCTCAGCGCCGTCGGTCGGGAACAGCTTGCCGGGGTTCATGCGCCGATCGGGATCGAAGACTCGGCGCACCTGGTCCATCACCGCCAGGTCATCTTCGGAGAAGATGTAACGCATGTTCTCCCGCTTCTCCAGCCCGATGCCGTGCTCGCCGGTGATCGATCCGCCCGCGTCCGCGCACAGCTTCAGGATTTCGTCCCCAATCTTGAGCACGTCCTCGTACTGGCCGGGCTGAAAGGCGTCGAACAACACCAGCGGATGGACATTGCCGTCTCCCGCGTGGAACACGTTGGCGATCCGGTAGCCGGAGCGCTGGCTGATACGCTCAATCTGGTCCAGCAGCTCGGGCAGCCTGGTGCGCGGGACGACGCCGTCCATGACGTAGAAGTCGGTCGAGATCCGGCCCATGGCGGAAAATGCGCCCTTGCGGCCCTTCCAGAGGGCCTGGCGCTCGGCTTCGTCTTTCGCCACCCGGACCTGGGTGGCCCCGTGCTGGCGGCAGATGGCCACCATCCGCTCCGTTAACTGCTGCACGACGTCCGGAAGCCCATCCACCTCCAGTAGCAGGACGGCGCCGGCGTCGGTCGGATATCCGGCGTGCACGGCGGCTTCGATGGCGCGGATGGAAATGTTGTCCATCATCTCGATGGCCGCCGGCAGGATCCCGGACCCGACGACGGCCGAAACCGCGTTGCCCGCGCTGCGGACGTCCGGATAGATGGCCATGAGCGTCTTGCTCTGGGGTGGGACCGCGGTCAGCTTGACCCACACCTTGGTGACCACCGCCATCGTTCCTTCCGATCCCACCACCAGCCCCGTCAGGTCGTAGCCCGTGGTCTCCGCCGCCCGGCCCCCGCCAACCTGCACCAGCTCGCCGGACGGCAGCGCCAGCTCCAGTCCGGTGACGTGGTTGACCGTGACGCCGTAGAGCAGCGTGTGCGGGCCGCCGGCATTGGTGGCCACGTTGCCGCCAATCGTCGACGCCCCCTGGCTGGAGGGATCGGGGACGTAGTAATAGCCGCGCGGCCTGGTGGCGTTGCTCAGCGCCAGGTTGACCAGCCCCGGCTCGACCACCGCTCGCAGGTTCTCGTAGTCCAGTTCCAGGATCCGGTCCATTCGCGAGAAGGCCAGGACCACGCCGCCGAAGACGGGTACCGTGCCGCCCGCCAGCCCGGTGGCCCCGGCCCGGCTGACCAGCGGACAGCCCTCCTCGGCGCAGATCTTGACGACGGCGGCCACCTCCGCGGCGCTGGCCGGGATGACCACCAGGTCGGGGAGCGCCGTCTCGGGGCTGGAGTCGTACTGATAGAGCCTGATCTCGTACGGGTCGGCGAGCGTGTACCGGTCGCCGACGACCTCGCGAAGCCGGTCGGTCAACCGGGTGCGGGCGGCGGCTTCCACGCTTGTAGCCTAGCGATCTCGGGCTCCCTTCTCCGAAGGACCGGCGCCACCATCGACGCCGGTCCTCAGACGGCTTACGCCTTAGAGCTTGAAGGGCATTGGAACGAGGCCGGTGAAAACGTAGGCCTCGAGCATGGCCACGATGCCGACGGCGGCGGCCAGGATCAGGCTGTGGCCCAGCGTGCGGCGCAGAATGTTGCCCTCTTCTCCGACCCGGTCGATGGCGGCCGCGCCCACCGAAAGGTTTTGCGGCGAGATCATCTTCCCCATCACGCCTCCGCTGCTGTTGGTGGCAGCCATCAGCACCGGTTGCAGGTGCAACTGCTGGGCGGTGATGGTTTGCATCGGTCCGAAGAGGGTGTTCGACGCCGTGTCACTCCCGGAGAGGAAGACGCCGAGCCAGCCCACGAACGCCGAGAAGAAGGGGAAGAAATAGCCCGTCTTGGCGAAGAGCAGGGCCAGGGTTGACGTCATTCCCGAGTAGTTCATGACGTTGGCGATCCCCAGGATGCAGGCGATGGTCACGAAGGGGAGGGCCATCTGCCGCAGGGTTCGGCTGTAGACCGTGACCATCCGCGCCGGGCCCACGCCGAGCACCAGCGCTGCGATGATGGCAGCGATCAGCACCACGCTCCCGGCGGCGGCCAGGAAGTCCCAGGTGAAGATGGCCGGGTAGGGCGCCGCCTTGGGCACGATGGGCGGCTGCCGCAGCATCACGTTGTGCAGGCCCGGCCACTTGATGCCCCAGGTCGGGAAGGTGAACCTCAGATTTAACCCTCGCATCGGCCAGAACGGCCAGAACGCGTAGGGCTTGGGCACGGTGCCGCTCGTGTCGAGCCCGGTGAGGAAGAACGTTGGGTTGAAGCCCCCCAGGTGATGCTTGGTCACGCCAAAGACCACGGTGTCCAGCTTGGCGACCAGGATGACCACCACCAGGATCAGATAGGGCGACCAGGCGCGGGCGACTCCCATTCGTGCCCTGGCCATCGCGCCGGGCCCCCGCCTCCCAGGGACGGCTGCCGCCGCCGCCCCAGCTCGCTCGTTGGGGAACCGCCAGATCTCAGCCGGCTTCCAGAAGCGAAGCAGGGCAAACAGGCACAGCAGCGAGACCAGCGCGGCCAGGACGTCGGTCAACTCGGGCCCCACCACGTTGGAAACCGCGAACTGCACCACGGCGAAGCTGATGCCGCAGGTCGCCACCGCCGGCAGGATCTTCCACATGCTCCGGAAGCCGGCCATGACGCTGACCAGGTAGGCGGGGATCAGGATGGAAAAGACCGGCAGCTGCCGGCCCACCATCTGGCTGAGGCCCAGGATGACGCCGCTCTTGTTCCAGCCGGGGCCGATGATGGGCGCAATCAGGTTCCCCAGCGTGGTGATCGGGATGCCGATGGAGCCGTACGCGACCGGCGCGGTGTTCGCCAGCAACGCCAGGACCGCCGCATACAGGGGGTCGAAGCCGAGGCTCGCCATCATGGCCGCCGTGATCGCCACGGGGGCGCCGAAGCCGGCGATGCCTTCGATCAGAGCGCCGAACGCGAAAGCCACGATCAGCGCCTGCACCCGCCGATCCTCCGTCAGGCCGGCCAGGGAATGCCGGAAGGTGTCGAAGGCGCCGGCCTCAATCGTGATGTTGTGTAAGAAGATGGCATTCAGGACGATCCAGGAAATCGGCCAGAGGCCGAAGGCCAGGCCGAAGGTGGTAGCGCCCAGGGTGGGCTTGGCGGGCATGCCCCAGATCACGAAGGCGAGCACCATCGCCGACAGCAGAGCCACGATGGCCGACCAATGCGCGCGTTGACGGAGAACGCCAAGAAGGACGAAGAGGACTGCCAGCGGAATCGCCGCGACGATCGCCGAGAGATAGATGCTGCTCGCTACCGGGTCGTAGACCTGCTTGGTGGCAAGCAACGCCAGGGTTTCGACCACGCTCACACCTCCCTTCCTTGAGCCGGAGTCCGGCCCTCCCGCGATTCTAAGGCGTGGCTAGGCGCTCGCATAGACCCTGGCGGAGCGGCGACAATGCTGGCTATGGGAACGGTGCGGACGACCTCGGCGGCGGCCGTCAACCTGGCCGAGCTCGAAGCGCAGGCCCGCTCCGTGCTCTCCCAGGCCACCTACGACTATTTCGCGGGCGGGGCCGAGGACGAGGCGGCCCTCCAGGCTAATCGGGAGGCTTTCCGGAAGTGGCGATTTCGCTACCACGTCCTGACCGGGGCGATGGATCCCGTGCTGTCAACGGATCTGCTCGGCCAGTCGGTAGCCATGCCCGTCCAGCTGGCGCCTACGGCCACCCAGCGCCTGGCCCACCCGGAAGGCGAGCTGGCGGCCGCCCGGGCCGCCGCCGCAGCCGGGGTCGTTTACTGCCTCAGCACGTTGGCCACCACCTCGCTCGAAGACGTGGCGGCGACCTCCCGCGGCCCCCGGTGGTTTCAGCTTTACATGTACCAGGATCGGGGCATCACCGAGGACCTGGTCGACCGAGCGATGGCCGCCGGCTATTCGGCGATCCTCCTGACCGTCGATGCCGCCGTACTCGGGCGCCGCGAGCGGGACTTTCGGAATGCCTGGACCCTCCCGCCTGAGCTGAGCTACGCCAACCTGACTGGCTCGCTGGCCAAGACGGCAAACGTGGCCACCGGCAGCTCCGCGTTGAACCAGTACTTCCACCAGCTCGAAACCCGGCTGGCCTGGAAGGACCTGGAGTGGCTGGTGAGCAAGAGCCGGGTTCCGGTGCTGGTCAAGGGGGTCGTCCGCGGCGACGACGCCCGCCGGGCGGTGGCCCAAGGCGCCCGGGGCGTGCTCGTCGGCAATCACGGCGGGCGGCAGCTCGACTACTCGATTGCCGCGCTCGATGCCCTGCCCGAGATCGTCGAGGCCGTTGGCTCAGATGGCCTGGTCTTGATGGACGGCGGCGTCCGGCGAGGAACGGACGTCCTCAAGGCGCTGGCGCTGGGCGCCGGCTCGGTGCTGATCGGCCGGCCGCTGCTCTGGGCCCTGGCGGTGGGCGGCGAGGCCGGCGTCCGCCGGATGCTCGACCAGCTGCGCGAAGAGATCGCGACCTCGATGATCCTGCTGGGCGTCTCGAAGCTGGATCAGCTGACGCCAGACCTGCTCGTCCGGGCATAAACAAGAGGCGGCCTTTCGGCCGCCCCGCGCTCCTAGTTGCAGGCGAAGAAGACCGTCACCTGGCCGGTCGCACTCACGCTGATGTGCTCGACGAAGTTAACGTTAACGGTCGCACCGGTGAGGTCGTTCACCGCTTGGACGTTGATATTGGCGGCCATCGTGCCGTTCTTCAAGTTGTTGTTATCGCCGAACCAGACGGCAAAGTGCCCTGAGAAGGTCGCAAGACTGCCGTCCGTCGGTACCGCGGTGAAGAACCCGGTCTGAGTCGACGTAAACCAGCCGGTCCCAGCCCCGACGCCGCTGGTGAGAATCGTGCCATGGAAGACGGCGTTGACTTGAGCCGTAAGAATACTGGCCGGCAGACCGCAAAGTGGGGTAACAGGAAAGACGATCGTCTGGTTGTTGATGGTCTGCGTAAAGCTGATCGCGTTAGCTCCATTGTCGGCCGAAGCCGGAACCGCGAGTACCAACAGGGCGGCCGCTGTCGCCACGAGACCGAGTAACTTTCTCAACTTTTCTCCCTCTCTCAAAAAACTTTACGCCGTAACGAGTAGGCGCACTTGCCACCGGGGATTCGACCTTTGATCCGAAAGCTCCCCTCCCTTCCAGAAAGCCTGCTGAACCCTAACCGAGATTTACCGATAAGTCAACCTATTCTGGATTCAGCTCTAAACCTACCGCTGAATCAGCCCAGGTTGACCAGGGGCTACACCCGGTTCATCCCCATTAGGTCTAGGGCGAGCTGTTAAAGAGGTCAACCGCCGAAGTCAAGTGTCACGAAAAAGCGCTGCTTGAGGGTGCCGCTCTGGACCTCCAGCACGATCGCTCCCTGCTTTAACCGCTTGGGCAGGTCGCTCAACAGGCTAAGCGTGGCACCCTGGGTGCCGGCCGGCTGCCGCCGCACCTCGGCGGCGATCCCCGGCGGTGCCTCGGCGACGGTCATGGTGATCGGCTCCCGGTAGGCGCCCGCCCGTTCGACCGGCAAGCAGAGCGTGACGGCCTTCCCGAACGCGGCTCGCACGCGACTGGCCGGCCGAATGATGAAGGTTGTGACCAGGCGCAACACCCGATTCCGGCGTGGATCCACCACCAGGATGTTGTCCGCCTGGTCCACCGATACGGTGGCGTCGGCTGGCAGGCCGGAGAGCAGGCGGGTGCCGCTGCGGCCCATCCAGCGCCAGAGCTCCCCGCTTTCGCTGATGAAGACGAGCCACCCGTGGTGATCGACGGCGATCGAGCGGATGGGCGGGACCCCGGCAATGACGCCGAGGACGCCGCTGCGGTCCAGCCGCTGCAAGCCGATGTTCCGGTCGCTGATCAGGATCCCGCCGCCGGGCTCCAACGCGAGCGTGGGCTTGTCGCTGAGGCCGTGCAGAATGACTTCCTCGTGGTCGCGGCTGACGTGGAGGAGCTGACCTGGGACTGCCGCAAACACCGAATCTCCCGGCGCGTTCACCATGCCGGTGATGCCAGGCAGGTGGCGGTCGGAGGCTCGGAAGAGGAACAGGCCCAGCCCCGGAATGACCTGCACGATGGCACCGCTCTCGCGTTCCGCGACCAGGAGTGACCCGTCGGCCAGCTCGACCATGGCCCCGGGGTCGTGCAAGCCCTGGGCCCAGACGGTCATCGAGCCGTCCGGGTTGAGGCGGCCGACCGCTCCATTCGAGGCGTCGGTGATCCACAGGCGATCATCGGCAGTGACCAGCGCTCCGGTAGGGGCGCCCAAGCCGGGCGTGATCGGTTCCAGCGCCTGTGGGGCGACCGGGCTCAGACAGGTGCCGGCCGCGACGGACCGCGAGGCGGGGCTGCACCCCGAGAGCGCGACGACGACGAGCAGGCCGGCGGCCGCAGGGCCGCGCATCTGTCCATGATGACACAGCCGCGAGCCCGCAATTTCAGGCCGCGTGGCCGGTAGCGAGCTCCTTCGCCAGGCTGTCGAGGATCGGCTGGATGGTGCTGTGCTGCCAGGCGGCGTTCCCGGCAACCGCCGCGCTCCAGGCAGCCGCCACCTGCGCGTCTTGCTGGTCCAGGGTCCGGCGCAAGCCTTGGGCCGCGGAGGACTGGCCGGAAGACTCCGCCAGGGCGTACTGCTGAGCGGTGTAGTCGTAGGCGGCGAGGCCGTCGAGCCACTTCCCCCAGGCGGGATCCATCAGGGCCTCAGGAGTGGCGGCCAGGTCCACCTGCGCCTTCAGATCGTCCTTCAGCGTCGCCGCAGTGCGGGCCACCAGCACCCAGTTGCGGGCGGCGAGAGCGGGTTTGAGCGTCCCCGCCACGGAGGCCTGATCCTGCTGGGCATGCTGGGCGATGGCAAACTGGAGAGAGGCTGCGTACGCCAGCCGCCGGCTCGACTGCACGACTTTATCGAGGTGGCAAAGGATGGCCCGGTCGGGTGCGATGTACGGCGGGGGGCTCAGCTGGAATGGGATGCCGTCCGCCTGCAGCAGGACGGCCAGGGCGGCCTGGATGTCCGTGTTGGCGGCGTCGGCGGCCTTTTCAGCTGCCTGGGCAGCAGCCAGGCCGGCGGTGAC
>WNFA01007456.1_pt1 | contig 18465 bp, 14 predicted proteins | sample 5400481 | NCBI WGS metagenome assembly WNFA01 (sample SAMN13153340, study PRJNA577476) | soil metagenome | isolation source: 120 cm saprolite under Douglas fir tree site 2 hole 1 replicate 2 | place: USA:California | collected 2015-04-18
GTCGAATTGGTCGTTACTCACGAGAGGAACAGATTCGCCGTGCCTGCCTTTTTGCCCGCCGTGTGGGACACCACGTGCAGTGGTTCGATTACAACTGGCCTTTGGATAAACGTGGACGCGAGTATGTTTTCGTTAAAACAACCATTGCGTTTTATTCGTGTGATCAAGATGATCATTTCCCATTATCAAGCAGAAACGATTCATGCAGCTTTTGCACCTCACCGACCTTCATTTCACCCTTAATCAGCCATTTCAAAAAGCACTAATTTCGGCGCTGCTTGCTGACATCAAGGAACGTGTATCCGACGGGTTCTCGGCAGACTTCGTGGTGTTTTCGGGCGACGTAGTCAACAACCCCGACGAGCCCAACATCTATACGGAATTCGAAGCCCAATTTCTGAAGCCTATATTGGCGCTACTTAGTTTGACACCGAAGGAAACCGTTTTCTGCCCAGGCAACCATGATGTTAGTCAGAAGGCGATCAAGGATTGGGGCGATGAGAGAGAAAAACTTAAGAACGCGCTGGCGGCCGACCAAGCCCAACTGAAAAAGCTTCTGGCAACAGCGCCATCTCAATCTTACGTCAAGGCAATAAGCCAGGGATTCTTTGACTTAGCTGAGAGGTGCGGGAGCCCTTGGACGAATCCGTTCGCGAATGCTTACTCTTTCCCGAATAAAAAAATCAGCTTTGTCTCTTTGAATAGTGGGTTTGGCTGCGGCCTTGAAGGATCAAAATTCGATCGCGGCAAACTTGCCATATTGGGCGAGCACGCTCTGGCGGCATTCCAAGAAGTGCCCGAAGATCATCAGACGCTGACGCTAATGCATCATACCTTGGCTGACCTATGTGAGTCGTGCAGCCGGGTGCTTGTGCCAATGCTAACCGAACACTCGTCGATGCATTTTTTCGGACATGTCCACCAACCTCAGCCGACAGTTGTCATCGGACAGGACGTCTGTTTCATGGTTCAAGGAGGCGCCCTCTACGAAACGGACGGCTACTATAACGGCTTTTCTCAAGTCTATACGGCAGACTCGGCAGAGTTTGTCGCAGCTCATTACAGGACGTACTATCGTGACAGGATGAGCTTCGACGTTGGGACAAACGTTGCGAAAGACGGCACATTCTATAATTCGCCAGCTGCCCAGTCTTACTGGGAGCAAATGGTTCCAGCGGCAAGCAACGACGACGTCTGCTTATGGTTGATGGAAACCGTAGAGGCGGTAGCCAATGAACTCGATAACACGATCACTGCTCGCTCTCTTTCCGAAACCTTCGTTGATCCAGTTCTTACGCCAACGGACGCCAGCGGCTCAACTAGCAGCGGCAGAATCTCAACGGCGGACATCCTTAAGTCATCAAACAACACCGTGATCGCGTGCGCCTCGGAGTATGGCGCGACATCGCTCTTAAGTTACTTAACTCTTCAATTTCATCGTGAATGCCTCAACTTAAAAGCTGCGAGTGTACCTTCTTTCGTGGACGGTCGCAGGATACGCGCATCTTATGCAGCTGCAATAACGTCTACGTTGCGAAGTGGGCTCCCTGACAGCGACGATCGTCGTTGCAAGCTCCAGCCTGTGCATGATAGCGGACGTCTCGTAATACTGATCGATGATATTGATCCAGGCAATAACACCCAAATTGCTTTCCTGTCGGGGGTACGCCGTCAGTATCCTAAGGCTCGACTGATTGTTGCAGTCAAAATGCCTATGGTCGATATGCAGCGACTGCGGCCAATCATTGGCATAGACAAATTCGATTTTGTGCAGGTTGGAACGCTCACGAGAGGGAAGGTTCGTTCGCTTGTCGAAAAGTGGAAACTTCCGGCGGTCTACAACAGCGACTCGGTCGTTGACGAGATTCATTCACGATTTCTTGCTCTCGGAATTCCTCAGACGGCTGCCTATGTCGTAATTTATCTTTCGGTGCTCCAAGAAATAGATGGTTTTAATCCGATAAACTCATCTACCGTTATCGAGCAATTTGTTGAAAGCGCTCTTCAAAAGTATAAGCCGGTCTACGCTTTTCGAAGCTCTTTCGATTATCGCAATCAGATTGATTTTCTCGGTGCCATCGCGGAGCGCATGTGCAAGAAAAATCAGTTCGTAATCGAATACGAGGAAGTATACGCTTGGACGAAGGAATACTTCGATGAGATCGGCCTAGAACACGACTACTCGAAACTTTTGCTCCATTTCGTTGATAACAAAGTTTTTGCGCACGAGGGCAATTCGCTGTATTTTCGCTACAATATTTTTCTCACGTTTTTTATTGCGCACAGAATGCTTCGATCAGACGAGTTTCGTCGATGGCTATTAGATGATCACCGATATACTAATTATATTTCAGAGATTGACATTTACTGCGGACTCTCGCGGCAAGATTTGGGGATTCTCGAGTTTCTCAGCAAAGAATTTGTAAGCCTGTCGGCTCAGCTTGCGGAGCTTGTTAAGCCGCTTGCTTGGACCGACCGTCTTGAGAAGCTCACACTTCCCGCCCCGAAGAAGGCAGACAAGAACAGTTTTACTGACAACATCAACAGGCAGTTGACGAGCAACATGCCCGCGGAAGAGCGGGACGAAGTCATGGAGCACGGTGAGCAGCCAGAGGTTAAGCCAACCTCAAGTCGCCCGGAAGTGCTCGGAGTACTTCCTCAATGGATTTTGACGTTGCGGGCCTACACTGCTTCTTTAAAAAATCTTGAAAACATCCCCAGAGCGAAGAAAGAGGAGCACTTAGGGAGGATTCTTCGAGGCTGGTCGACAATGGTCTTGTACGGTTGCATCGTTTTTAAGGAAGCCATTGAGAAGCGCGAACTTACGATCGGCAGCATTAAGTTTGAAATTGAGCTGCCACCCAAGACGGATGCCAAGGCTCTTCGGCTCATCTTTTTGACTATACCTGTCGCTATATCCGATCTGATGCGACGTGACTTAGGATCACAGAAATTAGCGCTTCAGCTTCGCAGCGACAACGTCGTGTCGTCTCTGTCGGATTCGTTTTTGCAGACCTCGCTTTACGCTGACCTGAAACTGGATGAGTACATTGGTCGGTTGAAAGTTTTCAAAGGAAAGGCTGTTGAGGCCTCATCTGTGGTATTCCTCGAAGCATTGCTACTGAAAATGAGCAGCATTTTTCTGCGACTGGGTCTCCGCCAAGGAGAGCAAGACGCATTTCTACATGTTGCCGGTGAGATAAGTGCGGAAGTGAAGGGTCTGATAGGCGAAGAGCGTCAAAGGGAAATTGACCGTTATACGATTGATCTCAAGCGTAAGGATCAAGTGAATAGGCTTCGCGAGAACATGCAATAGATTAGATGATTTCGCGATGCCTGCCGGGACGCGATCATTCCCTGCTGGGCCGTCCGGGGGGGCGATCGTACGCGCTCGCACGAGGCCGTGGGATGCGATATTCGGGGTTGGATGGCCTCTAATAACCGGGGTATCCCGACGTGTCGGTTTTGTGCCACAACCCATCCCAACCAGTGTGCCTGTCGACTTGGATGTAGCCGTCGATGGGACGGGCTCGCCGTCGTGAGTGGGGCTGTAGGAGATCTCAAAGATGAAGGCGCCTGCCAACGTCCGGATGCAGTCCTGCAATCTTTGGTTTAACGATCGGGGGTAACTTTGACGAGGATATCGCTCCGGGACAGACTTCTCATGGACCGAAAGGCGCTGCTCGACCTGGGCACGCGCAACAGGCTCGTAAACATTCCGCTCCGGACAAAGAATATCCGAGCAATCGAGATCATTGACGAAAAGTCATCGGAAGTGTTCAGGCTACTGGGAGAGAGTAAGCGTTTCACCTTCCTAGCCGCCAAAGTCGAGGCGATTGAAGGGCAACCTCCGTCGGTTCCCGATGACGAGTCTTCAGGCTCGATTGCCCAGCAATTCCACGTAGGCGACGACAACGAAACGGGTTCCCGGGCACGCCACTCGGACACGCGGTTGCAAACTAAACTGTCGCCCGAGGGACTTCAGAAACGCCTCCTGGACATCTGGTACGATGCGCGGACGCTCGAAGAGGAACAAGGCGTCAACATCCTTTATTTCGCCTTCGGTTTGCTGAAATGGTTTGAGGACGACAAATCGGACGTCGAACGTTTCGCGCCCCTCGTCCTGCTTCCCGTTCGGATCGAGCGGAGCAGCGCAGCCGATCGCTTCCATCTCGCGTCGCGTGCCGAGCCGCCGTCGACGAACCTTTCGCTCCAAGCGAAGATGGACGGCGAATTCGGTATAAAGATCGAAGATTTCGGTGACGAAGATGACGTGGATATCGCCGCATACATCTCCGGCGTCGCGGAGACTGTTTCGGGCAAGTCGCGATGGGAAGTAAAGCCCGATGCCATGGTGCTCGGTTTCTTCTCCTTCTCCAAGTTCCTGATGTACCGCGATCTGGATCCCGAGAACTGGCCGACAGACGGTGGACTGGACCACCATCCTTTGATCCGCGGCTTGCTGCAAGACGGATTCGAGTCGCCCGAGCCTATCGTCGCGGACAACGGCAAGATCGATCCCATAATTCAACCCGTCGCGATGAACCACGTCATCGATGCCGATTCGTCCCAGACCGTCGCCATCGAGGAGGTCGCGCGGGGACGTCACCTCATCATCAAGGGACCGCCTGGGACCGGCAAGTCACAGACCATCACGAACATTATCGCGTCGGCAGCCGCTGAGGGCCGCACGGTGCTTTTCGTCGCGGAGAAGATGGCCGCACTGGACGTCGTCCATCGCCGTCTTCGGGACGCAGGCTTGGCGTCGCTCGCGCTCGAACTGCACTCCAGCAAGGCCAACAAGCGCGTTCTTTTGGAAGAACTGAAGCGTGCCCGCAGCGCGGCCGCACCCACGCCTCGCGGGGAAGCCACGCTAGTGCAGCGGCTGACCGACAGTCGCGACAAGCTCAACTTGCACGCCGAAATGATGCACGTCGCTCATGAACCGAGCGGGCTGACGCCCTTCCGCCTCCTAGGCAGTCTGATCCGCTCAAGGGGATCCTCAGGAGAGCCCGATCATTCGCTGGAAGCCCCGGAGAGCTGGTCGCCGCTCGACCTCGAAAGGCGGCGCGAACTGGTGAACGAGATCGCGGAAAGGATCGCCGCGGATGGCGCGCCGCACCGTCATCCTTGGCGCGGCGTTGGCCGTGACGCCCTCGATCCCAGCGAGATGGAAACATTGCGGAAATCGCTTGATTCGGTAGCCGGCGATCTGACGACAATGATCGCTGGCGCGGAATTCGCGTGCGCGCTTTTCGAGCTGCCCAGGCCCAAGACATTTGCCGAAACAGCGAGGCTTCTTGGATTCGTGGAAGCATCCGCCGCAATGCCGGAATGCGATCGTCAAGCGTTCTGCGATCCAGTGTGGGATTCCGTCGGCGATGTCATCGAAGCCGTCGAAAAAGGCGAGCGATTCTCGAAGCTCAGGACGGCCTTCGATTCGGCGTTCGTCGAATCGGCATGGAACGCCTCACTCTACGAATGTCGGACGATACTGGTGCAGAAAGGTCGCTCGTTGTTCCGGGTGTTCAGCTCACGTTACCGAGCACAAATCGCGCTTCTGAATTCATGCTTGAACGTCCCGTTGCCGAAGACAATCGAGCAGCGCCTTCTGCTAGTCGATGGTTTGATTGCCGCGCAAGTCGCGCGCCGGTCGTTCGAGGATCTTCAAGCGGCTGGACGCGCGGCATTCGGTATTATGTGGCGGAAGGAACGCTCCGATTGGACGAAGTTGGGAAGCTTCATAACGTGGTGGACCGGATTTCCGAAGGAAAATCTTCCGGACGGTGCGCGCGATCGTTTGGCGCGAGTGACCCTGTCGGCCGAAGATGGGAGATCGTTAAAGGCGTTTCGAAAGGACCTCCAAGCGGCAAAGTCTGGCGTCGACCGTCTTATCGATTTCCTGCAACTCGACACGGTACGCATCCAGCTCGATGTCGCCGACGACATGTCTATCGCCGGCATCGTCAATGCTATCTCCCAGTGGCAGAAATCGCCCGAACGCATCACGCGATGGATCGCTTTCATGGATCGCATCCGGATCGCGAGGGAAATTGGCCTCGATTCGATGGCCGAAAGCGTGCTCGATGGGTCGCTTAGCGAAGCTTCATTGCTCCCGACCTTCGAACGGTCCTACTTTGAGGCCATGCGCAGCGTGATCTTCGCTAACAACCCCGAAATTAAGAGGTTCGATGGGGAAGTACATAGCCGCCTCGTGGAGAGCTTCCGCAAGCTTGACCTAGAGCGCATGCGGCTCGCACGTGACCAGATAGCCTACGAGCACGCGTCGCGGCTGCCGCGAAATGCCGGCGGCATCGGTCCACTCGGCGTCCTGAACGGGGAGATCGCAAAAAAACGCAACCATCTTTCGATAAGGCAACTGCTGGAGCGCGCAGGACCCGTCATCCAACAGATCAAGCCGATCTTCCTAATGAGCCCGCTTTCCGTGGCGCAATTCCTGAAACCGGGAGCGATCTCTTTCGATCTGCTGGTCGTCGACGAAGCGTCGCAGATCGAGCCCGTCGACGCGCTAGGCGCAGTCGCGAGATGCCGCCAGATGGTGGTCGTCGGAGACGAGCGCCAGCTTCCGCCTACGCGTTTCTTCGCGAAATTGACCGGAAACGACGAGGACCGGGACGAGGACGAAGATCTTACCTTCCAGGCGAAAGACGCGGAAAGCATCCTCGATCTCTGCCTTGCGAAGGGCCTGCCGCACCGGATGTTGAACTGGCACTACCGCAGCAAGCATCAGTCGCTTATCGCGGTGTCGAACAAGCAGTTCTATGACAATCGACTCTTCATCGTGCCCAGCCCGTACGACGCCGTCGCCGGCATGGGTTTGAAATTTCACTATCTTCCGGACGCGCACTACGATCGTGGAAACACCCGCACCAATCCGAAGGAGGCACGCATTGTTGCGGAAGCCGTGATCCGTCACGCCCGCGAGGCACCGGGCAGGACACTGGGCGTAGCCACTTTCTCGGTTGCGCAGCGCCAGGCGATCCAAAACGAACTCGAAATCTTGAGGCGCGAACATCCGGACACAGAGGAATTCTTCGGCCGCGGCACCAGCGAACCCTTCTTCGTAAAGAATCTAGAAAACATCCAAGGCGACGAACGCGACGTCATATTTATCTCGCTGGGTTACGGCAGGACGAAGGAGGGGTTCATCTCGACGAGCTTCGGACCGCTAAACTCGGACGGCGGTGAGCGCCGCCTCAACGTGCTGATCTCCCGAGCGAAGCTCCGTTGCGAGGTGTTCTCGTCAATTACCGGCGACGACATTGACCTCTCCCGATCGAAAGGGAGAGGTGTGGCGGCGCTCAAGATGTTCTTATCGTTCGCCCAGACAGGAAAGCTTGGGATTGCCGAGGAAACCGGCCGCGATGCCGATTCAATCTTCGAGGAGCAAGTGGCCGCGCGACTGACGGCACTAGGTCACGATGTCAAGACTCAGATCGGAACGGCTGGGTTCTTCGTCGACCTCGCCGTGTCGGATTCGGAAAAACCGGGACGTTTCGTGCTGGGTATCGAGTGCGACGGCGCCCAATACCATTCGTCACGCTCGGCGAGGGACAGAGATCGCTTGAGGCAGAACGTTCTCGAAGCCCACGGCTGGGTACTTCATCGTATCTGGTCAACGGATTGGTTCCTAAGGCCGGAAGAGGAAACGGCCAAGGTCGTGCAGGCCATCGATGCGGCGAAGGCGCACTGGCGCGAGACGGACGAGCGGGCTGCGGATTCCGTGTCTGCCGTCCCGATCCGGTTCACCGCGCACGAGGAAGCGGACATCGACGTCATGACCGCTGAAGTTAATGGGGACAGGCCCCCGACCGCGCATTACGAGGAAGCCAAGCTATCGATCCGCCGCCAGGTCGACCCTCACGAAACTCCGGTGTCCGAAATGATGAAGCACGTCGTTCGCGTGGTTTGCGTCGAAGGGCCAATTCACGAGTCGGAAATTGTTTTGCGGATCAGGTCAGCATGGGGGCTAGCGCGAGCGGGCAACCGCATCCGCGACGCGGTCCGGGCCGCGATAAAGGCCGCGAAACGCAAGGGCGATATCGCTGGAGGCCCATTCTACCTCGTCCCGGGCCAAGCCGTTGTGGTGAGGAATCGGAGCGACGTCGAGTCCAATACGTTGCGCAAGCCCGAGATCCTGCCGCCCGAAGAGGTAAGGGTCGCAATCGCCGAGGTGGTTGAAGAGAACTACGGCGCGGAGCGAGATCAACTGGTCCAGGCTGTCGCCCGCTTGTTCGGGTTCGGTTCGACAAGCGCCCAGCTGCGGGAAGTCGTCGAGACGGCTCTCACCGATCTGCTGGATGCCGGACGCCTTCGCTTGGAGGGTCGCCTCGTCACGCCAGCGCAGCCGGAAACCACTTCGGTTTGAACCCCTCGATAGAAGCAATCGATGACCACCGACCGGCATCAGACCTCAAAAACCCTTACGATCATTGCCTCTCGCTGCTCGAAATTCCATAACATTCGATGGACGAAAACAGGAAACGGCGTCACTACGCGACGGGCAAGCCCAGACGGCCAACGCCGGGAAGTTTGAGCGCTGGGCGTCGAACATCGATCCCCAAAACGGCGCCAAAGAAATTCAATTCAATCCCCTCGACCCATCCGACCGTTAAACCAAGATAACCCCCGAGGGATGCATAGATGCCGGTTCGGGAAGGCGTTATGCCCAGCCATTCACCCTCATAAGGATAATCCTTGCCGATTGCGGTTGGCGGCAAGACCGCTTTCAGTTCCGGAACAGCGTCGAGGACCGCCTGAACAAATGTGTTTGAGTTGGGACCAGGCCACGCGCTGTAATCGCCAAGAGAGCGAAACTTATAGTTCTCGATGACGTATTGGATTCTGGGAATGAGTCTGTTGGCGTTGTCCCCGTCAACCGCAACGATCGTTTCTGGCACCGCGCCGAACCAGCGGCCGTCTGGCGCAAATCCGTTCGTGCGGATCGGTTCACCCCAGGCAGTATAGTCGTAGCGGGCGTACTGCAAAGCGCCCTGCTCTTTGAATACAGGTGTGAACCGCAAAGATACCGCGCCACCGTACGGTGCGCGCTGCGTAAACTCGAATGAGTGCATCAGGATGGTTTGATGCCGTCGGCAGAAGTCCGGCACTTGACCGGTCCGCTGTCTGCCAATTGCCTTGACGGTCGCCGAACCAATAGCTCGTTGCCGATACGCCGATCGGCAGGCAGCGATTTCCATATAGTTCGGATCGCTGCGAACGCCAGCTGATTGCTGCGATCCTTCGAAGATCGGGCAGGCTGCAGCCGGGCTTGCCATTCAGGATAGCGTCAAGGATTTCGGGGGCGAGAAACGCCAGTCGAAGCTCGTTCCTGACTACCTTTGAGTTGAGCTTGGCGCTGGCCGCGAGTTCATCCACTGACGCATAAGTGCCATTGGCAAGTTCTGATGTCCAATGCCGTGCTCGCACGATGGCCTGGACTGCCTTCAGGTCTGGTTCTTCCCTGTAATTCGGCAGGTTCGGATTAAAGGACGAAAGTTGGGTGCTGGAAGTCGGTGACCATGGCAAACGAATGCGCAAAGCTGCGTCGCCGTTGCATTCATCGGTGTGATTCTGTTCCGGTGGCTTCAGCGAGACTATCAGCCCGTTTTGACCGAGCTCGATACGTGACAAGTGTCGATCCAACAGTTGCACATCGTCGATCGGTTCATTGGTTGGCAAATGATTTCTCACCGCTTGAACGACGGTGTCCTCTATCGCCTGAGCAGCAAGCCGTCCGACCGACCCGGCATCGGCCTTCCGTCCACGCAGTAGGGCTGAGCTGATATAGAAGCGGTACCGGACCCCCTTGTTTGTTGAGAAGCTCGGGCTCATTCGGTTACCGCGGTCATCGTAGAGTTTGCCCATCAGCAGCGCTTCGCTGGCGCTGCGGTGGGCCTTTCGGCCAGCGGATTTGGAGCCGAGAAGCTGCTGGACTTGTTCGAAGGTCTTTCGGTCGACGATGGCCGCGTGCTCGCCCGGGAACCATTTGTCCTTGTGTCCGGTCTCGCCGATGTAGAGGCGGTTCTTCAGGAAGTGGGCGAGGGGACCGTAAGTGAAGGGTATCCCGCCGTTGTATTTCCTGACCTTGGTGTCCCGGCGCTTGGTGACGATGCTACTGGCGTCGAGGTCCTCCACCAGTTTCCCGAAACTCTGCAGTTCCAGATACCGCTTGAAGATGTAGCGAACGGTCTCGGCTTCGGCCGTGTTGACGATCAGCTTCTTGTCCTTGGCGTCGTAGCCGAGCGGCACGGTGCCGCCCGTCCACTTGCCCTTACGTCTGCTGGCCGCGACCTTGTCGCGGACCCGCTCGGAGGACAGCTCGCGCTCGAACTGGGCAAAGGACAACAGGACATTGAGGGTCAATCGGCCCATCGATGTCGTAGTGTTGAACTGCTGCGTGACCGCGACGAACGAAATCGATTTGGCATCGAAGGCCTCGACCAGTTTGGCGAAGTCAGCCAGCGACCGGGTCAGCCGATCGATCTTGTAGACGACGATGACGTCAATCCGGCTGGCGTCGATATCTTTCAACAGCTGCTGAAGAGCAGGACGATCCAGGTTGCCGCCTGAAAAAGCGGGGTCGTCATAATGCTGGGGAAGGGCCCGCCATCCCTGCGAGGCCTGACTCTTTATATAGGCCTCGCAGGCATCGCGCTGGGCGTCGAGCGAGTTGAACTCCAGCTCCAAACCATGCTCAGTGGATTTGCGGGTGTAGATGGCGCAGCGGACCGGTTTGATCGAATTAGCCGCCATGACGGTTGCCATTCGTAGCTGATTTGCGGGCAATGTCGGCATTCCGCTTTCGATAGTCGCTTCCGCCACCGAGATGACTCGAAGGGGGAGATGCGGCCTCCGCTTTTCGCTTTGCGCCATCGGACCGATCAGGAGCCACAGGCTCGCTGCTTTCTTCGGTCTTGGACCGCAGTCCAAAAAATCGCGGCCCGTTCCACTTGGTGCCGGTGATGAGACCTGCAATTTCGGAGAGATTGCCGTAGGTCGACCCGTCATAGGCAAAGCCCACCGCCAGCACCATGACGCGGTGGCTCTTGCCTTTCCACTCACGAACAAGGACCGAGCCCGGCTTGATCCGGCGCGGCAACGCGATCTTGCCGTTCGGCTTCGCGACGTATGCCTTCATCATTTGATCGAGCAGGCGCTGCGCCGAACGGGAGAGGCCGCCGTAGGCCTTCTCCTGAATCCGATGCGCGATACTGCGCCGGAGCAGATCCGGACCGAACGCCTTCGGCGGATCGGTTCGAAACACTTCCCGGTATCTGACGCGCAGCTGGGCGATCGGCATCACCGCCAGCCGATTCAACTCGTCCTCGACGGCTGGATCGGTGGGGTGAGCTGGCCCGGTCTGCTGCGTGACGATCATCGCGCCGCGCCAGATTTGGCGATCCGATAAATGCGTCGACCGTCCACCTTCTCGGAGACGAGATTGAGGTCGAGCTTCTTCTTGACCACGCCCGCGAAGAAGCCGCGGACCGAATGCTGCTGCCAATCCGTCGCCTTCATGATCGCGGCGATCGTGGTGCCCTTGGGCTCGTGCAGCATCTTCAGCACAGCCGACTGTTTGGATGACGAAGACGGAGGTGATTTCGATGATGCCGCTTTTGATGCGACGGCATTAGTCGCAGCGGTGGGCTTCGATCGAGCCGGGACGCTGCTCTTGGCGGGGTGTTTTACAGTGCGAGACGATTTGCGTGCCGTCTTTGCGGATTTTGATCTCGATTTACCGGTGGCCATCTGGTTCTCCTCTGGCATCAACGACAGCGTCATGTGCTGCCACTGACACGGCCCCGCCAAAGGAGGGCGGGGCGAGAGGAGAGTGAAAACAGGGGCGCTATTCGCGGGACAGGCGGTTCAGCAGCGAGGCGGCATCTTGCAGACGACCGGCTTCCTAAATCAGCTGTTCGATATCCATCGAAAGGGTTACGCCTTCAGCGACGCTCCCCGCCAGCGCGCAGGCCTCGGCGACTTTTGCGATACGCGCGGCTTCGTTCAGCTTGGAGTGAATCTCAGTCAGCATTATCCTGATTGCTGGCTCGATCGCGGCGCGGACCATGGTGGCCTCCCTTTAAGGCCACCACACACGCTCTGCACGGACCGGAAGTCGAGCAGATCCTGAGCAATCTTGTGGCGTTGTTTGCCGAGCGCCGAGCATCTTATGATCGGGGATTCCACAAGGGGCAGCGGGCGCGGCGTCGCAGCAAAATACGCCCCAAAGGCCCACGATCCGCGGACCTTAATGGGTTACTGCGTCAGAAACCTATATGTGACGATCAGAGCACCATGCTCGCGAAAATCAGCAGGGCCGGGAGGGATTTTCGGATCATTGGCCCGGTCGAATGGCGCGTAGCCGATGGAGCGGGCTGAGGTTTATTGCCCTCTGTCGTTGGTTTGCGAGCTTGCGGTTCCGGCGCCGCGCCCACGCCTCCCATCTCGCTGTAATAAGCGCTGTAGACCTCGCGAACGGCCAGCACCGTGGACTTCGCTTCGCTCATCGTCTCGAGTCGGGCTCGATAGTTAGTCAGGAACTTCTGCGCGTTTGACGGAAGGTCATCGAAACTGCCGAGCTTGGGTAGCTCCGGCAGACACATTAATGCTCCGCTGCGCGTCGAAGTCGAGCAAATCAGGAGCAATTTTTTGGCGCTTTTCGCAAAACCTGGATCTTAAAGTGATCCATGCCATTCTTAAGGGCACGTTGGCCAGGGTTTGAAAGTGCTTCGCCGATCGTAAACCTACTAAGCGAACAAAATCGGCACAGCTTTCTAGGATGGTCGCTGATGCGGCATTGTAGCTTCGTCGAAAGGTTTGAATTAGCGATGGGGCGAGATGTCACCGAAGCAGGTGCGGGGAGTGAAAACAATAATCGGTGTCACAAACGGGATCTGGTTTTGACGGTGCTGCTTTATCCAGGATAACGCCTGGGAAATGGAATCGACCTGGTCGTCGTATTTGACGTTGGGAAAACCGAGGAGTTCAGCCTTGAGACTGCCGAGCCAGGGCGCGCCCTTGGGGAACCAAACGGCGCCCGACTCGAACTGAACTGAGACGGCAGCGAGCCGCGTAACCTTGTCCCCTTCAGGATTGATGGGGATAGGCGTTACATTTTCCAATCTTAGATCCTGGATCAGGCTTGTACCCGAGCCTTTGTCTTCGATCAGGAGCGCGGCAGTGGGGTACTTCTCGCGGAGCCTGTGCACGGCGCGCCTGAGATCGGGATAGTCGACGCGCTCGCGCCAGAGATCGAGTAGGTAGCTGTTTTCACCGCGAGCGAGCCATACCGTCGCCACTGAATAGTCCGCGGAAGGTGCGCCCTTCATTGCGGTATCGATGCTTACCACCAAAACGTCGTTGTAGCTGTAGGTCGGAGCGACGTCGTATTGCTTGAACCATTCGGCCTTGATGAGGTTGCCGGCCAGAGGGATCGGCTCTTGCTGATACTGCGCCGAAAAGAACAGCTCGCCCATGCTCTGTCTCAAGTGCTCGAGGTCTTCCAGCGATTCACGTCGGGAATCGATCACGGTGCCGGCCGTTCTTTTGTGTATGCGCCGCCGGCCGACCGTGATGCGCTCCTCCTGTTCCGCGATGGCTGCAATCTTCAAATGTTCCCAGCCACCCTTTTCAAGCAAGCGACCTGCCAAATCGTCTTCATGGAGCCGCTGCATGACCATCACGACCGCCCCTTCGGATTTCGAATCGAGGCGCGAAAGGAGCGTCGTATCAAACCATTGTCCAGCACTGTTTCGGTGCGCTTCCGAAAGCGCCTCCTCCGGCTTTTGCGGGTCGTCCAGCACGATCAGGTCGGCGCCGCGCCCGGTTAGGGTCCCGCCAAGCGAGGTGGCGTAACGGTAGCCGCGGGCCGTGGTCATGGTCTCATATTGGGTGTCCTTCTCACGACTGACCTTCGTTTTGGGGAAAACGCGGCGATACCAGTCGGAGCTCATGACGGCGCGAAAATCGATCGCGTGTTTTATGGCGAGTTCGTTGGAGTAGCTGACGCAGATGATTCGCTTGGTCGGATCTTGCCCTAGCAGAAACGCCGGCAGCGCGACCGAGAAGATGATCGACTTGAGATGGCGGGGCGGCACGGTCGTTATGAGTCGTTTGATTTTTCCATCGATCAGGAGTTCGGCCGCATACGTCATTCCGTCGATATGCCAGTTCGGCCGAAATTCGTCGCCGGGTGACACGGTCTCGAAGACCTTCATGACAAAAGCCGAGAAATCGTCCGCCAGTACCGAGTCGAGATATCTGCGACGAGCCGCAGGGCTCAGTCTGGCGAGAAGGTCCTTGGTCGAGATCTCATCGATCGCCTTATAGACGCCCCTCGTTGAACGGCGATTCTTCATCGTCGCCGAGCCCTGCGATGGCGGGTCAGGAGTTGCTCGAGAATCTGCTCATCCGCGGCGCCTAAGGCGGAGGCTTCGGCAGGGGTATTGTCCTCAAGGAGACCCACTAGCATCGCCATCTTGATGGCCGCCATGGCGGACCGCTCATTGCCTTTGAGGGCGCTTTGAAGTTGACGCAGCACGACGCCTTCGATCTTGCTTACCCGTCTGCTGGTCTGGCCTTCTTGGATTGAAATACTTGCGGTCATGGCTTGTTTGATCAGCGTTTTGAAGTTTTTGCTGCCTTTTGGCCGGCCCTTAGCGTTTCCTGATGTGCCGGGCTTGAACCTCGACGCCAAAGGGGGGCGCCCGTAGCCGACCGGATTGTGTGCGGCATGGTCTGAAGCGGATTTTTTGCCTCGATAGGATTGACCTTTTCGTCGCATGGGATTTCGCCGTTTTGCTAGGATTTCTCAAAATTGTTGAACGGTATGCCAGCCGCGTTCACGGCAATCTTGCCCGTCAGCTTTTGCCACCGCCGCACGGTCTGATCGCAATAGATCGGGTCGATTTCGATCAGGCGTGCTTTGCGGTTGGTCCGTTCACAGGCAATGAGGGTTGTGCCGCTTCCACCAAAGCTGTCGAGAACGAGATCGCCGCGTCGGGAGCAGTCCAAAATGGCATCGGCCACTAGCCCGACCGGTTTGGCCGTTGGGTGCATGGCGAGGTCCTTCAAGCGATCCGAGCTGAAGGTGTTCGCCCTGGCATAGGTCCAAACGTTACTGCGGTTTCGTCCGTGCTTTCCAAGCTGGACGTTATTGGTGTGTTTGCCCCGCCCATGTTTCCAAACGAAGATTAACTCGTGCTGGCTCCGGTAAAGTGAGCCCATTCCAGCGTTGGTTTTGTTCCAGACGACAAGATTCTTAAGCTTACGATAGACACGACGGCCAGCGGTCAGCATTTCGTCAAGGTGTCGCCAATCGATGCAGACAAAATGAATGGCTCCGTCTTCCGAGTGCACAGCGAGCAGACCAAGCGTATCTTCAAGAAATTTGGCAAATTGCGCAGGCGTCTTTTCGCCACTGGCTTCGGCGAACTCGCGGTGCTTAGTGCGTCCCTTGCCGGAGACATGGCCACGGATTTTCACGTTGAATGGGGGATCAGTGAAGACAAGCTGAGCGCGGATACCGTGCAAAAGGGCGGCGAAGGATTCCGGTCGCCGGGCATCAGCACAGACAAGTCGATGATCACCCAGGATCCATAAGTCATTCGGCTTCGTGATGGCGCGGGTTGGCACAAGATCAGGGATCTTATCGTCTTCGGTATTTTTCGCCGCTATATCGCCGGCAGCGAAGATTGTCTCGAACTCAGGTATTTCGAAACCGGTCGTTTCCAAATCGATGCCTTCAGCCTGCAGAAACTGGAACTCTTTCGCTAAGAGTTGAAAATCCCAAGCTGAATCTTCAGCCAATCGATTGTCGAGGATTGCAAACGCTCGCTTTTTTGCCTCGCTCAGATGGCGTATTCGGAGACAGGGGATCTCGGCCAAGCCAAGCGCCTTTGCAGCCTCCATCCGCGCATGACCTACAATGACCCTATTGCGGTCGTCGATGAGAACTGGCCCTAAGAATCCGAACCTTTCGATGGCCCGCTTGAGCTTATCGATCTGCTCCTTGGGATGGAATCGGCAGTTGTTTGGGCTCGGTCGCAAATCCTGGACCGGCACAGATTCGATCGTGAGTGCAGAGTGGGCGAACCGATGAGGCTTCTTGGCGGCCGGCCAAGGATGAGAACGGGTTGCGCGTTTTGGTTTCATTCCCGTCGTTTAGTGGACGGAATTACTCTCTTCATTTCCGCAATAGAATGCCTAATTCGTGGGCGCCTCGATCGGCGTGGGGCGTTGATCAACAAAATCCTTCATTATCCCAAGGACTTGACGTGCTCGATCCGGCTGGTGTCGATCGCCAGGCAGGAACGTCTGGGCGCAAACCGAGTGTGCAAATTGGCTATGCTGGTCGAACCAGGATTTGTCAGGAAGCATCGCCTCCACTGCTGCCGTGACGAATCGACCCGACGTCGTTTCGGCGCGAGATGTGTACACATCTCCTTTAATGCCATGTGCGGCCACTGGCTCTCCCGTTTCACGTTCATAAAGGTTGCAAAGTTCTTCAACCAAAAGCTTGAGAGAAACGCGCTCTTGCGCACCGCGTTGATCATTAAGCCTGTTGAGTGTCTCTACCAGCACATTCCAGTAGCCATTGAGCCAGCACTCGGCGTCCAGCAAACCGAACTCCTCAGACGCCGCGGTCTGCGATAGTTCAAAATTGCGGTACAGGGCGGTCAGGGCGATCTGGCTATTCGTGTTGTCATCGAGTGTTTCGATTTTTTCAAAAAGCGTTTCAGCGCAACTCCTCACTCGCGAAAACCAGCCAATATCCTGGTTTTTTGAGCTTGTAATCTGCAAGGCTGATTCGACATCGGCAGCCGCCTCGCCAAGCGCCGCTACCGCTGGACTTAGTCCATCATTGCTGCTCCGTAACGCCGCATCAAGCCTGTCCCGGGAACGAGATTTGCCCTTGTTCAGCCGCTGGCATAATTCGCGAACGAATTTGATGTGCGCTCGGAGAGTTGCGGTCTGCTCACCTCGGCGTGGGCCGAACTCGTCCTGGTGCAGCCATCCATGGAAACGGGCGCGTAAATCGACAAGCTGGGCGACAACATCTGCACGGCTGGATTTCGTGGCTAGTAGCATCGCCACACGTCGTATCAGCTTCGACACACCACTCCAGCCCCAGCGCGGCTGAATGGTCCCAGCTTTTCCCGATTTGGTCGGAGCAGAACTCATCCACGCTATGTAGTACGAAATTCACGAAAAATCAGGGCAGCGGTACGAATTCGCGGAATGAACGGTTATGGAATTGGAAATCGTTCCCTTCACTTCCATTAACCGCACGCCCGCCGAGGATGTCCCGCCATCGATGTTAGAGCGAAAACACTTGCTCGGATTGAGTTTTTCGCATTTTGACCCAAAGCTGAACTCGCTGGCGGGCCGCCGGTTCTTTGGACGCCTTACCGGCGCCAACCTCACGACACAGCGTCCGCGTTCACCGGCAGAGTGAACTGAAACATGGCGCCGTGGGGCACGGTTGCCGTGGCCCACAGCCGGCCACCGTGGGCTTCCATGATCGAACGGCAGATCGACAGCCCCATACCCATGCCGCCGGATTTGGTGGTGAAGAAGGGGTTGAACAGCCGGTCCGCATTCTCGGCGGAGATCCCGACGCCGCAATCCGTCACACTTACGAGCACTTGTTGTGTCTCGTCCTGGCGGGATCGGATCACCAGTTCGCGGGGCCGATCCGCGACCGATTGCATGGCTTCAATGCCATTCATCACCAGGTTGATAATCACCTGCTGCAGTTGGACCCGATCACTCAGGATCATGGGTAGAGCGGATGCCAACTCCATTCGCAACGACACCCGGTGGCTGACTAACTCACGCTGCACCAGCGCGATGACCTCCCTGACGACGTCATTGAGGTCGAGCGGCACCTTCTCAATGCTGGTCTTGTTCGCGAGCGCCCGGACGCGCCGGATCACCTCACTTGCCCGATTACCTTCCTTGATGATCCAAGCCACGGCCTGGCGCGCTTCGTCCAGGTTGGGGGTACCGCCGTTGAGCCAACGCCGGCAGGCCGCCGCGGCATTGACGACCGCGGCGAGGGGCTGGTTGACTTCATGGGAGATCGAGGCCGCCAGCTCGCCCAGCGTCGTCATGCGAGTTACGTGCGCGAGTTCCATTTGAGCATCGAGGAAGCGCTGTTCGCTGGCGCGCAGCCTCTCTTCCGCTCGCTTGCGGTCGGTCATGTCAATGACAAAGGAAACCCCTTCGTCTGGTTTCCACTCGAAAAGCGCGCGGGCGATCAGAACCGGCACGCGGCTGCCGTCTTTGCGAAAGTACTCTTTCTCACGCGGTTGGACGGTTCCGGCCGTCTTCAGCTCTGCGATGGCCTGGTCGTCGGCGTCGCGCCATTCGGCCGGCGTCAGCTCCGTCCATCGCAGCCGACTCGAGACGAGATCTTCCCGGGCATATCCGACCATATCG
>WNFA01010352.1_pt1 | contig 18464 bp, 15 predicted proteins | sample 5400481 | NCBI WGS metagenome assembly WNFA01 (sample SAMN13153340, study PRJNA577476) | soil metagenome | isolation source: 120 cm saprolite under Douglas fir tree site 2 hole 1 replicate 2 | place: USA:California | collected 2015-04-18
CATACAGTACCAGGTAGACGAGGCAGTGGCAGCGAGAGTCTTGAGCGGCGGTATCCAGTAGAAGTTGCACTTCGTCGTCAAAGAGGAGTTCTGGCAGAGGCGGCAAGGGTCGTTCCAGGGCGAGGCTTGCAGAAGGGTCCTCACGGAGGATACCATCACGGGCGAGCCAGGAAAAGAAATTTTTGAGGAAGGTGACACGGCGCGCCATGGTTTTGGGTGCGGGCATGCGGCCTGTGGTGCCAAACTTGAGCTTCATGAGCCAATCGGTGACTTGCGCTTTGTTAATGCGGCCGACGGGTGTGTCGCGGCCAACATAGTCACTGAACATCTTGAGGTCCGAGAGGAAACAGGTGATGGTGTAGTCAGATTTGCCGCGTAGTTTCAATTCCTGCTGATAGGGAAGTGCACACGCTGCCAGGCTGGACTGGTCGGTGAGTGGGTTGGTACGCACCAATGGCGGAAAGGGGGTTGCCCTTGGGTCTGGTGGCTTTGCGATGACGGTAGGTGCACCGGCAAAGAGGCCGGGCTGCAACACGGTGCTTTCTTCGGTCAGAATCGGCTCAGGTTGTGGACGTGCTCGATGAATCGGCACTCTACTATCGGCATCTTGCATAGGTAGCTCCTTGGCTTTGGCTACGCGGGCGACCATAAAGGTCCCCACCCAACTCCACCCCACTCCGCGGACGCGATAAATCGGGTCCCTACGGTCCACGCTCGCCCCTACGATACTGGGTATTATTTTTCATTATAGCAGAAAGTAGCAAGGATGTTCAAATGGCGATGTGCAAAAGTAGACATTTGGAGATAAGACTTCCCGTGAGCGGGCTTGAGAGGGGTTCTGCCTGTCATCCTGAGCGCAGCGAAGGATCTCTGCATCCGTCGAGCCAGACCCAAAGCTCGCGCTCAGGGTGACAGGCATTATCTCCAAATGGCCATGTGCAAAAGATTAATTGAGCATACTGCGGTCGGGATGTTGAGCAAAATGGGTGTCGCCGATGAGCATCTGGCGCATAAATGGCACCTCGCGGCGCAAGAAGGTGATCTCCTCTTGCAGGCGTTGCTGTGTCGAGGTCAACTCCAGCAGTTGCTGCTTCTGCTCGTCTTCCGCACCCAAAAGGTAGGCGATGAAGTAGGACAGCTCTTGGGGAAGAGTAGGCAGATTGACATCGATCGTATCTTTACCGGCCGCTTCCAGCAACATAGCGAGGTACGTCTGGAAGAGGAACTGTGCCTGTTTAGCAGAGGAGGCCAGTATCTGAGGCGACTCAGGAATGTCCTCATATGGCTCGACCAGGCCAGAAAGATAGGGCTTCTTGCGGTGTCGACTGAGAATATGGAAGCGTTGCACGCCGATAGCCATGAGGATAAAGCGGCCATCTTCCAGTTCATCCAACTCACGGATCTCTGCTGTAGTGCCAACCGCATAGGTGTCCTCGCGCAAGGACGGAGGCAATGTCACGTCCCTACCCTCTGGTCGGGTCAGCACAACCCCAAAGGGCTTATCCAGCTTGCGGCACTCGGTAATCATCTGGCGATAGCGTGGCTCGAAGATATGTAGTGGGAGGACCATACCTGGAAAGAGCACGACATTTAAGGGAAATAAGGGCAATTCAATGGCACCAGTCGACATCGACCTTCTCCTTTGGGCGGACGCGAAGGATTGAAAAGTTTGATGATCCCGACCTGCTGCGGCAGTCGGGCTAATCAAAGGCGCTCCGCAAGACGTGCTCGATAAATCGGCACTCTGCTATCCCACGATAAATCGGGGATCTACGGGTCCCTACGTAGTACGCAGACCATAATAAAGTAATTTTAATACTTTCTGCTAAATGATGCCAACCTCTGGCTATAACCTCTTTTGCCATGTACAATACTTGCGTAGGTCCCCGATGATGAATTTTAACGACCAAGATCGGCAATGTTGTGTCACCCTGAGCGCAGCGAAGGGTCTAGCTCGATGGGCAGAGAGATGCTTCGCTGCGCTCAGCATGACAGGTCCGGTTTTGATTGTTAAAAATCTGTATCGTGGGACTCGAAGAAGGGACGATACCATGACAGCACTATTCGTTGGTATAGATACAGGCGGTACATTTACCGATCTTGTCCTGCTTCGGGAGGGTGAAATTCGCGTTCACAAGGTCCTTTCTACGCCCGATGATCCCTCGCGGGCCATTCTGCAGGGCCTGGTCAACCTTGGCGTGACAGTAGGGGTGGGGGCCGATAAATCGGCGGTGGGCACGGTAAACCGGCCCCTACACTCGCTGGTGCATGGCTCGACGGTTGCGACCAATGCCGTGCTCGAACACAAAGGGGTACGTACGGGTTTGATCACGACGGCAGGTTTTCGAGACGTGCTTGAGATTGGTCGCCAAACTCGTCCCAAGCTCTATGAGCTGAGAGTGCAGAAGGAGCCTCCTCTGGTGCCTCGTTCACGACGAGTCGAGGTGGTTGAGCGCCTCAATGAACGTGGCGAGGTGCTAATTCCCTTGGATGAGGCGGAACTTCAGGCGGCAATCGAGCAGATGCAGGCGGCAAACGTCGAAGCAGTTGCCATCTGTCTCCTGTTCAGTTTCGCTAATCCCGACCATGAGCGCAAAGTAGCCGAGGCGGCACGGGCAGCCGGTTTTTATGTCTCGGTCTCGTCGGAAGTATTACCAGAGTTCCGCGAGTACGAGCGCACGAGTACGGTTGTGCTGAACGCATACGTCGGACCGTTGATAGACCGCTATCTCAAGCGCCTGGAAGATTCCCTCGATAAATCGGGCTCCCTCGATAAATCGGGGAGCTACGCCCCACCCCGCGGACGCGAGGGAATTGAAACGCGCTCCGCAAGCTATCCCACGATAAATCGGGGAGCTACGGGGTCCCACGATAAATCGGGGAGCTACGCCCCACCCCGCGGACGCGAAGGAATTGAAACGCGCTCCGCAAGCTTCGCTGAGGGTCCCTACGAGACGCGGCTGCGCATCATGCAATCCAATGGTGGCTCTATTTCCAGTGCAAGAGCCAGGCGAGAGGCTGCCCGCACCCTTCTCTCGGGTCCGGCAGCCGGAGTCGTCGGTGCAGCATTCGTCGCTGAGGCATCTGGCTTCAAGCGCGCTATCACGATTGATATTGGAGGCACATCGACCGATGTTGCCCTCATCGATGGAGCGATTGCTGAGACTACCGACGGCAAGATCGGTGGGTATCCTATCAAGTTACCTATGATCGACATTCATACCGTTGGAGCCGGAGGTGGCAGCATCGCCTGGTTCGATACCGGTGGAGCATTGCGGGTTGGGCCGAGATCGGCTGGCGCTGACCCTGGACCAGCCGCCTATGGGCGCGGAGGAAACGAGCCGACCGTGACCGATGCGAACATCGTGCTGGGGAGGCTGCTTCCAGAGGCATTCCTTGGTGGCGCAATGTCACTGGATCCAGTGCAGGCACGAAATGTAGTAGCACGTATTGCCCAGCGTCTGGGGACAGGTGTAGAGGAGGCAGCATTGGGCATTGTGCGCATCGTGAACGCCAACATGGAGGCCGCGATGCGCGTCATCTCCGTCGAACGGGGCTTTGATCCGCGCAATTATATACTGGTTGCATTTGGCGGCGCAGGCCCGCTACATGCCTGCGAACTGGCAGTAGCGTTGCAAATTCCGAAGGTACTTATCCCGACGACGCCAGGAGTGCTTTCAGCCCTTGGTATGCTGGCCGCCGACATCATCAAAGACTATGTGCGCACCATCATGGTTCCCACAGAGGAAGCGCAAGAGATCGTAGAGAAGGTCTTCAGCGAGTTGGAGGCGCATGGGCATGGTGAGCTTGCCGAGGAAGGATTTTCGTCTGAGCGCGTCACGATCGAGCGTGCTCTCGATCTACGCTACGTGGGGCAATCCTACGAACTCATCGTCCCATTCGCAGGTGAAGTCGCAGAATCAGTTACAGCGTTTCATGCAGCCCATGAGCGCAGATTTGGCTACAACAACCCGCAAGAGCGAGTTCAAGTCGTTAATGTACGACTCAAGGCCCGTGGGATAACGACCAAGCCGGTTTTAGAACGAAGAGAAGAGATGGTACAGGCAACGATTACGCCGGTTGCAGTTCGATCTGTCATTTTCGCGACGGATGGTCCAACTCCCCAGGATACGGCGATATATACAAGAGAGACACTTCCGGCGGGTGGAACATTCACGGGACCTGCTATCGTGACGCAGTACGATACAACCACAGTGCTACCACCTGGCTGGCTGGCACGGATCGACGCCATTGGCAATATCATCGCTGTAGGGGCGGGGGCGGTGTAGGGTTGGGTGGGGACCCTTGTGGTCGCCCGAAAAGGAGTGATATGAGCGAAGTAAATCCTATCAGTCTGGAACTGTTCAGAAGTGCGCTTACGGCGATTGCCGAAGAAATGGGAGCGGTCCTCACGCGGAGTAGCTACTCACCGAACATTAAGGAGAGGCGCGACTTCTCCTGCGCTATCTTTGACCGTCAGGGTAGGCTTATAGCCCAGGCAGCTCACATCCCAGTCCACCTCGGCTCAATGCCTGACTCAGTCGCGTCTGCGCTCAACACCTTCGATCACTTCGCACCTGGCGATATCATTGCGCTCAATGATCCTTTCTTAGGTGGGACGCATCTCCCAGACATTACCATGATTGGACCGGTATACGTGCAGGCGGAAGGAGAACAACGCCTGCTCGGTTTTGCTGCTAACCGCGCCCATCATGCTGACGTTGGGGGCATGTCACCCGGCTCGATGCCGATGGCCAGCGAAATTTACCAGGAAGGAGTCATTATTCCGCCGATTAAGCTGTGGGAGGCAGGTCAACCGAATCAAGTTGTGCTCGATCTCATACTGCGTAACATTCGCACGCCGCATGAGCGCCGTGGCGACCTGGCCGCACAGACTGCTGCCAACCGCATTGCTGCGCGGCGGATGCAAGAACTCGTCGATAGATGGGGGGTCGCGGCCACGGAGGAACATATCGATGCACTGATCGCCTACGCCGAACGTATCACCAGGGCGACGATTGAGGCCATTCCAGATGGATGCTACGAGTTTACCGATTATCTTGACAACGATGGCTTCAGTGAAGAACCCATCCCGATTACTACCAGGGTCACAGTGCAGGGAGACAGTCTCACGGTTGACTTCACAGGCAGCGCGCCACAAACACGCGGCAACGTGAATGCCGTTGCCTCGGTTGCCAAATCGGCAACATACTACGTGGTTCGTTGTCTCATGCCGGAGGATGCACCTATGAATCATGGGACATTCGCGCCGATAACGGTTATCGCACCGGAAGGGAGCGTCGTCAATGCTCGCCCACCGGCGGCCGTAGCGCAGGGAAATGTTGAGACATCACAGCGGATTACTGACGTCGTGCTTGGAGCATTATCTCTGGCACTGCCTGAGGTTATTCCGGCAGCGAGCCAGGGCACGATGAATAACATTACGGCCGGCGGCATCGACCCACGCACACAGCAACCATTCGCTTACTATGAGACCATGGGTGGCGGTATGGGAGCCAGGCCCGGACTCGATGGTCTTTCAGGAGTGCATACGCACATGAGTAATACGCTCAACACACCGGTCGAGGCGTTCGAATATGCGTATCCCATGCGCATTACGGCGTATCGACTGCGTGATCATTCCGGAGGAAACGGTGCATCACGAGGAGGCGACGGGCTGGTACGAGAGATCACCTTCGAGGTGCCAACGGATGTTACGCTGCTGACGGAGCGCCGCAGCACATCACCTTATGGACTGCAAGGGGGAGAGCCTGGGATGCGCGGTGAGAACCGCTTGCTACATGAGGGGCGGGAGATACTGTTGCCGGGCAAGGTACACTTCCGGGCGTTGCCTGGGGACCGACTGACAATCCACTCTCCTGGAGGAGGAGGGTGGGGGAGGGATGTTACTAGTATAGGGTGATTTTGTCTGGGATGGGGTTCAGATGGGTGCACAAGCCACACTCACCAGCCCAAAGAAAGAAAGCGGCACAACAACTCCCCACGTGAATGTCAGTTTGGGGAGCCGCATCACTCGCGGCTCCCTCGGTGACTATATCGCCTGAGCAATTGGCACGAGGGCAGCGGACAGGTGTTTGAGCAAAGAAACCCGCCTGGCGACTTCCATTGTGGAAGATCAGGCGGATTTTTAGTTGGTTACCTCTAGGAGCCTAGCGCTATGCCTCTTTAGTTGCCAGACACCGCAAGCGCAGGTTCGCCCACATCCGCAGCAGCGGCCTTGCCTGTATAGTCCCGCAGGAGGGCAGTGGAGATGAACGAGACCACAGCCATGAAAATGATGTAGAAGGCGATTACGAGACCACAGCCATGAAAATGATGTAGAAGGCGATTAATGTGTAGGTAGGCACGCCAGGGCCAAGGATGGCTTTTGAGTTTGCCACCAGGATCGTCGCGATAATGGGAGCTGGTCCACCGGCGGTGATGGACGCCAGTTGATAGCCGAGCGATGCACCGCTGTAGCGCAGCTTGGTCCCGAAACGCTCCGCGATCAGAGCTGCCTGTGGCCCATACATCCAGTCGTGGCAAACGCTCACAGAGAGCACTATCGCGATGACGACGATCACAGGATTCTTCGTTTGCAGAAGCAGGAAGTACGGGTAGGCAAAGATCGCCATCAGCACGGTGCCAATCATATACCACCGTTTGCGCCCAACGCGGTCAGAGAGAGCACCGAAGGTTGGCATCGTCACAAGACTGACGACGGCTGTAACAATGAGGCCCACGTACAGCAAGTTGAGGGGCAACCCCAGGGTCTTCACGCCATAGGCAAGGATAAAGGTGGTGAAGATGTAGAAGGGAGCCTGTTCAGCCGAACGTAACAGGGCGGACAGAATAATCTCGCGCCAGTTGTAGCGTATCACATCCAGCAATGGATCACGAGCGATTCTGTTTTCCTGTTTTAATTTTGCGAAGGAAGGGGTCTCCAGGATGCGCAAACGGATGTAGAGACCAACGAGAAGCAACACGAGACTCAACAACAAGGGAATACGCCACCCAATGCTGTCGAAGGCGGCACCTGGGAAGAGCGCCCGAAAACCTAACAATGCCAGAGCGGCAAGGGCCAAACCGACGGGCACACCCGTCTGTGGCCAGCTGGCCCAGAAGCCACGACGCCGATCATCACCATACTCCTGGGACAGGAGTACTGAGCCACCCCATTCACCACCCACACCTGCGCCTTGTAGGAAGCGCAACATGGTGAGTAGGAGAGGAGCAGCAAGACCGATCTGTGCATAGCCTGGCAGCAGACCTATCAAGGCGGTGGCAATGCCCATGAGCAAGAGGGTCGCAATCAGGGTCGATTTACGCCCAACGCGATCACCAAACCAGCCAAAGAAGGCACCACCTATGGGGCGTGCAAGAAAACCCACAAAGTAGGTCGTGAATGCCGCGAGGATACCATTGATCGGACTGAGCGTTGGGAAGAAGATTTTCGGAAAGACGGTTGCGGCGAGGAAGCCATACAAGAAGAAATCATACCATTCGATGGCGGTGCCAACGGTACTGGCACCAAGGATGGGGAGCATACTCCGTACAGTAACGGGGCCCCTCGCTGAGTCAGTTGCCATAACTCCTCCTTGAGAAGAAATAGAAAATGAGAGCCACGTAACAAAGATAACGCACTACAAAGCCGTACAAGGTGTACGAGCGATGGTGGGGGATCAATAGGAGCAATGATACTGCCAGGCTTTCTCCTTTCCCGCCATTGAGGATTGGCGGTAGGTGTGAGAATATGCACGCGATCAGTCTATAAAGACAGTATGCCTGAAATGCGCCCATATTGCAAGGTCAACCTTGCGGTCTTGCTGATCAGCACGCTAGCTCGATAATCTCTCCCTCGCGTTCAGCTGAGCGTTTTGCCGCCTCCATCACCGCGATATTGCGCCGCGATTCTTCGGGTGGGACGGCTAAGGGTTCGCTACAATGCAGGTGATTGGCCAGATTGCGATGGAAGGCATAAAGTGGCGGCTCAGGGAGCATGAGATGTTGTTCATGAATAGCGCCACCCAGGTCGCGTGTGAAGACTGAGAGGTCCGGTAGAGCTTCGGAGGGAGCCAGGCGTTCTTCTATCAAATCGCCCGACCAGCGGCGCGTCTTCACCGTCTCATGCCGCCAGTGCCCGACAATTGCGCCTCGCTCACCCAGGATGTACCATTTGGGCTTGAGCGCGGCCGCGATATCCGAATGCATAAACTCGGCTTCCTGTCCGCCTGCAAAGCGGAGATAGACACTGGAGTGGTCCGCATTGGTGATATCATGCCAGACTCGTTTATGTTCAACGCCACGCACGCTGACGACAGGATCAGGGATCAAATTGAGAATCCAGTCCAGGTAGTGCGAACCCCAGTCGTAGAAGACGCCTCCGGAGATCGGTTCGTGTGAATGCCAGTAATCACAAGGATGCGCATAGCCACCAATGAAGGTCTCCATATGGAAGACGGCTCCGATAGTTTCACGTTTGAGCACCTGCTGAATGGCAAGATAGTCGGGGTCCCAGCGCCGACACTGATAGACCGTCAGCGCGCGCTGCTGTTCCTGTGCAAGCTAACTACGTGTTTTTCCGCACGCAGCATCTGCATGCAGATGTCCGCGTGCGTATTGGGCGGGGTGGAGACGATGACCATATCGATATCCGGGTCTTGCGCGACCTTGGTCAGATCCGTGCAGGTACTCACTGCAGGAAAAGCCTGGCGAGCAGCTGCTAAACGCTTTTCACTGTGATCACACACGAGTGCAAACTCTAACCCCGCGACGTTACTGATGGCCGTGCCGTGCTCGAAACCTATGGCTCCATAGCCGATCAAAGCAACACGAGCAGTACTCTCCCGCGTATTCACACCTGAGACATAGCGAATAGAACGGTCGACCATCTGCTGGAAGACGGGCGCTGCCTGTGTCTCCGTTGCGCTACCAAGGGTCGTGCAGAAGACACGACCCTGGCCGTAAGTACGTGTATACGCCAGGGTATAAGAGGCATAACGCCAGGAGGTACGCCAGAGTATTTCGGCATCAGGAGGAATGACATCCAGCAGGTAGACGGCTTCAAGCACCGCAAAGGTCGGATCGACACGACGAGTGAGGTAGTGGTCATCGGTGACAACACGGGCAATGATCTCGCTACGCGGTGTGCAGAATCCGTGAATGTCGCCCAGCACCTCACCCAGCAGTTCGTATTCGTGATATACCTCCGCGGCATCACCAATGCACACAAGCCCGCCACCACGTTCGACAAAGGTGCAAAGGGCTTCCTCCTGTTCGTGGGTAAGTGGGCCTATACTGCCATCCAGGACAACGACGTGTTGGGGAGTCAGGTAAGCAAACTTCTCCGGAACAGTGACAACGGGGATGCCCTCTTGTATATGCAACATGCGTGGTATAACTCCTACTCAGGACGTGCTCGATAAATCGGCACTCTACCTCCTGCGGCCAGAGGGTCCCTTGCTTTAGCTATGGGAGTGAATGGCCGCCTGCCCGCAGGCAGAAGACGCCTCGCCACGTGCCACCATACGCAAGGCGAGTTTGATAGCGGCATTGTCTGAAGGACAGCCATACAGCTCCCTGATACGAGCAATGGCTTCTCTATCTGTTGGCTCAAGGCGGATCGTTGTGACATTGGGTTGTTTCTTTCTCATGTCAGCAGTATACCCTGTTGACAGGTAGGTGTCAATGTGCTATAGTATAAGCGTTCTCTTGGGAAAGTCTTAAGGCCGTAAGGCGAGCAATCGGCGGACCGGCGCAGACTTCCCGATGCACGCTGACAACCGAATAGTGCTTGTGGGTTCCAAGGTAAATCGCTTCCTTGGGTAAAAACACTAGCGTACCAAATGTCAAGTCGTGCCAATTGTTGACACAGGCGAGTGAAACCAAGCTGTCTGTCGAGATTGCAACGAACGAACGGGCCAGGGCATGGCCTTCAGGGAGCGTCACGAAAACGCGCTGAACTGAGAAGCCCCGCATTCTATGCATGGGGAGTTGTCACTTCTGTTCTTCGTGTTTCCCATGTCTCAATTCATGGTAGTGCGCATGCTCGTGCGAGTGATCGGGCCAGTGCTGGTGCATGTGACTATGCGTGGTACCAACAGGCGGGAGTTCATGCGCTTTGTGAGTGTGCGTTCCGCCGAGATGATGGTGATGGTCATGACCGCGCCAGAGGTGCTGCGGATTATAGTTGGCAACCAGCAGACTCTCGCCATGATGCCAGCGAGCGCGGAAGATGTCATAGTTTTTCTTGCTCTTCGTTGCTCGCTCATCCTCACCCAGGCTCTCCCACTCACGATGTGGATGCTTCTCGATCCGCTCAGCCACGAGCGGCGTTGTGAGCACACGATAGCCGGAAGTCTTGAAGAAGAAGCTATAGTGGATATCCATCAAGCGATAAAAGCGGAACCGTTCATCGATCCAGCCGACTTCTTGCAGCAATTCGCGGCGGAAGGCCATCAGGTAGCCTTCGATAGCATCGACGTCGGGTCCCCGTGATTCATAGAACTCTCTCAGGTCTTCAGTCACCAGTCCATATGGCCCGACGAGACCCATATTGCGGTCGGCCAGCGTCATTGCCAGCGGCTCCCAGATATCGCCCTTGATCTCAATCGAAGTATCCATGAGCACAATATAATGCCCTCTACTGGCACGCATCGTGGCATTGCGCCCCGCCGCAAACCCCATGTTGTGATCAGCGAAGAGCACCTGCAACCCGATGCGCTGTCCCTCTTCTCCACGCAGATCATCATACCGTGCGAGTTGTTGCAGATATCCGAGCGTCTCATCGGTTGAGCCATTATCAATTATCACCACCTCGATAGAACGCTGATCGGAATGGCGACAAATGCTCTGGATACAACGTTCCAGGTCGTCGCGGCTATTATGAGCCAGCAGGTTCACTGAAAACTCAAACAGATCGGGCGATTGCGTATGATCGGGTGCATCGCTGGAACTGGAAAGCACCACGAACTCTTCCTCCAACCGACGCGGCAGCACAAGCGGTCCCTGGCGCGTGTCTCGGACGTTATACCCAGCGGAGCGAAGCCCTTCACGTACACGATCGGCCTGGGGGAAGTCACTGTGATGACGTAATCCTTCCCGTTCACGCACCTGCTCTGCCACTTCAGCTGGCACCGCCGCCAGGTATACCTCTGGATCGCGTTTCTTCCGTGGTTGGTCACTTAGCAGGTATCCCTTGAGGTCGAAACCAAGGATACGATCAAAGTCGAGCAACAAGCGCAATTTGGCTTCTGGCGAACTTGATAGCTGATCATCTTCGTGCGAACGCAACATCGCCCAGACTACTGCCATGGCCTGTGGCATATTCAGGTCATCCTCGACTTCTGCCAGGAATGCAGCACGCCATTGATTCGACTCCTCTGCTTCAGCAGAGAATACCCGTCCCTTATCGGCCCCCTGGTACCCGCAAGGGGCACCACTACATTGCTCCTCCGCTTCACCAGAGAATACTCGTTCTCTATCAGCCTGCAAGAACAACTCATATGCTCGGTCTCGCAATCGCTCTAGAGAGACCTGTGCAGCTTGCAGGGCGCGGAAGGTGAAATTCACACGACTGCGATAGAGGGCCGTCGTGTAAAAGTAACGCAGCGCCATGGGGTCGAAGCCGCGTGCTTCGATCTCGGAACATGTGTAGGCGTTGCCGGTGGATTTCGCCATCTTCTGCCCATCGGCAAGCAGATGCTGGGCGTGTACCCAGTACTTCACAAATGGATGATCCGTGAACCCTTCGCTCTGCGCAATTTCATCTTCGTGATGGGGAAAAATGTTATCTACGCCGCCGGTGTGAATGTCAAAATTTTCGCCCAGGTATTTCATTGACATGGCACTACACTCAATGTGCCAGCCAGGGAAACCACGCCCCCAGGGACTATCCCAGGCCATTTCGCGCCCCGGTTCAGCCACCTTCCACAAGGGGAAATCCTCTGGATTGCGCCGGTCAGCATCTACTCCTTCGCGCACACCGGCCAGCATATTCTCAAGCTGATTACCAGAGAGCCTGCCATATGCAGGGAAGCGTTTGATATCGTAGTAGACATTGCCGTTGACTTCATAGGCAACATCCTTTGCCTGTAAGCCCTGAATGATCGCTATCATCTCGGGGATGTGCTCTGTTGCACGTGGGAATATATGTGCAGGCAGAATGTTGAGCTTAGCCTCATCCTGGTGGAAAGCATCCGTATAGAATTGCGCAATTTGTAACGATGTTTTGCCTTCTTTGCGAGCTTGAGCCAGCATCTTGTCCTCACCACGGTCCAACATCTCCTGTCGCATGTGACCGACATCGGTAATATTTTTAACGTGCACTACCTCGTAGCCGCGATACTCAAGGGCACGGCGTAGCCAGTCGGCCATAGTGAACGTACGCAAGTTGCCGATGTGGATGTAGCGATAGACGGTAGGGCCGCACGAATACATCCTGATTTTTCCCGATTCTATGGGGACGATCTCTTCAACGCGCCGGGTCAGGGTATTGTAAATCTTCATCTTGATGTCTGGACCTCAAGCTCTACCTGGAAGGAACGACCCACGATAAATCGGGGTCACATGCTCGATAAATCGGCATTCTACACGAACAAACGCTCAGTATTGTAACCAGTTTCTCAGAATCTAGCGTTTCATATCATTTTATATCACTTTTTTCCAAACAACTGTTCGGCCTCGTTCAAGCAACTGACAATCCTGTGGCCCTGCTTGAAAGGGTTCACCTTTGACCCGTTTGAAGGCCACATACCCGTTGGAGTAGATGGAGTTGATTTGTTTGATGTACTTTCCCTTGACCCGAACGATATCGCCCTTTCGTAAACCTTGGAGTTCTTCATTCACCTGATAGCGGACTCGCCCCTGGCCCTTACGTGGCAGATCATGGTACTGTCGGCGTGTTCGACGAGGACGAAATGTCACTGTAAAGAAGTGCTCACGATGGTACGGCACGATCTCCCCAGTGGGCCAAGTCGCAATACACAAGGCATCCGCATCATGGGTCTTGGGAAGCTCTCTGGCTTTGCGAACCATGGCGGTCTGGTATCCAAACATGGTGGACAGCTTGGTCTGCTTTCCTAGCGTGGCATAGAGGTAGCTCTTGCCTTGCATGGTGCGTTGGGCGATCTGATCGAGATGTCCACTCACCCCCGTCACCTGAAGCCGGATCTTGCCCTGGTGGACCTTTTGATGGCAGGCTGCACACAGAGTGAGCAGGTTGGTCAGCGTATCTTTGCCCCCGTGCTCACGGTAGACGATGTGGTGCGCCTCCAGACGAACTCCTTGCTTGCCACAGTGCTGGCAGGTGTAGCCATCTCGCATCAAACAGGCGATGCGCAGGTTCTCGTCGAGCCGCGTTGGGTCTTGATACTGACTCCCCTTGAGGCTTGGGGTATTCAGGCGAGCAATATCTACCTGGACATCTTCGATTATGATGCTGCTGATGGGCACGGGCAAGTGCTTCACCACACGGATCACCTCCTCCACATTGGTCTTGATGGAGGGGGATAAGCGACCAGTGCGCTTGCTCGACGCCCGATTGTTGAACCGCTTGGCTCGGTAACATTTTCGCTTGCGTCGATTCCTGCGATGGGCTCGACGGGTAGCCATCTTCTCTTTGACATCTCGCCGATGCTCAATCTCGGCTGATAGCAGGATTTCCTCATTTCCTATGCAGCAGATGCCGGTGACAGTACTGCCCTTATCAATTCCAACGACCACTTCCTGCACATACCCCTCACAATCCCACAGCAGCCCAATGGTAAAAGGAGAGCTACGCAAGATCTTCGCTTTTCCATCTCGCAAGAGTTTTCTTGCTCTGGCAGGTTTACAGGGCATTAAAGGATACCCATTCTGATTAATGACATACACTTTCATACGGCTTTAGGCCCTCCTCACGGAGTAAGATGCCCCTCGCGGTTGTTGGAATGGCTTTTTGCAGCTTGCACACTTTCGGCTTTCGCTTACCCTTAATGCATGCCGACAGTTGCATCAGACTGGAGCAACATCCAATGGTGTCTTGACCATCCCAACTGTTGCCGTTCCTGGCCCGCTGGTAGTTCCATGAACCCATTGTCAGAAAACGCTAGATTTTTAGGAACTATCCGGGTTAGGATTACCTACCTGAACATACATTCAAGAAATATGGTACGAGCCAATGTTGGTCCTTGTCAAGGCAGCAAGTGGATGTCAGGCACCTATCATTTCCCGCACGATGCGCTGCACGCGAGCGCCATCGGCGTGTCCCTTCGTCTCCTTAGCAGCCAGGGGCATGACACGCCTGAACTCCGGGCCGTGTTCTGTAATCAGCCTGGCAACTACCGTCCGTATTTCGTCATCACTGAGTTGCGATCCTTGCAGGTAAGATTGCAGAATATCCATTTCCCGCTGCTCTTTTTCAGCCAGGTCGTTGCGTCCACCTTGCTTGTAATAGGGTATCGCCTGGCTCCGCTTCTTCACCTCTTGCTCCAGCACTCGTATGCAATCAGCTTCAGTCAACGGTTGTCCAAACTCTGGATTCTTGCGATCGGTGCGCGCCACCTCCAGGTTATGGATAGCACCCAGCGCCATGCGCAGCGTGTCGAGTTTGAGCTGGTCGCGTGCTCGCTGTGCATCCTGTATGTCTTTGCGCAATTTCTGTTCGATAGGAAATTCCTGTCGGGGCTTCGCCATAAAATCTTTCTCCTCACATCAATTGTATTGTCGATTGAGTAACCTGGTACCCGCAAGGGGCACCACTACATAAAATCTTTCTCCTCACATTATTTGTATTGTCGATGCCTTTTAGTATACTACGCGAGACAACATGTATCGTAGCACCCCGATTTATCGTGGGTGATTCCTGGATTGCAGGGGGTTTCTTCTATCTCAGATATGCTATACTGATGAGGGACAACCTATCATAGGGCAGAGAAATTACCAATATCAGGAGGTACTCACTCATGTACAACGATCCTAGCCAGGGCCAACAACCACAGTATGGCCAGCAGCCATATGGACAGCAGCAACAACCACCGCCTTACGATCAACCATCATCCTATGGACAGCAGCAACAACCCTACGGGCAACCACAGTACGGACAGCAGCCATATGGACAGCAGCAACAACCACCGCCTTATGGACAACCGCAATACGGCCAGCAACAATACGGACAGCCGCAATATGGGTATGGACAGCCCCAGTTACAGTATGTCAGCGTCTGGCCGCGAGCTGGAGCCGTGATCATTGATGGTATCATTCTCGGAGTGGTTCTTTCAATTCTAATAAATTTGATCTTTCAGAACGCTCCAACGGTGGGAGTAATCCTGGGAGTTATCATTTACTTCGGCTACTTTATCGTGATGGAGGCGATGTGGGGAGCTACGGTGGGTAAAATGGCGCTTCGTCTGCGGGTGGTCAAGACCGATGGCTCTCCCATCAGCTGGTCAGAATCGGTCATCAGGAACCTTCTGCGCATCGTTGATGCACTACCAACTGCCTACCTAGTTGGGGCGATCCTAGTCTGGACCTCTCCCCTCCGTCAGCGTCTGGGTGATCGGGCAGCGAAAACGGTGGTCGTGCGGCGTCAGCCCTGACTTGCATAACTCGTTCGCCTGACCTTTGATTAGCCCGGGTGCGAAGCAGCCCGGGATCATCAAACTCGTGCTACCCACACCCGATGCGGGTGTGGGTATTCTTCTTGTCGCCCATAGTAACCTGGTACCCGCAAGGGGATACCTGTCCCCCAGACAAGGTGCCACTACATTGCTACAATACTCGTCTCCCCAACAGCAGCTTGCCGCGTTTCGCAATCGTCTCTCTACCTACCCGCCCGCCAGCAGCAATCACACCGATCACCTCGCGCAATGACTCTTCACCTGCCGGAAGACGCAGGCGCAATACGAACTCCTTGCCTGTACCCAGACCGAGTTTACGCTGCCAGAAGGAGGCATGCATCAAATGGGCCTGCCCTTGCACCTGTCCCGCAACAAGCTCTAGGAGGCCAGCAACTTCTTGCCGGAAAGGACTGTACTGCACAGGGCCTTTACTGAAGGCAAACGTCACCTCCTGGGTTGCAGCATCATGTGCGAGATCGGCTGTCAGACCTTCACCGAGCTGGTAGATCAGATTGTAGGTACCGAAAGAGGTACGCGCTACATTTTCTATATGGGCAACATGGCTGCCTTTGTAAATGCCCAGCACGTCACGCACCACATGCATTGGTCCCTGACCAGGCTTGAACCCCAGCGATGCCAGATACTCACGCCCATCGGCAAAGCGTCTGGCCAGCTCTGCGTCGGCAGGTGCCTCTTCACTGAAGCTTTCTTCAGCCGATCCCTGCACGCCCAGCACCGATTCCGACCCTATGCGACTTCCCAGCCGGCCGTAGTCACGCAGCAAAGCCTCCTGCACCTCTTTCAGGTCGGCCTGCTCTGATAGGACCGCCAGTCGCTGCAGCTTTTGCAGCGTTTCCTCGGCCTGCTGCCTATATTGCTGCTGCAACCACCCGTGCAGTTCTTCACCCACCGCCTGCGCCTGGCGACGAATATCCATGTGCAAGGCGGTCACGCTACGTGTGAAATCTTCATTTGAGACCGTTGGACCTGCCTGATGCAGCACGCTAAAAAGCAACTGTGGCACATCTGCATTGAGTGCGCGATATACGTCCACCTCCAGATTATCCTCCTTCCTGAAGTATCATATAATGATACTTCCAAAGATTCATATCTAAGATTGCCGTGAACGGTAATCTTGTGCTACGCTATTTTTATATGTCACTTGTAACTCTTCAGGACTCCCCACCGCCTACGGCGGTTCGCAAGAGTTTGTTGCTGTGAGCTTTGCAGCTTGCGGCTGCAAAGCTCACAGCAACAGCAAGAATACACGAGCTGCCGCAGGCAGCGAGGAGTTGGGTTTTTGAAAAGTTACTAGCACTTGAGAAACCCAACACTGAGAGGAACTCATCTATGATGCCTATGACTCCCCTTTCGACTAACATATCACAAGAGCGTCCGAGATGGGGGGCATTGGTCGCACTCTTCTTCGCACCGGCCTTCATTTTTGCCAACATGTACACCACGCAGGCTATCTTACCGGTGCTCAGTCACGATTTTGGCATCAGCGCGCCTACCGCAGGATTGACCGTCTCCCTGTTAGTACTGGCAGTTGCCATTGGCTCGCTCTTTTATGGTCCACTCTCCGACCGCGTTGGACGTAAACCCGTTATGGTCGGCACCAGCTTTCTGGTCACAATACCCACACTCCTCTGCGGCCTCGCGCCAAACTTTGCCATATTGGTTGCACTGCGCACAATCCAGGGTTTACTGATGCCCGGGCTGACCAGCGTGGCCATTCCTTATGTCAACGAGGAGTTTGCAGGCAAAGACCGTGGCCTGGCTATGGGCATCTATGTCGGCGGTCTGACGCTTGGGGGATTGTTTGCCCGTGTGGGCAGCGCAGCTTTAACTGGCCTGTATAACTGGCGGGTCGCACTGCTTGTCTTCACCCTACCCACGATCATCGCCGCACTGGCGATGTGGCGACTCCTGCCAGATACAAAAGGCAAACCGGGTGAGCTTTCCTCTTCCCTGCGCATGGATAGCAGGTTTCTCCGCCAGACACTGCACGACATGGCATTGCACTGGCGCAATCGACGGCTGGTGGGGGCGTTCATTATCGGCTTTACGCTCTTTTTTGGTTTTATTGGCATCTTTACATACCTTCCCTATTATTTAACCGGCCCATCTTTCAAGCTTCCCACAATCTCACTCGGCCTAGTGTATCTCCTCTGGCTGACGGGTATCTTCTCACCCACTGCCGGTACTCTGGCCGGACGTATCGGCTCGCGTCGTGCCATCGCTTTCAGCATGGGGTTGGCCGCCATCGGACTGCTGATCACCCTCATTCCGATACTCCCCATTGTGATACTCGGCCTGGGCTTATTGGCGTTGGGTATGTTCTCGACCGTGCCGGCGGTAAATCTCTATCTGGGTGAGCAGGCAAGAACTGCCAAGGGGACAGCGGCTTCCGTCTACCTTTCCCTCTACTACTTTGGCGGCAGTTTCGGGGCAGTATTGCCAGGCCTGGCACTGCTCTGGGCAGGTTGGACCGGCGTAGTATTCCTCTGCCTGGGAATGGTCGTGGTCGCTATCGCCTCGGATATACTGCTTTGCTGATCGCGATATCTGGCACCCTCTTACTCTGAGCAAAAGCTCATGTTTTGAAGATGTCCATAGCTAAGGAATTGCTCGGTATGGTATTGTATCATACGTGACATCTCCTCCTGGCTAGAAGCCAGGGGCTTCTCATCCTCACGAATGAGAGTTTCCTGCTTCAACGGGAGTCGCCCGACGAGCTTTCGCCCGAACGGGTCTTACACTCCCTCCACAGGCAGCCGCCGAGAGCCCCTCGGCCAGAATGTTGAGAGCGGCATTGGTATCACGATCGTGAGCCGTGCCGCATGCAGGACATACCCATTCACGTAT
>WNFA01001608.1_pt1 | contig 18440 bp, 16 predicted proteins | sample 5400481 | NCBI WGS metagenome assembly WNFA01 (sample SAMN13153340, study PRJNA577476) | soil metagenome | isolation source: 120 cm saprolite under Douglas fir tree site 2 hole 1 replicate 2 | place: USA:California | collected 2015-04-18
CGCTGGCGGCACGCTCGACATCTGGCCGCTCTATTTATTTCATCCGGGCGCGGTTACCGTGAACGCCGCGATTTCGCTTTACGCCTCGTGCGTCATCGAAACGCATCCCGCGGGCGACAACCGCATCACGCTCGTTTCCCGCGACATCAAGCGCGAAGAAAGTTTTGCCTCCTTTTCTGCGCTCGTAAAAGCCAAGCGCTACCGCCTCCCGCTCCTCGCGGAAATCTCCAAGTTCTTCCAGCCACAGGGCGGCTTTACCCTCACCACCGATTCGGAAGCCCCCGCGGGCGCAGGCATCGGCGGCTCCAGCGCTATGGCCGTGGCCATTTGCGCCGCTCTTGACCGCTTCACGGGAGCAGGGAAGAGCAAAGTCGATTGGATCCACATCAGCCGAGACGCGGAAGCCATCGTCATCAATGTTCCCACCGGAACGCAGGATCATTACCCGCCGGCCTTCGGCGGCGCCGCGGCCATCGAACTCCCGCCCGGCGGCGAGCATCGCGTTGAGCTGCGCGTGAACCTGAACGAGCTCGAGCGCCGCGCGATGGTCTGTTACACTGGCAAGCCGCGCCAGCACGGCATCAACAACTGGGAAGTCTTCAAAGCGCACATCGGCGGCAAGCGCGCCGTGCAGAACAGCCTGGAGCGGATTTCCGGCGTCGCTCAGAAGATGCGCCTGGCTTTCGAAAAACCAGACTGGCCCGAAGCCGGCCGCCTGATGCGCGAAGAGTGGTCCTTCCGAAAGAGAAACTTGCCTACCATCTCGACGAAGACCATCGACCGCGTCATCGACAACGCCCGCCGCACTGGCGCGCTGGCGGGCAAAGTCTGCGGAGCGGGTGGAGGCGGCTGCGTCGTCCTTTTGATCGAGCCAGACGCCCGTGAGCGCGTGGAAAAAGCCGTTCTTGAAGCTGGCGCCGAGGTTCTGCCCATGACCATCGACCGCCAGGGCGTTCAAGTCGTCTCTCGCTAAAAAGTTGGCGCGAATCTCGGTCCAGGAGTACAGTTCAACCCCAATCGAGGACCGTTAAGAGAGAGGTGTCCGCTCGCGAGCGAGGCACCTGTTCAGCGGCCTCGTGGCATCGTAGAATAGGTAACTGGGCCCCAATCAAGGCGGGTTCCTCGCGCACATGTCGAACTGGCTCACCTTATCGCTGACGCTTTTACTCTTCGCCGACGCGGACGTCCCGCGGGTCAACAGCCTTCGTCCGCCCGCCAATCCCGTCCCCAGCTTTCCTTCGGACGAGGAGATTCCCCTCTTCCCGAACGCTGCTGCATCCTCGGACAATGCACAGTCCCAGAGCCAATCCCAGTCGAAAACCGCGCCACCTGCGAAGAACACCACGCTCCAGGAAACCTCGAAGCTTGCTCTGATCCGCTACGTCTCCGGTGAATTTGCCAAGGCCATTAAGCCGCTGCCGGCGGGCAAGGAAGGTTTCCACGTCAGTGTGGGCAAGCCGCTGGAGACCGAGATGCTCGATCGCGCCGTCGCCACCCACGGCCCGGCGGTGAATACCGGCGATAACGTGCAGATCACCAAGCTGGAGTTCCGCGACCATCAGATCATTGTCGATGTGAACGGCGGCGGGCGCGGCAAGAAGCACTGGCGCGATCGTATCCAAATCGGTCTGGGGGGTGGCGGTTATCCCACGCCGCGGACCACCTCGGCGCAGGATCAAGGCCCGCCGGGGTTGCAGCCTGGCACGGGCAGCACGATTTTTCTGGATTTCAACAAGCCGCTGCCGGACATCACGCCGGACGAATTGAAGCAGCTCCTTTCGCCGTTCTTGAATTTTTCGAAAGAGCGTTCCGCTGCCGTGCAGTGGTTCGATACCCTCCCGCCGGAAATGAAGAAGGCCATTCAGGATCGCAGGCCGGTGGTGGGCATGGACCGCGAGGAACTTGTAGCGGCCATCGGGAAGCCCGACCACAAAGTGCGCGAGCGCGATTCCGACGGCAACGACATCGAGGACTGGATTTACGGCCAGCCGCCTTCGAAGACCGTCTTCGTCCGCTTCATGGGCGAGCGCGTCACTTCGATCAAACAGTTCCCTCAATAGATACATAGCAGTTGCTCACGCTGGTTGAAGAGAATACGATAGCCGCATGAACTCTCTCGATTTCAAAGTATTCTTGGAGCGCGACGAGGACTACGGCGGGTATGTTGTGCGCTGTCCATCTCTTCAGGGCTGTTATTCACAGGGGAAAACTGTCGAAGAAGCACTCGCGAACATTCGCGAGGCCATTGAGCTTTGTTTGGAGGACATGGAAAGTCGAGGCGAGGCGGTGCCCGATCCCAATAATGTCTTGATTGGCAGTGTTCTCGTGAATCGATGAGCCCGAAGCTCCCCGTCATTTCGGGAGAAGATCTCATTCGTGTTCTGCGGAAGTTCGGATAGAGATAGCTAGACAGAAAGGCAGCCACGTACGCTTGCGCAATGAGTCTGAACCGAGGCGCCTCCCGGTGACCGTTCCACTTCACAAGGAGCTTGCTCCGGGCACGCTGAAAAATGTCTTAAGCGACGCACGCATCAGCGTGGAAGAGTTGCTTGCCGCAATCTGACTTCTTGGCTCGGCGCGTCACCAGCATCAAGTAGTTCCCGCAATAGATACGTAGCGGTTGCTCCTGCTGATTTAATCTCTGATTTTGTTCCACCGATGGAGAACCCCAAGATTGGAGCGCCCGGTTGCTAACCTATCGGTGGGAAACCGAATGCTCAAGCATTGGGAGGACGGCCCAACGTTCTGGTGCATCTCACATTGAGTTGGCACCGTCGCCCAATACGTCCATACTCGAGAACATCGTTTGACCGCTGTCCCATAAATATGGGAATATCAAATCCATGAAAACTACGTTGGAGATTCCTGACACGATTTTTCGCCGGGCGAAATCGAAAGCGGCCGAGCAAGGCATACCTCTGCGCCAGTTTGTCACCGAGGCTGTCGAGGTTAAGTTAAAGACGACTCCGGCAACAGGCCAAAAGCCCTGGATGAAACACATGGGCAAGCTGAAGGACCTGCGCAAGGAGACTGTGCGGATTACCAAAGTCATCGAAGAAGCCTTCGAAGAGGTCGATCCGGAGATGTGGGCTCCGGAGACACGCGCCTCGGAGACACAGGATTGATCCTGGACACCAACGCTCTTTCCGCCGCCGCGGAGGAACATCCATCTGTCATGGGGATCTTGGCTGGGGTTCAGCAGTTAGCTCTCCCGGTAGTGGTCATCGGGGAATATCGCTATGGCATTGCTCAATCCCGCCATAGGGCTAGGTATCGGCGCTGGTTGGACAGTTTGATCACCGATTGCACGGTGTTGGATGTCACCGAGCAGACCACACACCACTATGCAGCCATCAACGTTGAGTTGAGACAAGCCGGAAAGCCCATTCCAACCAATGACCTTTGGATTGCCGCGCTCTGCCGGCAATATGGCCTTCCACTCTTGAGCCATGACCGGCACTTCGATGCGGTGTCTGGAGTCCAACGGCTCGATTGGTGAGGTAGAGCCGTAGATCCAGATGCAGCCTCGCATGGGCGGCCGTAGGCTTGTGCTAACTTGTGCCCTTCATAAAGGTGCTAGCTATTCTCTCGGTTCGGAAGCGGGCGGCCACTGAAGCACGACAATCCTGCCGTCGGATTCGCGCTCCAGCGTTGGGGCATAGAGGCCGAGTTGCTGTCTCTTCCACCACAGTCCTTGTGAATGCTTTTCAGCTGGCGTCGTGAACCAATATTGCCAGACCACACAGCGCACCTCTCGCGGCGGAGCGTGCGGGAACGGGTTACCGGCAAACAGCAAGAGCACGTCTCCATCTCCATGGAGCAAACTCTGCTCCGTGCGCACGACGATCGGCTCCTGCCTCCACGAACTCAGCGACGCAAACCACAAATTCCAATCGAATCGCGGCTGATACGGCGCGTAGATCCCCGGTGGCTTGGCGGGGTCCTGCGGTTTGAATCGAAAAGGGTAAACGAACCAGGTTTGTCCATCGTCCGAGCCCTGGAACTCGATTTCGTAACGGCCGCGCGTCATCACGGCGAACAGTCCATAGCGGTTCGCGATACGAAATGGCTCCAGCACCGATACGGGCGTGGCCGGCAGCGGCAGCGGTCTTACCATCCACACCATTTCCACCAGCGTTACGTAGAAAATCCACGTCAACATCCCCGCGGTCGCAGCAAGCTTCAGCGCGGAGAACTGTGCACGGAATTTCTTGCGCCAATCTTGCTCCGGTTGTGATTCCGAAAGCGGTTCCGCCTCTTTGGTGGCGACGAAACTCTTTCTCGAGAATCGCGGCAAGCAGGGGAGCGCGAAACGGTCATCGAGCAACAGAAACCCCAGCGCGAGGACCAGGTAATTCAGAAAGGTGTAATTTGCGGAGAGGATGATTCCAATCTGCCAGGGCGTCACGATGAAGAAGCACAAGATTCGAATGCGCCTTGGCAGGAACATCATCCACGCCAGCCCCAGTTCCAGCGCCAGCGTTCCAAACGCCGTCGCTGCATGGAACCAGTGCGGCAGATGCTGCATGTACCAGCCGATCCATGTCGGCAGCGGGCCGTTCTGGTAATACTCTTCGAGGGCGGTGAAATTGCGCCACTGCGGGTCGCCGCCCATGATCTTCGCCACGCCCGATTCGAAATAGATCCGGAAGCCTTCCCATATCAGCAGGAACAGGCTCGCACGCGATGGCGGTCGCGCTGCGCCCCATCCGGGGCGCCATCCCGATGGCGCGAAAAACAATGCAATAAACCCCGCCTCCAGCAGCATGCCATCCGACTGATAAGCGGAAAAATCCTGCGCCGCGCTCACGAACGAGAGGAAGCACACAAAGCAAATCGCCAGCATGCCCCGCGGCCACAAATTCAGGACCAGCAGCAGCGAGGCGATCATCCCTGCCCAGCAAATTCCGCTGAGCATGTACGCATCGCCCGAAATCCACAGCAGCGTCGGCGCATACCAGTAGCCCGCATGGCCGAATCGTTCGGCCAGCGCCTGCAGGTATTCGCCGGCGGAAAGAATTCCGTGCGGCCCAATCAATCCGCGAATTTGAAACACCAGCGAGAAAAACGCCGAGTAATAAATGAGCCCCAGTGCCCGCAAGAAAATCCAGCGCGGAAGCAAACGGCCCGAAGCGCCGCGTTCTGAATCGAACAGCCAGCGCAAAACGGACGCAGGTGAAAAACTCTTCATCGGACGCCATTATAGCGGCTAATTTTCCATATATTTCTCTGCGCGTTGACTTTTGCCTGCGCAACCCATAGCATTTTCTGTTCACCCGCGGCCGTCATCCGCTTCAATGCAGCCGCATGGTTCTCACCCCACTCGGAGGAAAGAATGCCCATTAAGGTTGGCATCAACGGCTTCGGCCGCATCGGTCGCAACATCATGCGCACCGCGCTCGACGACAAGGATATTCAGTTCGTCGCCGTCAACGACATCACCGATGCGAAAACTCTCGCGCACCTCTTGAAGTACGACTCCGTCCTCGGCAATTTGCCGCATAATGTCACCCACTCGGATGACGCCATCGGCGTGGAAGGCAGGAGCTTCAAAGTTTTCAAGGTAAAAGATCCCGCCGAAATCGATTGGGCTTCCGTTGGCGCGGATATCGTGGTCGAATCCACCGGCCTCTTCACCAAGGGCGTGGATGCCAAGAAGCATCTCCGCGCGCCGGTGAAAAAAGTCATCATCTCCGCGCCCGCCGATGGCCCCGATGCCACGTTCGTCCTTGGGGTGAACGACAAGACCTACGATCCTTTGAAACACCACGTCATTTCCAACGCTTCTTGCACCACCAACTGCCTCGCGCCCGTCGCGAAAGTCCTGCAGGACACCTTCGGCATCAACAGCGGCACCATGACCACCATTCACTCTTACACCAACGACCAGAAGCTCCTCGACTTGCCGCACAAGGATCTCCGCCGCGCCCGCGCCGCCGCGATCAATATGATCCCTAGCTCGACCGGCGCAGCGAAAGCTTTGCATCTTGTCATTCCCGAACTGAAGGGCAAGCTCGACGGCTACGCCATGCGCGTCCCCACGCCCAACGTCAGCGTCGTCGACCTTACCGTTTTTGTCGAAAAGCCCGCCACCAAAGAGTCCGTCAATGCCGCGCTGAAAGCCGCCGCGAACGGCCCGATGAAGGGCATTCTGGGCTACACCGAAGAGGAACTCGTCTCTGCCGACTTCAAGGGCAATTCGAATTCATCCATCGTCGATGCCGAATACACCAAGGTCGTCGGCGACCGCTGTGTGAAGGTTCTGGCCTGGTACGACAATGAGTGGGGCTACTCCTGCCGTTGCCGCGACCTGATCAAATTGCTGGCCTCCAAATTCTGAGGAAAATGCCTGCTGACGCGCGGCGAGTACGGACCCGATTCTCTCGCCACTAGCCACTCGTCACTCGCCACTTCTTAAATCATGACCAAGCTCACCATCAACGATCTCGACCTTCGCGGAAAGCGCGTCTTCATCCGCGTGGATTTCAACGTTCCGCTCAAAGACGGTGTCGTCACCGACGACACCCGCATCCGCGAAACGCTGCCCACACTCCGCCTCGCCATTCAAAAAGGCGGCCGCCTCGTACTCGCTTCGCATCTCGGCCGCCCCAAAGGCGGCCCGGATCTGAAATATTCCCTGAAGCCTGCCGCGAAAAAGCTTGAAGAGCTGCTCGGCAATCCCGTGGCCTTCGCGCTCGATTGCGTCGGCCCCGGCGCCGAAAGCCAGAGCAAAGCCTTGCGCGACGGTGAAGTTCTCGTTCTTGAAAACGTCCGTTTCCATCCCCAGGAAGAAAAAAACGACGAGGCATTTTCGAAACAGCTCGCCGCTCTCTGCGATGGTGTCTTCGTCTGCGATGCATTCGGCTCCGCGCATCGCGCCCATGCTTCCGTCGTCGGCATCACGCGCTTCGTCAAGCAATCCGCCGCCGGCCTGCTCATGGAAAAGGAACTGGCCTATCTGGGCAAAGCCATCACCAATCCCGCGCGCCCCTTTGTTGCGATTCTCGGCGGCGCTAAGGTCGGCGACAAGATCGAAGTCGTCGAAAACCTGATGAAGATCTCCGACGCCATGCTCATCGGCGGCGGCATGGCCTACACTTTTCTCAAAGCCGAAGGCCAGCCCATTGGCAAGTCCCTCGTAGAAGATGACAAGCTGGACCTCGCCAAGCGGCTCCGCGCCGAAGCCCAGCAAAAAAAATTCGCTCTGCTGCTTCCCGTTGATCACATCGTCGGCGCCGAATTCAAACCCGACACCGCAACCCAAACGCTCTCGGTTTCCGCCACGCCCGGCGGCTGGATGGGCCTCGACATCGGCCCCAAGACCATCGACACCTATCGCCAGAAAATTGCCTCCGCCAAGACCATCGTTTGGAATGGCCCCATGGGCGTTTTCGAAATGCCTGCTTTCGCGAAAGGCACGCTGGAAGTAGCCAAAGCGGTCGCCGCCGCCACCAGCAGCGGCGCCACCTCCATCGTCGGCGGCGGTGACTCCGTCGCCGCGGTCCATCAGTCCGGCGTCGCCGACAAGATTTCGCACATCTCCACCGGCGGCGGCGCCTCCCTCGAATTTCTCGGCGGACGCAAACTCCCCGGCGTCGAAGCCCTGACCAACAAATAAGCGTTGCGTGATTTGCATCCCAAGCCGGATGATGTGCGAGTCAATTGCGGTGATCTTCTCCGTGAACTCTGTGTGCTCAGTGGACTCTGTGTTTATTTTTTTTCTTTTCGGTTGAGAAAAGATCGGGAATCGGCGAGGGGCAAAACAATAAAATGAACGAATCCAAGCGACGCCGCGTCATCGCCGGCAACTGGAAAATGTACAAAACCCTCGCCGACACGCGCGCGTTTTTTTCCTCGTTCCTTCCGCTCGTTGCCGCCGCAAAGCACTGCGAAATCGTCGTCGCCCCGCCTTTTACCGCCATCTCCACGGCCGTCGACGCCGTGAAGGGGTCCCGCATCGCCATCGCCGGTCAGAACGTTTCCTGGAGCAAGGAAGGCGCCTTCACCGGCGAAGTTTCCGCCCCCATGCTCGCCGAAGCCGGTTGCCGATACGTCATCATCGGCCACTCCGAGCGCCGTCAGCTTTTTCGCGAGACCGATGACAATGTCGCCAAGAAGACCTTGATTGCGCTGGAAAGCGGTCTCACCCCCATCGTCTGCCTGGGAGAAACCCAAGAAGACCGTGACGCTGGCCTTGACGAGGAAGTTCTCAGCCGCCAATTCAGCGGTGGCCCCGGCGCGTTGACCCCGGAGCAGTTCTCCCGTATTCTGATTGCATACGAACCGGTTTGGGCCATCGGCACGGGCCGCACGGCGACCCCGGAAATTGCCGCCGAGGCTCATCGGTTGCTCCGGCGATGCGCTGGGGAGAAGTTTTCCATCCGCCACGCCTCCGCCCTCCGGATTCTCTATGGCGGCAGCGTCAAGCCTGACAACATTCAGGGGCTGATGGCGCAGGAAGAATTGGACGGCGCGCTTGTGGGCGGAGCGAGCCTCGACCCGCGGTCGTTCGCCGCGCTCGTGAATTTCGCGTAGCGTTCCCGCGGCGCTCAGGATCTTTGATTTCTGGATAGAGGGTAGGTATGGAAACAAAAACAGTGGTTCAGTGGGCAATGGCGCTGCTCATTGGCGTCGGAATCGTCATGCTCGGCTTCCGATTCGCCGCTTGGCTGCTCACGGGCTTTTTCATCATAAATTGTCTGGTGCTGATCATTGTCGTGCTGCTCCAGAGCGGCAAGGCCGCGGACCTCGCCGGAGCCTTCGGCGGCGCGGGCAGCCAGACGGCTTTCGGTCCGCGCGGCGCGGCCAACGTTCTCTCCAAAGCCACCACCTGGTGCGCCGTCATGTTCATGCTGTGCGCCCTGGCCATGGTGCTGCGCACCGATAAGGCCGTTGGACAGGGCAGTTCAATCCTTGAAAAGATTTCGAAGCCCGCGCCAAAGCCGGCCCCTGCCACGATTCCGCCAGCCCCAGCCACCGCACCTGCGACCACGCCTGCAACCACGCCCCTAACGGCGCCTGCGACCACGCCATCAACGCCGCAGTCCAATACGCAGCCCGCTTCTCAATCTCCACCAGCTTCGCAGCCCGCGCAGCCGAAAAAACCCTAACGGGTCTTTGCACGGCGGCTTGGAATCTACACCGACGGAATGCGGCGGTGATTGGGACGAACGAATTATTCTGCGGGAAATTTGGTGCGGTCGAGAGGACTCGAACCTCCACGCCTTGCGGCGCTAGCACCTCAAGCTAGTGCGTCTGCCAGTTCCGCCACGACCGCGATGACCTCCATCGTAAAGGCAATGGAGGAAGCTGTCAAACCAGTGGTCGGCAGAATAGCGTGGAACAAAAGCGATTACCGATGACTAAACTCCCAGCCCTCCTCACCGGCATCCCGGCTTGTGCAATCCTGCATTACCCGCCCCGGCCCTCCCAGTGCCCCCAATCCTCCCAACGCTCAGGTCTGCCTCGACTCCGATCCCGACGCCTTCTTCCGCTTCTACCTTAACCGCCTCGCCGCCCCGTAATTCCAGCGTACATGCCACCCTTGTCTCGGGCTTCCCGGCGGAGAGAAAATCAACTAGAGGAAAGCTCCCACCAGTTCGCCAGCATCGTTTCACCCTCCGGGCACTTCGATTTTCCGCTAGAATGGAAGGGGAGGCTCAGCGATGGCTCTGGATTGGTCAGCATGTCCCGCGGTCGAAAGCGTCCCCGGAAGAGTCAGTGGCGCATGGGTTTTCCGTGGCACGCGCATGCCCGTCGCTACCATCTTCGAGAACCTCGAGGATGGCATGACCATTGAGGAAATCATGGAACAGTTCGACGTGACCCGGGAACAGGTCACGGCGGTATTGGATTTTGCGGCCCGAAGTCTTGAAGCTCCCATCCGCCGCTAATGCTTATTCTCTTCGACCACGGAACGCCAAGAGGCATTGCCCGTGCGCTGCAAGGCCATACCGTCAAGGAAGCAAGAGTACAAGGGTGGGACACGTTGAGCAACGGCGACTTGCTGAATGCGGCTGAGGACGCCGGGTTTGACGTGCTACTCACCACCGATAAGAATCTGCTCTATCAGCAGAATCTGCAAGTACGCAGACTTGCGATTGTGGTTCTCAGCAAAAGCAGATGGAGCTTGGTGAAGCCCATGATGGAGCAGATTGCTGCCGCGGTGGCCACTACGAAGCCCGGAAGCTACACCCTGGTTGAAATCCCCGTACGCTGATTCTTCCAAGACATTCCGGTCAAATGTAGCGGGTGGCCGACGGAGGAAGGAGGAGGAAAGCATGATCAGGGGCCGGATTGTTTTTGTTTTCTTGCTTGTTTGCGGTCTCGTGACACTCGGATCAGTGTCGGCGCAGCCACAGAACGCATCTCGGGCCGGTTGGATCAGTGATGAGGGTTGTGGAGCTCAACACACGAAACCCGGCCGCGCGGATTGCGTCCAGAAATGCTGGCGTGGAGGTGCTTCGGTAGGACACCCGGAATGGAAACCCCGGCGCGCCGTCTTTGTAGCAGATGAGGATCAGGCCATCTGGATTGTCGAAAATCCCGAAGCCGTCAGAAACTTCCCTGCCGCCCATGTCCTGCTGGCCGACAATTTCGATTCTGCGAAGAAGACCGTTCACGTCGACAAAATCACCTCCGCTGCGCAGTAGCGTGGTTCAACATACGGGCTCGCCGTCGATAAGAGGGCCGGTGGCCCGCAGATTTTTAGCCTTCTTGCTTTTTCCCTCAACGCCAGCCAACGACGCGGGTGCACCGCTGTCGAGTTTACCTTGGAGCGATCAAACGGGGGTGCCCCACCCTTGGATTTGTTAGGGTGGGGATTTTGACTTTGCTTTTCCTTGCCGAGTAGAGAGCGATACGTAACCCGAATCCATTTGGCGCATCACGCCCGGGCCACCGCCGAGGCTGCTCCAAAGTGAACAGCCATCCGTCCCCGCCGCCTTTAACATACCGCATGGGAATAGTTTTCCGGCGCGCACGGCGGAACCATCTCTGAACGTGGCAAATGGGTTGTTGATTCAAATGCCGGGAAGTAATGTGAAGTGACGCGAGCCGCTGCTGCCACCTGACTGTGGCCACGCTGATCCGAGGTTGACACCAGAGGGTGGCGGGCATTTGGTCTTGCGCAAAGATAAAGTTGAAATGGGAAATTCCGGCTTGGCCGCTGCCAGTGGTGAATCTCGTAGTGAGCCTTTGGCTTGGCACGGCCCAAGCAATTGAGCAAGGGTAAGCCAAGGGTTTCACCGGCAAGGTCAGCAACAACTCGGCAAGCAAGGGCGTTCAGAGGGGAAGAAAAGAGATCTAAGGAGGAGATTTCAAAATGGCGAAGAAAAGCAGAGGCGGCAGAATGACGGCAGCTAAAAAGCGTGCCGCTAAGAGAACTGGTGGACGCGGTGCGATTAAAAAGCGTGCAGCCGGTCGAAACATTATGAAGACTTAGGGGCACATCGCCGTGAAATCATCGCTGGCGATTGGGGTAGGACCGCGCGGCCTGGATGCCCCGCGTCTCTGTCCTTAAGCATGGGGTCTGTACTTCGACGCGATTTCAGCCTCTTGCGCCAGAAATACTGCACTCTTATGTTTTTCCCGGTGCCCATCCAAACCGACACCGCGCTATCCCCCAGCATCCAAACCACTTACAAGTAATCCTTGACAAACTGTACCGATATGCTATAATGGTTTCGTTAAATCGGCACGATTCCTCCGCCTGCCCCCCACAGCCCAGGCGAAGGAGCGTGCCCTGCGAACCATGCTCGCCCGCCAGGTAGTTCTTCTAACTCCTCCAAAATCTCCCCATCCCTCCCAGTTAATTTCTCGCCAACAGTCCGCCCCCGTAAGTCCTTTAGCTGCAACACTTATGGATCTCCCCGCAAGTGTTGCAAACAAAAGACTTACAGCATGGCTAAGCCCTTTAGATGCAACACTTACAAAAACAGGGGGGTGGGGGCGTCTTATGGTTAACCAGCACCCTCCTGACCTTGACGTTTGGACGTTCCGACGTTCGGACGTGCCAACGATTCAACGCACTCTTCATTCGCTCTTTTCGCTCTTTGCTCAAAGAGCATCTCACAACTCTTTTGCAATCACAGGGATCCTCACTCTTTCTAAAAACAGCCGGGTGGTACCCCAACTCTTCCCATTCTGGAACTCGTCACTCGCCACAATACTCAAGTTCTATCTTTTCACATGCTTGCGCACTCTTTTGCACTTTTTTGCACTCTCGCAAATCTCAACCCTTTTCCTCTCAAGCGGTTGCGCACTCTTTGCAGAAAACCACCGGGGGTGGGGGTGGGGCTTCCCCAATTGCTCATCCTCCGCTCTGCGAAATCTCTGCGCACTCTGCGTCTCAGCGTTATCTTTTTACTGCCTGCCACTCCAGCGCCTGCCCCGATCGGGTCGGGGCGTTAAATCCTTCTTTTTCTTTCGACTTTCAACTTTCGACTTTCAACCCTCATCTCCTTCCACCCTTGAATTCCCCGAGAAAATGTAATCTATTGATGGCTATTCCGGAGGCTGAAATTGACCCTCGGATGGGCCACGGATATCTCCAGAGCAGGCATGGCAAACGACACCAGCGGAGCAAACCACCCGGAAACGCCGCAGGACGGCTTCCTGTCCGGCTACGTCTTCAACACCAACCACAAAACCATCGGCCTGCAATACTTGTGGCTTGCGCTCTTCAGCGTTTTCCTCGGCATGGCCATGTCGCTGCTCATGCGCATCCACCTGGCGTGGCCGGGAATGCATCTCCCGTTCCTCTCCAGCCTCGGCAACTCGCCGGAGCGTTTTGCCGCGCTCACCACGCTCCACGGTTCACTAATGGTTTTTCTGGTGCTCACCGCGGCGCCCCAGGCCGGCTTCGGAAACTATTTTCTTCCACTGCAAATCGGCGCGCGCGAAATGGCTTTCCCCACGCTGAACCTTCTCGCGCTCTGGGCCACAGTCGCCTCGCTCTTCGGGCTGACGACGACGTTTTTCCTTTCCCCGCAATCCGCCATCACACTCTGGATCGTCAGCGTCGCCATCTTCTGCGCCGCGTCGCTTCTCAACGCGCTCAATTTCAGCGTCACCACCATCGATCTGCGCGCCCAAGGCATGACCCTCCCCCGGCTTCCCTTAACCGTCTGGGCCTGGTTCATCAACGCCATCCTCGGCATGCTGATTTTCAGCATTCTCCTGGCGGCGTGTGTCTGCTTGCTCTCGGATCGCCTTTTGAGCACGCACTTTTTTCCTGTAATGAATTTCATTGCCAATCAGCCGTCCGGTGTCGTCGCGAATGCTGTTCCCGTTCTTTGGCGGCGCCTCTTCTGGTTTTTCGCGCAAGCCGAAGTCTACGTCGCCATGCTTCCGTGCTTCGGCCTCATCACGCATCTGGTTTCCACGTTTTCCCGCAAGCCGGTTTGGAAGGAACGCCTGGTGGTTCTGGCGCTCTGCGGCGTTGGCGTTTTCGGTTTTTGCGTCTGGGGCCAGCACATGTTCTCCAGCGGCATGAATCCGTTTTCTCCACTCGTCTTTTCGCTGCTGGCATCTTCCCTCGGACTGCCCGCCACGATCCTGCTGATCAGTTGGCTCGGCACACTCTGGAACGCGCGCGTCCAGCTCAACACCGCCATGCTTTTCGCGCTCGGATTCATTTCGCTTTTTCTCTCCGGCGGACTGTCAGGGATTTTCCTCGCGCGACACGATCTCGCCGCTGCTGCGGTCAACGACGATTTCGTCACTGGCCATTTCCATCTCGTCATGGGCGTCGCGGCCACGTTCGCCATTCTTGGCGCATTGTTTTTCTGGTTCCCCAAACTTTTTGGCCGCCGCCTGAACGAACCGCTCGGCAAAATTCATTTCTGGCTAACCTTTGCCGGCGTCTACTGCGTTTTCATGCCCATGCACTGGCTCGGCCTGATCGCCCACTCGCGCGTTTCCCCAGGCACGGCGTTGGCTTCCGTCGCCGCGGCCAGCTCGTCGATTCGCACATTCATCACCTTTGCAATTCTCCTCACGGTTTTCGCGCAGGGGCTCTTCCTCATCAATTTCTTATGGAGCCTCTTCCGCGGCGAAAAAGTCTTGGAATGCAACCCCTGGCGCGCCACCACACTCGAATGGAGCGTCTCCTCGCCGCCGCCCGCCGATGATTTTGGCCCGAGCGGCCCGGTGGTGTATCGTGGGGCTTACGAATTCAGCGTGCCGGAAGTGGCCGAAGATTTTGTGCCGCAGCACCTCGCCCCCGAGCAGGTGGTCAAGGCTCGCCAGTCTGGAGAATAAAGTTCAGCGATTCGAAGAGTAGAGAACGTCACCATGCCGGGCACAACCGCAGTTCCGGACATCGAACTCATCGTCGAAGACATCGGCGGCGGCGGAGGAGGCGGCCCGACCCCGCCCGCAGATGGTGACGGCGACGGTGGCGACGGTGGCGATGACGATCGTAATCGCGACCGAAAGTGGTCTCCCTCGCCCAGACGCTACTCGACTGCAATTGCGATTGGTATCGTTTCCATCTTGATGTTTTTCATGGCGCTCTCCAGCGCCTTCATCGTTCTTCGGCGTGGCAGCGGCGTATGGGTCACGGTGCACCTTCCACTCGTTCTCTGGGCCAACACCGGGATCCTTCTCGCCAGCAGTTTCACTCTCGAAGTGGCCCGCCGGCGTCTCTCGCTTGCGGACCCTTCCGGTTTTCGCAAGTTTTGGCTGCTCACCACGGTTTTAGGTTTCCTGTTTGTTGCCGGACAACTTATTGCTTGGCGCCAGCTTGTGGCGCAAGGCGTTTACATTGCCAGCAATCAGGCCAGCAGTTTTTTCTACATCTTCACAGCCGCCCACGGCGTGCATCTTCTCGGTGGTGTCGGCGCGCTGCTCTACGTTTTGGCGCGGAAATTCGACAATGCGAGCATTGCGCTGCCCACGGCTGCGGAAATCGCTTCCTACTACTGGCATTTCATGGATGGACTTTGGATTTTTCTGCTGGCTCTGCTGTACCTGGGCAGGTAATTTCTTAATTACCACAAAGTTAACACTTCAGAAATTCGGCGACGGCCTCGACCACTCTCGCGATCTGCTCCTTGCGCAATTCGGGATACATCGGCAGCGAAAGCACTTCATGCGCGGCGCGCTCCGAGTGCGGGAAGTCGCCCGCCTGGTGACCGAGTGCCGAGTACAGCGGCTGAAGATGCAATGGGTAAGGATAATAGACCTTGCTTCCGATTTTCCGGGCTGCAAGATGGCGCTGAAGCGCATCGCGCTGCTCGATTCGAATGGTGTATTGGTGGTAGACGTGTTCGAATCCTTCGGGCGCGAGCGGCGGCATGAGGCCGGGAATCTGCGAGAAGAGCCGGTGGTATTCCGCGGCATGCGATTGGCGCGCGCGCTGCCAATCCGAAAGATGACGCAACTTTACGCGCAAAATTGCAGCTTGGATTTCATCTAGCCGGCTGTTCCAGCCCGGCTCGCTGCTCCGATATTTTGCAGTCTGGCCGTGATTGCGCAGCGTTCGAATGCGCGCCGCAAGTTCCGCTGAATTCGTTACCACCATCCCCGCGTCGCCGTAGGCGCCCAAATTCTTCGTGGGATAGAAACTGAGGCAAGCCACGTCGCCGAGCGAGCCGGTCCGCCGGCCTTTGTAGGACGCGCCGATGGCCTGAGCGTTGTCCTCGATGACCGGCAAGTTGCGCGCTCTGGCAAACGCGAGGATAGGGTCCATGTCCGCTGCGAGGCCGTAGAGATGCACGACCACAATCGCGCGCGTCCGCGGCGTCACGCGGCGTTCGAGTTCGGCTGGATCAATAGTGTAGGTTTCCGGCCGGATGTCCGCGAAAACCGGCTTCGCTCCGAGAGCGCTGACGGCGCTACCCGTGGCCACAAATGTAAACGGCGGCAGGAGCACTTCGTCTCCGGCGTGAAGACCGCAGGCGCGCAAGGCCAAAATCAGCGCGTCCGTTCCGGAAGCAACGCCGATCCCGTGAGCGACGCCGCAGAGACTGGCGATCTCTTCTTCCAGCGCGGCTCCTTCGCGCCCCAGGACAAATTGCTGCGACGCCATCACGCGCTCGACGGCCGTTCGAATCTCACCGCCGATCGCGGCGTACTGCGCGGAGAGATCAAACTGCGGCACCGGTTCAGGCAGGGGATTGGGCTGTGGAGGAGTGCTCATACGATTCAAGTATGCCGTTTAGAGTATACGCGAGCGCCGCGTGATGCGAGTTTTCTGGAGTGCCCGGATATAATGCTCCGGCAGCATTTCACCGAAAGTGCCTGCACAATTCATGTTTGCAAAACGCACCAATTGGAATCTGGCGCCGAACCGGCTGAGCGAAGCGCTGGCAACGCATCGCGCGGCGGGGAAGCCATTGCTCGATCTGACCGTTTCGAATCCCACCGAATGCGGCTTCAACTATGATGGTTCCGCAATCCTGAACGCGTTGAGCAATCCGGCGGCGCTCTCCTACGAACCCAATCCGAGGGGGCTGGAATCCGCTCGCCGCGCGGTCGCCGGCTATTATGCCGATCGCAACGAGGATGTTTCGGCCGAGGACATTTTTCTCACGACCAGCACCAGCGAAGCGTATTCCTACATCTTTCGAACGCTCTGCGACCCGGGCGACGAACTTCTGATTCCTTCACCCAGTTATCCGCTGTTCGATTTTCTGGCGGACATCCAAGACGTCAGCCTGGTGCGCTATCCATTGGACTATTTCAAGCGTGACCGCAAAGCGGTCAACGACCATGGATGGCAGATCGATTTTCATGCGCTGGAGCAGGCTATTACGCCGCGTACGCGCGGAGTCATCGTCGTGCACCCCAATAATCCGACGGGGCACTTCGCAAAACGCGCGGAAATCGCGAAGCTGAATTCCATTTGTTCCGCGCGCGAGATGGCCATCATCGCCGATGAAGTGTTCCTCGATTTCGCGCTCGAGGAAAATCGCCCGGCGAGCTTCGCGGCGAATCGCGGCGCGCTGACATTTACGCTGAGCGGCCTCTCGAAGATTTCCGGGCTGCCGCAGATGAAGGCCGCCTGGCTGATTGTCGGGGGGCCGCAACCATGGAAAAGCGAAGCGCTCGCGCGCCTCGAAGTAATTGCCGACACGTATCTCTCCGTGAACGCGCCCGTGCAATTAGCAATCCCGAAATTCCTCGAACAGCAGCACGCTTTCCAGAAACAGGTCATCTCGCGCGTGCGGCGAAATCTTGCGGAACTCGACCGGCAATTGGCGACGCAAAAGGCCTGTTCCCGGCTGACAGTGGAAGGCGGCTGGTGCGCGGTGCTGCGGGTCCCCGCGACGCGTGCCGACGAAGACCTGGCCGTCGAACTCCTGACTAGTCAGGGCGTGTCCGTTCATCCCGGCCACTTCTACGACTTTTCGGCGGGGGAGTACCTCGTCGTTAGCCTCATTACGCCCGAGGAGACCTTTGCTGAAGGCGTCCGCCGCATTCTCTCCAATTTCTAGTCACAGGCTCAACTGGCGAGCGGGCCCAGTCCGCAGGGTTTCCATTCGGCCACACCCGGGCTCGTACTAGGACCGTGTCGATGTGCGCGAAACTGACTCCTGGGAAGGACGGGGTCTGATATTAAAGAGAGAGTATGTTTTTGCATAGGCGATTTTTCAGTATCTACATTTAATGGAAGTCTGCCCATTTTCTACGATCGGAGTTCAAATTTAAGTTGTTGACAATATGAGGCTTAAATGATGTCGCTCTTTGGACAAGAAAGTGCACATCTTACTTCACAACTAGGGGGGATTTTTCACTACATCCGTGTGTCCTGTCTCATTTAAGTCGGTCGTTAAGAGTTCAGAACGCGAGAACCAAGAATTTCTGTGGCTGAACGTACAAGAACTCAGGAAAGGAGTTTGACCAATGTTAAAGAAGTGGTTTGGATGGTTGGTTCCTGTGGCATTACTGATTGCTTTTGCCTCTCCGAGCTTGGCGCAAGAATCAGCGGTGAAGGGCAGTGTTGAGACTGTGGTTGTGGACTCGACGGGAGCCTCGGTCCCGGGCGCCAAGGTGACGCTGACTGGTCCCACAGGCACGAAGACGGTGACGACCGTAGAACAGGGAATTGCAAATTTCCCGCTGCTGATACCTGGCATCTATAATGTGAAGGTTGAAAAGCAGGGTTTTAAGACGGCTTCCATCAACGGCGTGGAAGTGCTGACGGATAAACCCAGTTCAATTCGTATCATCCTGGAAACCGGCGCCGTCACGGAGGTCGTGGAGGTTAGCGCTTCGGCGATTACCGTGGACACGACCACGACGGCGGTAGGCGCCAACTTGAATGACAGCTTTTACGAGAAGATCCCGGTCCCTCGCGGGGTCGCTAGCCTCTTTTATCTGGCCCCAGGCGTGGCCGGGGGTGGAGCTTCCGGCGCTGCGAATCCATCTATTTCGGGCGGTTCGGGACTGGAAAACCAGTATATCGCCGATGGCGTTGACATTACGGACTCTGC
>WNFA01005963.1_pt1 | contig 18413 bp, 18 predicted proteins | sample 5400481 | NCBI WGS metagenome assembly WNFA01 (sample SAMN13153340, study PRJNA577476) | soil metagenome | isolation source: 120 cm saprolite under Douglas fir tree site 2 hole 1 replicate 2 | place: USA:California | collected 2015-04-18
GAAGGGCACACCTAACAAGCGTTTTTTCCATTTGTCGACCCAGCTTTTTGACATGCCTGTTGCCTGGGCCAATTGGCTGCGTGGAAAGTCGGGGATGCAGAATCATCAATCGTCGGAGATTCGCTCGGGCTGCGTAGTATAGTGCTTCCATGACAGGCTCCTCCTTTTTGAAATAGGCCGATGTTTCGATTTCTATGAGGAGTGTACTGTCTTTTCTTTTCGGAAGCTACGATGTGGGGAAACTTCCCCTCTGACGAGGTAGGGAAGTCATACACGCATCCCGTGGGATAGGGGGTCCCAACATTTTTACCCCCCAAAATCCCCGCTAAGGACCCGTAGGTCTGATGTTGTCCCAGAAGTTCCCTGCTAAGCATTAGCAGTTGGAGGAAAGAACTTCTTTACCCTCTGAATTTCGGAGTTCGGTTATAGCCCTTCGATGGATCATTTGACCCATACTCCCTGATGAGAGCCATCTCGTGACGAGAAATCTCACGATTGTCTGTGTCGTCAGGAAACTCCAGAAGAATTTCTTTGCGGATTGTGAAGTCCCGTCTTTGCTCCCTTGTAAAGTCCTGTTCGATGAGCTTGCTACTGGCACTTCCAAAGTAGTTGAGGGTATCAGTGATGTCTTGACCAACGTAGATCTTCCCGTTGGGGTAGGTAATCTTATAAATAACCTTCATGAACAGTCAGCCCGTCTTTCTCAACTGCGATCATCACGATCTCTCGGCATTGACGACATATTTATAGAAGGTATTTCTACTTTTGAACCCCGTCATGTGCATGATTTCGGCAATGGTGTTTTGCTTGGCTGTATAGAGTTCTTTGGCGCGGGTCAGGTTTCGTGGCTCTATTTTCTGAATTGCCTTTGGTCTGCCGCCTCGTCTGCCACGTGCGCGTGCTGCTTCTAACCCTGCCTGGGTGCGTTCACTGATCACATCCCGCTCAAACTCCGCCATTGCCCCGACAATATGAAACATTAGTTTGCCTGTCGAGGTTGTGGTGTCAATGTTCTCCTTGAGACTGCATAACTCAATGCCCCGTTCTCCCAACATGGTTACTGTTTCTATGTAAATCACTTTTTTCTGTGAGGCAAAAATTGCATAATTAAATGAGGCAAACATTTTTCTCTGATTACCCTTTACACACACGCAGAGGCCATCCGAGCCACTTGCCTGTATACCCACTTAATTGTGTGATTTTTGCCTTAATTGTGTGATTTTTGCCTCACAGAAAAAAGTGATTTACACATGATGATGGCGCCCTTGCCTCTGGGGAAGCAAAATGCCACACGTGCATTTACCTCTGCCGAGAAACACCGTCCAACGCGTGCCTATAACCGATGACCAGCATTCCTTCGACAGGACTGAAATCCAGTTCAGGGACGCGCACAAAACCCATATGTTCGTACATATGTACTGCTACCCGCATGATCTCCATCGTGTGCAGCCCCAGGGCTTTCGCTCCAATGCGCTGAGCTCGTCGCATACATTCCTCCATGAGAGCCTTTCCAATACCCTGCCCACGCATCGACGGTAGAACGGCTAGAAAACGCACTTCCGGCACGTGAAGGCGAAGCTGGATACCACGATAAGCAGTGAGTGCCTCAGGATACAGCAGGACGCTTCCCCCAATGACGCCATCTTGCTCAGCGACAATGCGCTCAACCGATCCACTCTCATCCAATGTTTCCAGAAGATGTTGACGGTACTGTGTCCAGAAGGACGGCGGCAGGACTGCTTCATATTCCTCATAAGCAGCCAGAGTAATCTGTCGCATGATATCTCGCTCATGTGTAGATGCGTCGCGTATATGGATAGGATTCTTTTCCATTTCGTTGCCTTTCCTCTTCGTATGTGTGCTCTTGATCCGGGATACTTGTTGACGGTGACCAGCCCAAAGCCGTCCGTGGGAATAGGAGTTGATCATATTTCTTTTAGACGCCAAAACATCAAAGTCCTGAGAATCCATCGAAATTTTGATATAAGCATTATAACTCAGCCAAAACCGCTCTATTTAGATTTTTGCCGAGTTAATAGCTACAACATCTTGATGAAATGTTGTGCTTTTTAGGCTTATATCAAAATTTCGAATTTTTCTGGTTAAGTTGACAATACCCCCGCAAAGGAAGCGAACTTCCTTTTTTTGTGTTTGGCCTGCTCTGCACCAACACAAGCAGCAGTCACTCAGCAATCAGCCTCAGATCTTCCACCACCGCTTTGCGCTACGTGATCTCCAGGGAGGAGGCTTCTTTTGTCTGACTGCTGTGCCGCTGGCGATAGAGACGCGCCTTCGCACGGCTGCCGCACACCGTCATCGAGCACCATACCCCTGAGCCATTTTTCGAGGTATCGTAGAAGGCTTCCTGACAACGCTCATTGCGACAGACCTTGAGTCTTCCCCAGGTTCCATCGATCATGGCAGTGAAAACCATCCCAACCAGAGAGGCAATCACCCCATCGACGCCAGGAATGTCCGGTTCGAGGGTGGGTAATCCCTCCCGCCGAAAACGGACCGTCAGCGGAGCATTGCTGGCCAGCGTGTTGAGCATCTCAACCTGGAAAGAAGTGTCGTCGCTATCCGTATTCCTACGCAAGAAACTGCGGAGTGCTTCCCGCACCTGGATGATCCGTCGGAAATCTCCCTCGCTGACTGGCACTCCATCGGCTAACAGATGCTGTTCGACCAACCAGCAGCGAAGCTGTTCCGGGTTGCTCACGTCGCGATGGGCGCGTCGTGCCTGCCCATACTGGGTATTCACCAGCGCCTGAATGAACGCAAGTTGACCAGGCGCGGCTTTCGTTTGTGCTTCAGGCATCGCGGTCATGGCGATCCCCTTTCTTTCTGTATGTCATTCTGCGAGACGCTCAACCTGTCCATTGGGGAAAAAACCTCTCCCCTCTTCTTCCCCTCCTCATTACAGCAGGTGCTGGCTTCTTCTCCTCCTCCATGGTGGCTTCACCACACACCCGCTCATCCCTGGCTGCGAGCTCCCTCGGCAGAGGGCTTGAGGGCGGCGTAAATGGCGGTATTGAAGGGCAAGGACAGACCTTGCTCTTGTCCCAGATGAACCATCGCCCCATTGAGCACCTCGACTTCCAGGCGACGCCCGGCTAGCAGGTCCACCGCCATCGACCCCATCGCCTCCGGTTCCAAGGCGTTCAACTGCGCAATGTAGCGCTCAACAATATCCACCGGTAGCGCAATACCGTAGGCTCGTGCCAGTGTTGCTCCTTCCCGCAGAATGGCCCGGAGGAGATCGCGCGTTTCTGGATATGCCATCACCAGCCCGATGGGCAAACGCGTGAGAGCAGTCACGCCACTGAAGGCACAGATAAACAGCCATTTCTCCCAGAGCGACACGCGGATGTCAGGAGGCAGTTTCGTAGGAATGCCAGCGTGCTGCAAGACCTGCTGCACGCGCTGGGTGCGCTCACTCTGCCCTCCGGTGAGTTCTCCCAGTTCGATCCTGCCTGAACCGGCTGTTTGCGCAACGACGCCAGGGGACACAATATGGGATGTGACATAGGCGACCCCACCAATGAGCTGCTGCATTCCGACTGCACCACTAAGCCGCTCAGCGGCATCGATCCCATTCTGGACGGGAAGCACGACGGTCTCCGGCCCAACCAGGTGATGCAGTCTCTGACTGGCCGCCACCGTGTCATAGACTTTCACACAGAAGAGCACCAGATCAACCGGACCGATTTCCGCTGGATCATTCGTCGCCTGGACCGACACGGAAAACGTGCCGGCGAGGCGCGACTGGACTGTAAGACCGTGGGTACGCAGCGCCTCCAACTGGGCTCCGCGTGCCAGAAAGGTGACCTGCTCTCCGACTCTGGCCAGCAGTCCACCGAAGTAGCCACCCGTGCCTCCAGCTCCGATCATCGCAATACGCATCTGCTCTCCTTTTCTGTGACTTCTATACAACGCTTCAACATGATGATACACGCCTCTTTCCTACGAGGGACATTCGATGATCATTCTGACAGGCTCAGCAGCCGTGGCTCCTCTTCCTGAGCAGCCGTGGCGCTTTCTTTGTTGCGTGCCTGGATGCGCATGAAGAAAACAAGGATCACTGCTCCTCCACAGAGGAGCGCACAGGCCAGCGCGGTCAACCTGAAGCCTTGAAAAATACTCGTTTCCACCACCAGCGCATTCCCTCCTTTAGCCGAGAGCAGGAACTGATCGGCAGCGGCTCGACTGGCAGCGAGAGATGCTGAGAGCGTCGTGTTCACATGAAAGAGATACACCTGACTCAACACAGCCACCCCAAAGGCGGTTCCGATATTGCGTGCCATCGCCAGGGTGCCAGAGGCCAGCCCGGATTGCTTTGACGAGACCGCGCTCACCACGGCAAGGGTGGCACAGGAAGTTACCACGGGAAGAGCCAGACCACGCATGAGAAAGGCCGGGAGCAACCCATTGCTATAGGTGCTCTGTGGACGCAGGGTAAGGGCCACAAAGAGAAAGCCCACACCACTCAGCAGTAATCCCCCAACCAGGAGCACATCACGTCGCGCTTTGGCCCGTTGAGCAAGAACGCCGGCTACGGGTGTCAACAAAACAATCAGGCCAGTGGCAGGGACAAAGCCCAGGCCGCCTTGCAGCGGGGAAAATCCCCAGGTGTTTTGCATGAACAAGCTCCAATAGGGCTGTGATCCAAAGAGCGCCGCCGAGTAAAGGAAGAAGCTCAGGCATCCCGTAACAAATGGACGATTACGAAACAGCGCCAGGTCAATCAGCGGCCAACGAACCCGCCTTTCGATGATGACAAAGAGTGTTAACAGCACGATGCCCGAAACACAGCTTCCCATGACCACCCCATTGATCCATCCTTCTGAACCCGCGCGCGTGAAACCGAATAACAAGCAGAGCAAACCGAGAGACAAGAGCGCTAGACCTGGCCAATCGATCGGGACGGAAGCGTTTTCCTCGCGTGACTCCGGGACAAAGAGAATCGTCATGGTAAGCGCAACAATCCCAAGGGGAACGTTCACTAAAAAGATCCAGCGCCAACTCGCTCCCTGAATGAGCAATCCACCGAGGACCGGCCCGGCAACCAAGCCCAGGCCAGAGACGCCTCCATTGATGCCAATCGCCAGGCCATGCTGACTTGGAGGAAAAGCACGCACGATGATCGCCAGGGTCCCAGGTGTCATGATCGCTGCCCCAATGCCCTGAACCACTCGAAAGACGATCAAAGCGGTGACAGTGGGAGCCAGGCCACAGGCGAGTGATGCCGTACAGAAGATCGCCAAACCGGCCAGGTACACAGCACGCTGGCCCCAGAGATCTCCCAGGCGACCGATGCCCATGGGCAGGACGCCAATCATCAACACGTAGCCTGAAATCGTCCAGGAAACCTGACTTATCGGAGCATGAAAGTCCTGTCCAATCGTTGGCAGGGCCACATTGATAATAAACAAGTCGAGATAGAGCATCAGTAGACCAAAGCAAGCAGCAGCCAGTGTTAGCCATTTAGATGGCGGATGCTTTTTCATAAAGAATTCTCCTCTTCCCCATGCTGCTGAGCCCAACCAAATTGCATACGCCTCTCTGTCGAGACAAGGGCGGTGAATCAGCAGCAAGCGGGCCCTGACTTCCTCGGCTTCGTACGCCTTTCCATCTAACTATATTCCATAAAAAATAACCTGTCAATATATTTTGCTGGTAATTTTCAAAGGTGGTGTTATCTTGAAATAAAACCATCATATGTGCTATACCAGTAAACAGCGAGCAAAGGAGAGAGAGCACCAGGATCAAGTGTCTTGCCAGCGAACCCCGCTTCTGGCTCGCGATCGCTTGCCTCTGCTGAAGTTGAGGTGCGATGGCATGTTCTGTCCATGTCATCTGAAAAGGGCCAGAGATTCTCTTTGGGGGCTATTCAGCAGCCGCACTCAAGCGTCTTGGACGCTGGGGCCATGGTTTTATGGCCTCTGGCGGCGGAGATCCAAAACTGGCAAATGCGCTCTTCCGACAAGTTGAAGCGATCTGGCAGAACACTGGCCGATCGGGCAAACTGCGCCTGGTAGCCTGCACCTACTTCGGTCTGGGAGAGCATACGAATGAACGCGCTGGTTCTGTCAGAACTCAAACCACATCTTGGCTGAAAGTCCGCGTTTCTGTTATGCTACCCTTGTCAAGAATAGTTGGCTCTGGGGATGTAGTGGAGAAAAGCATGCGGAAAGAGCAGGGCTTGTGCACTTTCTTCGCTCTTGCGTTCTCAGTTCTGATTTAACCGGCGCCCCTCGCATAATTCGGTCAAGATGGTTCTGGCCTCCGGGCCGCCACCATCGATCACGACCAGGCGCTACCAAACGTGGGACCAGATTCCCGATCCAGCAGAACGGAGGCTGGCCGTGATCCGGCTCCACGCTGAAGGTTGGTCAGTGACTTCAATTGCAGAGTATTTGGCGACCTCACGACAGACCGTGTATACGACCTTGAAACGCTGGGTCGAAGAGGGCGTTTTTGAATTACTAACAGACTCTAGAGCATCTGCTGAAGCATCTTTTCTGCGAATTCTGCTTTTTCCCCTTGGCCTCCGACTGCGTAGATGGCGATCGAACGCAGGTCGTCTGGCCCAATACCGACCTCGCGGAGATGTCGTGGTAAGCCCAGGCGAGCGATCAGATCATCCACAGCCATCGCGGCATGTGTCGCTTGCGTTGCCTGATCGTCTCCTGGCAATTGGAGGATCTGGGCGATGCGACTGAGTTGTGCGGCATGCGACTCCACCATAGCCTTCATGACAACTGGGAGGGTAATGCAGGAAGTGATCCCATGCGCTACATGATAGGTTGCCCCCATGCTGCGCCCGAGGATATGGCTGAGTCCCATTGGTGCATTTCTGCTGCCAAAGAAGCTCATCCACGCTGCCAACTGTAGCTCGGTACGTATCTCTACATCCTCAGGGTGCGCCTGGGACCGAGGCAGGTAGACAAAGAGTTTTCGTATCGCCTCAAGCGCTAGCACATCATTGATAGGATGGATGCCTGGAGCGTAGAGTGTTTCAACCGCGTGATCCAGGGAGCGAATACCCGACGAAATCCACAGGCGCGGGGGAGTTGCTAGCGTCAGCTCTGCGTCCAGAATGACGCTGCGGGGGACCAGTCCTGGATCGCTCACCCCCTTTTTGCGCTGTTGAGCTTCATCTGTATAGCCCGCATCCTTGGAGAATTCTGCGGCTGAGAGTGTCGTGGGGATGGCAATATGTGGCAGGAACTGACGATGTCCTTCGTCGAGCGAGTATGCTACTACCTTGGCCGCATCAATCGGACTCCCTCCACCAACACTGATCAAGAGATCGATGTGTTTTTCTCGTGCCAGCTCGATTGCTCTCTGAATCGCTGCCATCGGAGCGTGCTCACCGATCTCGTGGAAGACTTCTGCCGATGTTGTGCCCAGTGCCTGCAAGACTTGTTGGATGACATCAGTCTTTGTCGCCAATGTTTTTCCGGTAATGAGAAGGGCTTTTGTCCCCTTATATTTTTGGACCTCATCCGCCAGGTGTTGAATGCTCCCAGCCCCAAATAGAATGTGTTCTTGTGGCAAGAATGTATATTCACCTTGACGTGTCGTGATCATTGTCTCTCTCATTCTCTTTCCTGTGCGTTCTCGATAACGTGTACCCCTTGAGCGTGTGTGGCCTGTGCTGGATAATCTCGAACAGGCTCATGAATGGAATTCGTGTGTTCCCTCGATGCAAGCCTCCCCTTTTCAAGTTGGGGTGACCATATTAGCCGGGGCAAAACCTACGTTAAACAACGAAGCCACTTCTCAGGCTCATTCATCAGAGCGGCCAAAGCGCCAATTGCCTCCGTATGTCTCCTCTAGCATACGCCTTTTCTTCTCTCTTGCTGCAAATGCAGGAACTCTAAGACCTCTCAGTGCCCTAAGGGCTCCCACGCCAATAACCTGACTGGTAGGACGCTCGCATGCCACATGGCATGGGTAGATGGCGGCAAAAGTTGGTCAGGTTATTGGCGTGAGAGCCCTTAGCGTATGCTTCTCCCCGGTTAATAAAGAGCTAGCAGGAATTCACTGCCCCCACCACGGGCACGGCCTTCGATGCATGCGATGGCCATATTTGGTGAGGTAGGACCCCTCGATTAGGCCAGCAGTCCCCCATCGACCGTGAGAGTTGACCCAGTGATGTACGATGCGGCAGGGCTGGCAAGGAAAACGATGGCAGCTGCAATCTCCTCGGGCCGACCGTAGCGACCAAGAGCGACGATTGATGCAATAGCGGCTCCGTAAGGACCATCTGCCGGGTTCATGACAGTGTCGATCGCACCCGGTGCCACCACATTGACGGTAATCCCTTTTGGCGCAAGGTCCGCCCAGCCTTTGGAGTACCCCACGAGGGCCGCCTTCGACGCACTATAGTCCGCCAGACCCGGCATTCCCACCCGAGAGGCGAACCAGGAACCAATCGAGATGATGCGTCCTCCCTCGCCCATGACCCGCGTGGCTGCCCGCACCGCTGTGGCCACGCTGGCAAGGTTGACTGCCATCAGCCGAGCAAAGCTGGCCTCATCTCTCTCTGGATCGTTCACCCCTCCAAAGAGTAAGACCCCGGCGTTATTGACCAGAATATCAAGGTGCCCCAAGTGCTCAACAACCTGCTCAATCAATCCTGTGACCTGAATGGGATCAGCTTGGTCCGCTCGAAAGGCAAAGGCACGTACGTTCTTACCCCTGAGTTCACTGACTAGCGCTTCTACGTTCGTGGTCGAAGCAGTACTGTTATAGCTAATGGCCACATCCGCGCCTTGTTCGGCGAGCGCGCGCGCCGTTGCTGCTCCAATACCACGCGACGCACCGGTGACCAGGGCTACCTTCCCAATAAGTGTCTGTGTCATAGTTTTCTCCACTCTGTTCTGTTCTTTTCGCTTTTTTGCCGATCAAGTTGCAAAGAGATCATCTCCTCCTCGTTTCATAAAACGTCATGAACACCATGAAGAGGACTGAGATGAGCTCAGTGCTTCGTAAAAAGGAGCATATGCCCCTGTTTGGAAAAAGAAAAAACCGCTCCGATTACTCTCACCATAGACTGAAAGATTCGAGGCATTGAGATCAGGAAGATGGATTCGTGCTCGTTGTTCATCAGCGTATGTAATCACTGGTTCCTGTTTCAGGAACCAGGATGACCGCACACCTGCAAGCGCGCAAAAGCATCTTCAACCGCCCATAAAGGGGCATATGCCCCTTTATGGCAAAAAACTAGGCCAAATGCTCCAGTGCTTCGACTTTTTTCAGATCAGAAAGAAGGACATGCGTTTGCTGTTCCCCAAAGCGCGCAATCACCTGCTCCTGTGCCTGGAGCCAATAGGGATGTGTCTGGATGAGCACATGATGTCCCTGCTCGGTCAGCCGTACCAATCGAGTACGCCGGTCACTCCCCGGTTCAACAATGACCAACCCCTGGTTCTCAAGCGGTTTCAAAGCGCGGGCGAACGCACTTCGATCCATGGCTAACTGCTCCGCCAGGTGCGTCACCGTTTCTGGTTCGGAGAGGGCGATCACCACCAGCACGGTCTGCTGGGTCATGCGTAATCCGCCTGGTTGCAAAAACGTATCGTAGAATTGAGTAATCACACGCGCGGCCTTGCGAACGTGCGAGCACGCACATGCTTCTGCGAACGCCCTCAATGTTGTCGCATCGAGTTGGTATGTTTCCTTTTCCATGATGTAAGTATATACCCGTATTTTTGAAATGTCAAGCCCCCTTTTATTTGATTCCGCAGAGCCATTCGTTCTCAGCGCAAAGCTTAACTCCACACGTGTTCTGCTATCGGACTTTCACGCCTGCGGCCCACACACCACGAATGGCACGTGTGGCTGCAATATCCTGGGTCGGATCTCCATCGGTGAGCAGAAGATCAGCCCGACGACCAGCTTCAATGACACCTCGATCCGTGAACCCAAAGAACTCAGCAGGGACGACCGTTGCAGAACGCAGCGCTTCGACGGGCGTCAGCCCAGCCTCAACCAGTAACCGTAATTCATCACTCATCCCCAGCTCCTATCGTTAACCGCGCAAGAATCTGTTGTGCTGGCGCAAGAATATGGGCGCATCTCTCGTCGCGCGCGTGCTAGAGTAAGGAGAGAACCGTTCCTTCACGGGAACGAGAAGGCGGGTTGCAGCAAAGAGTGCCGTCTGCGCGCTTACCGTCTGTGACCACATGGTGGCACTCGTATTTTGCAGAACCTGTACAGGAGACGCAAGAAGATATGTCAAGAGAACTCCAGATTCCATCTGTCCCTTCAGAGAAAGAGTCACTTCATACCCTTGGGTTGGCGGCCATCTGCTTCGGGTTCTTCATGGTTATTCTCGATACGTCCGTTGTCAATGTGGCCCTTCCGGCCATGCAGCGCGATCTCCATGGCACACTTTCGGGATGGCAATGGGTGGTCAACGGCTATACGCTGGTCTTTGCTAGCTTGCTGCTCAGCGCGGGTACACGAGAGCAACGAGCGAAACGATTGAGCCGAGAGAAGAAGGGCGAACACGTGGAGAGACGTTATGGAGCCATAGACTTCACACTCCTTGGGGATGCCCATTCAGGAACCATTTCAGTGGATGGTGACGCAGGCACAAAGAAGCTCTGAATACTTCAAACCGTGCTCACATCATCTCCTGATGCAAAGCCATGAGAGAAGCGTGAAGCGGTCATGGATGACTCATTTTCATCGAACCGAAAAGAGATCTCGCGATGAGAGAGCATGGCTTACGTGCCAGAAAGGAAGGGGAAATGAGGAAGCGCATTTTCGTCGTCGACGACGACCAGGCTTTGCGATCGCTCATCCAAGAGCTGTTGGAAGAGGAAGCCTATGAGGTAGATACAGCCATCGATGGCGTAGACGCCTTAGACCAACTGGACCATCAACGGAACGTGTACGATGTGATCTTGCTTGATTTAACGATGCCACGTCTCAATGGACTGCAATTCTTGCAGAAGGTACAAGAGCACGATCCGACCCTCTTGCGCTCGATCATTGCGCTGAGTGCAGATGAGGAAGCGCTCCAGCAATCTGCTGGTATGGGAATTGGCAACACGCTGAAGAAACCGTTTGATCCGGACGTGTTGCTTGTGCTGGTTGGGCGAGCGATGAGCTGGAGTTATTCCTACAGTTGTAGATGAAGAACACCACCGAAGGATCACCGTGACACCCAGACGGGCGAGCGATTTCCCCGGGAAGACGGGAGTACGGTAGTCCAGAACAGCTTGCTTGTTCCTCGGAGATATCACATCATTTCATGAGACCTCTGTATGTCAGAGCAGGTATGCATCTTCGCCACCAGGGATTGGGACACGTGAAAGGGAGAGGTACCACCGTATGTCCAATGTGAAGCAGACCAAACGTCTCACTCTCGCGTCGAGTGAGACGCTCCTTACCATGCTTGAGACGCTTCCTGACGCCTTGTTTGTCGTCGATGATGCCGCGACGATTGTGTATGCCAATGCGAGCGCGCAGGCCATGCTAGGCGCACCACCAGAGGCATTCCGTGGGAACAGCTTCTGGCGCTGCGCTCCCCAACTGGTGAGCCCCGCGCTCTACCAGGCGGTGCGCAAAACGAAACAGACCCGAACATTGACCGAAGTGCAGTATGTTTCTCCCGTCACCCAGCGCTGGCTGCACGTCCATCTCGCGCCGACTGTGGGGGGGCTCACGTTGCAGTTCCACGAGGTGAGAGAACCAGCCCGACGCCAGGAGATGGTTCCCCAGGGCGAGCGCCTCTCCATCAATGAACTGGATGGCTTGCATACCAGGATCGCAGTCCTGGCGCCTGACGGGGTCGTGTTGGAAATGAATGAGATCCCCTTAGAAGATGCGCGCATCCGACGCGAGGAGGTGATTGGCAAACTGCTGGCCGAAACCCCCTGGTGGTCCTTTTCGCCTGCCAGTCAAGCGCAGCTCCGCGCCGCGATCGCGCGAGCCAGTACGGGAGAAACAGTGCGTTTCGAGACCTTGATTCGTCCCAGAGAAGGGGTAGACCTTCACCTTGAGGCAACGATTACCCCCCACCTGGATGCGGATCACTACATCGCGTACCTCGTCATCGCCGGGATCGACATCACCGCGCGCAAGCGAGCCGAAGCGGAAATCCAAACCCTGATTGATGCCATCCCCCAGTTGGTCTGGACCGGGCGACCGGACGGCTATATGGATTATTATAATCAACGCTGGCGCGACTATACGGGCCTGAGCACCGAACAGGCCCAGGGGGATGGATGGATGCAGTGTATGCATCCCGATGACCGGCAACGTGTGCGGGCGGCGTGGCAGAGCGCTGTTCAGACAGGCAGACCGTATGAGGTCGAATACCGTCTCCGAGAGGGCCAGACGGGCCGCTATCGCTGGTTCTTAGCTCGCGGCATGCCGGTGCGCGATGACGCAGGCCAGATCGTCAAGTGGTTTGGCACCTCTACCGATATTGAGGACCAGAAGCGGACGGAGCAGCAGCTCAAAGAAAGCGAGGAGAGCTGGCGCGTGCTGGCCGAGGCGGTGCCACAGCTGGTGTGGACAGCGCACGTCAATGGCCGTCTTGACTACGTGAATCGCCGGATGTGTGACTATGCCCATACCACGTGTGAGGGGCTGCGCGGCGATGGATGGAGCCAGTTCTTGCACCCGGATGATTATGAGCGCACCCTGGCGGTGCGAGCGCACGCGTTCCGCACGGGTGTCCCGTATGAGGTCGAATACCGTCTCCGAGAGGGCCAGACGGGCCGCTATCGCTGGTTCTTAGCTCGCAGCATGCCGGTGCGCGATGACGCAGGTCAGATCGTCAAGTGGTTTGGCACCTCTACCGATATTGAGGACCAGAAGCGGACGGAGCAGCAGCTCAAAGAAAGCGAGGAGAGCTGGCGCGTGCTGGCCGAGGCGGTGCCACAGCTGGTGTGGACGGCGCGCCCCAACGGTCAGTTCGAGTATACGAACCAGCGCGGGTGTGACTACACTGGGATTACGGCTGAGCAATTCCAAAGCGACCAATGGGCTTATCTCCAGTTCCTCCATCCTGATGATCGGGAAAGCAGCCGAGCTCGCTGGCAGCATGCCCTGGACACGGGAGAGATGTATGAGCACGAAGAGCGTCTCAAACAGTGCCGAACCGGAGCGTATCGCTGGTTTTTATTCCGCGTCTCGCCGGTGCGTGATGACACTGGCCAGATTACCAAATGGTTTGGCACCGCAACCGACATCGAGGACCAGAAGCGCGTCGAGGAAGCCTTGCGCCAGAGTCAGGCACGCGCAAATGTCCTGATGAACTCCAGCATTATCGGGATCTTCATCTCTCAGGATGACGAGATCGTAGGGGCCAATGACACCTTTTTGCGCATGACTGGATATAGCCAGGAGAATCTGCGTCAGCGAACAATGAACTGGATGCACATGACCCCTCCAGAGTATCTGGCTCGGACCCAGCAGGCACGCCAAGAACTCGCGCTGCATCAGTCGATCATCCCCTATGAGAAAGAGTATCTGTGTCAAGATGGCAGTCGCCTTCCTGTGCTTGTGGGTGGCGTTGTCTTACCCTTCGACCCGTCCCATACGATCTGCTTTGTGCTGGATAATTCGGCGCGCAAGGAACTGGAGCAGCGCAAGGATGACTTTATCGGTATGGCCAGCCATGAACTGAGGAACCCGCTCACGGCCTTGAAACTGCAGACCGCCTTGCTGCACCGACAACTGGCAAAGCAAGGCACCCTGGATGAGGCTCCGGCCCTTTCCAGCATGGAGACCCAGATCAACAAAGTCACCCGGCTGGTGGAAGAGTTACTGGATGTCTCCAAGATCCAGGCGGGTAGGCTGGAATATCTCCAGGAGACGGTGGATCTCGACGCGTTGCTGCGGGAGATCACCGATACGATGCAGCACATCCATTCGAGCCATACCATCGTCGTGCGTGGCGCCGTGGGAACCAGCCTGACCGGGGATCGAGATCGACTGGGACAGGTCTTCACCAACCTGCTCAGCAATGCCATCAAGTATTCTCCCGATGCCCAGACCGTCGAGATTGACTTGAGCGCCTCCGAAGATGCGGTCACCATCCGTGTGCGCGATCATGGCCTCGGCATTCCGCGAGAGCAGCGTGACAAGATTTTTGAACGCTTCTATCGGGTCACTGACCCCAAGCGGAAAGCGATTTCCGGCCTGGGCATGGGACTCTACATTGTGGCCGAGATCGTCAAGCATCATGGGGGAACCATCACGGCGGAGAGCGCCGTCGGGAAAGGATCGACCTTTACAGTGACCCTGCCCCGAAAGTGCGATGCTTGACGAGAGAAATCGCTCTACCTCGTCATCTGAGACGATGATGGCGGCGGAAGCTGTTTCAGCACCGATTGCACCGCCATCACGGACCAGATTCTTGCGGACACCTTCATTCGTAACGCGCTGCCTGAACCCGACAGCAAAGCTCGCGCATCACGGAGGCAAACCGGCTCTTGTGCATCCTCTCTGGCTTTGGTCACGGCTTTTGACGAGCGCGGCAAGACCTCGACGTCCGCCCAAGTGCTCTCGCCAGACATCCATTTACATCTGAACAAGTAGACCTCGTGGAAAGTTACCAATCAATAAATTTTGATAGTAATTTTTGGCCTGATGAACCCTTGAAAAGTTACCGTCATATTTGTTATACTGGTAATATCTTTCGAGGAGGAAACAAAAGTGACACTATTCCAAAACCAAAGCCCAGCGCTTACCTATGACGTGTTCGCGTTAAAGCGCCCCGGCCTCACCCGTGACTTACCACCAGGCACTGAGTCGTTGCAGTGGGTCGCAAATACAGCCACGCTGATCGCAGGCTTACAGGATGCCGTTCTTGGTGATACCTTTGCGACCATTGACCAGAACCGGCAATTGGTGGATTGGATTAAGAGCAGTGGGAAAAACCTGACCACGATCTATATTACCCACGCGCATGGCGACCATGCATTTGGTATCAAGATATTGCTGGATCATTTTCCCAATGCAAGAGCCGTTGCAGCGCCTGCTGTTGCCAAAGCGATGCACGCGCAAATCGATCCAGATCACCTGAAAAACTTCTGGGAGACACGTTTCCCAGGGCAAATTCCTGAACCCCTCGTTGTTCCCGAAGCACTTGACAGCAATGAGTTTGAATTAGAAGGGCAGAAACTGGTCGTCGTAGACGATGGGTTCACCGATACCGACCATTCAACGTCTCTTTACGTCCCATCACTCGGTTTGGTTGTTGCTGGAGATGCTGTTTACAACGGCATTCATCCTTACATGGCTGAGACAAGCGAACAAAGTCGCCTCAATTGGATCGCGGCCCTTGAGAGAATTGAGGCCCTGAAACCACGCGCAGTTGTTGCGGGCCATAAGAATCCCGACAATTCCGATAGTCCTCAACATATTGCAGCGACCCAACACTATATTCGGGATTTCAACCGTTTGAACCATGAAACGACAACCACACGTGAACTCTATGACCAGATGCTCTCCCTCTACCCCGATCGCGTCAACCCAGGTTCCCTTTGGGGTTCTGCAAAGGCTGCCAAAGCAGAAGAAGGAGAGAGACAATGACGAAAACTGACACTGAAAACACTCCATCGGACGGACTCGCCGCGTGGCGGAAGGCCCTTTCCACCAAGGATGCCAAAGCGTTCGCCGAGGGATTTGCCGAGAACGTCGTCTTGGAAGCATCTGTCTTGCGCAAGCCGGTCGAGGGTCGTGACCGGGTCAGGCAGATGTTGTGGACCGCGGCAGAGATCTACGAGTCCCTGGCTTTCACTGCCCAGGCGAGCAGTGGTCAGCGCACCTATATCGAGTGGGTGGCGACGGCGTTCGGCGGCAAGCAGATACACGGCTCGACGATCCTGGTCACCAACGAGGATGGCAAGATCGACCATGCCGTGGTCCAATATCGTCCCTTAGACGAGTTGCTCGCCTTCTCTGCAGAACTGGGCAAGCGCATGAGCCACGTGGAAGATGCTGAGTCCTTTTGGAAGGGGGGTGAACGCTGACCCAAGCGTGAGCCATCTGCTCATCCGATCAGAACCCGCTCCCCGCGACCTGCCATGGAAGGGGAGGCGAGGCGGCTGGAGACCGCAACAGGCGGCTTGCGGCACCTCCTACGCCCAGGCGCCCAAATAAGATTAAATGGGAGAATCTTTATAATTAGTGCAGGTTCCAGAGACCTGTTGTGCAATGGGGCCAGCGTCCCTGTGCTCAACGAGTATGGGGAACGCTCCAGGCTCAGCGTTAAGAGGGTGGCGAGGCCGTCGCAAGGGAGAGAACTCCGGTACCGTTCCATTCTCGGCAGTGTTTTTGGGGACAGAAAAGGGTCAACGCTGTCGAGAACACGGCCATTCTGACCAGAACCGAACCGATCATGAGGGGTATCGATCCAGTTTGCTTTTCTTTGTCGTGTTTGCACCTCTGTCATAGTATACAAATGAGCGTTGATAGCTCCTGTGCTGGAGGTCGTCTTCTTTCATGGACATGAGTCTGCGTGAAACGCAGCAGCGGAGAGTCTTTCCCTGCCCAAGTTCAAGAGATTCTTCAATTCACTCTCAGGAGGCTGTTATGCACTTCGCTATTTCCATCCCTCAACACGTTCCTGACGGCACATTCGACCCGGCCAAACTGCGCGACTATCTGACCAGAGCTGAGTCCCTCGGCTTTCACAGTGCCTGGACGCAAGAAGCAGTGCTTGGCTCGGCACCCATCCTGGCTCCGCTCGAACTCATGGCCTTCACCGCCGCGTGCACCGAGCGACTGCGGTTGGGATGTGCCGCCTTCGTCAGCCCCTTGCACAATCCAGTCCACCTCGCCAAAAGTATCAGTACGCTGGATCAGCTCAGTCGTGGACGCATCGAGATCGGTCTTGCCATCGGAGGAGGAGGCAGAATGTTCTCCGCCTTCGAGGTTGATCCGACCCTCCTCGTCGCTCGCTTCACGGAAGGGATACGGCTCATGAAGGCGTGCTGGACCGAGCCTCGCATCACCTTCGCAGGCCGCTTCTGGCAGCTCGACGGCGCGGTGATGGAGCCCAAGCCCTTCCAGAAGCCTTACCCGCCGCTCTGGATCGGTGGCAGTCACCCGGCAGCGGTGCGTCGTGCGCTGCGCTACGGCAACGGCTTCTTTGGGGCTGGCAGCTCGACCACCGCGCAGTTCGCCCAGCAGGTCCAGGTGCTTCGCGCGGCACTGGCCGAATCACAACAGGATCCCTCCACTTTCCAGATCGCCAAACGCGTCTACATCGCCATCGATGACAACCTCACCCGAGCTCATGAGCGGGTTGACGCCGCACTCGGGCAGATCTACGGGTCTTCTGGCTTGAGCGCCGTGGCCGTCTACGGCCCGCCCTCAGCCTGCATCACCGGTCTGCGCGAGGTCGCGGATGCGGGAGCCGAACTCATCCAGCTCCGCTTGCTCTTCGACGACGCCGAGCAGATGGAACGCCTGGCCGCTGAAGTCATCAGCGAAGTGCAGAACAATTGAGAGCAGAGTCAGAAGAAAAATACGGTGGAACATTAGCCCTCTCTCTGATCTTTGCTCCGGCGTAACCCGACCAGGACACGAAGAAGGTCGTCCAGGAACGCCACGAGCACAAAGCACGAGGCGGCCAAGCTCGACCAGGAGTCAACCCCTTTCTGATGTCGAGCCGCATGTGGGATTCTCTGGCTCAGACCTTGTTATTAAGGAGCGAATTGGCGCTCATCTCTTTCTTTTCTCCGAAAGGATCATGTCTTCTCGACAGAGAGAAGAATGAAAATGAATCGAGCGTGCCGGCTGTTGAGAGGCAGTCACAGGAGGTAGAATAGGGAAGTCTGCGAGACAAGATCGGAGAGGTTGTTGGAGCACCAAGCCCGACCCGAAAGGTGATCTGGGCGCGCCCCAGAAGAGAGGATTGTCGCCTCCCCAGCGGGGATGAGCACGCGAAGGAAACTTGTTTGGTTTTCGCGCCCCTTGCAGACAAGCAACTGAAAGGAGCGAAAAGATGCATGTGATGTATTCCCGCTGTTGTGGCATGGATGTTCACAAGAAGGTGGGGGTTGCCTGTGTGTTGCTCACCGAAGCTGATGGGAGCGTGCAACGACAGGTGCGAACCTTTTCGGCTATGACGGCTGACTTACTTGCATGCTTGGATTGGCTGGAAGGGCTGCAAGTCGAGATCGTGGCTATGGAATCAACGGGAGTGTATTGGAGACCAGTGTTCCAGGTGCTGGAGGGACACCTGAAAGTCATGTTGGTGAATGCTCAGCACATGAAAGCGGTGCCTGGACGCAAAGTGCGACATGAAGTCACATAGATAATTGCTCCACATGGACAACCGTGATGGAGCCTGCTGTTCCACCAGCAGTACTCTTGGGCGGCGAAGCGGGGAGGTAACAACCCGTAGTAGAAGCCCGCCGACAACGACCCTCAGC
>WNFA01002990.1_pt1 | contig 18398 bp, 15 predicted proteins | sample 5400481 | NCBI WGS metagenome assembly WNFA01 (sample SAMN13153340, study PRJNA577476) | soil metagenome | isolation source: 120 cm saprolite under Douglas fir tree site 2 hole 1 replicate 2 | place: USA:California | collected 2015-04-18
TCTCGATTCACCGTACAGCAAAACAGCCTGGAGCAGTGGAACCTGCAGAATGGATGGGGCTGGTCACACCCGATCCACGTGCACATGGAAGAGCATCAGGTGACCCAGGGAGCTCCCGGTCTGTACGGCAGCAGCAGCGACGATTCGGCCGATTACAGCCGCTGGGGCAGCCAGTACTGCTGGTCCGGATGCAACAGCAGCGGTGAAACCGGCGTGAATCTTTCTCGCAAAGACACCGTGCGACTGGTTCCGCGCAGCAATGCCAGCATCAAGATGCGCTTCCGCGACTGGATGGGGCGTTACGTGATGCACTGCCACAACGTGATCCACGAAGACCATGCCATGATGCTGCGGTTTGACGTGGCCGCTACCGGCGACACCAACACAAATCCATAACCCGGTCTGCGGCGACGGGATTCAACTGTCGCCGCAGTCAACACTGACCCAACTAAATAAAAGGAGTGCAAAATGTCAGAAGTCAGCAGAAGAAAGCTGTTTGCCGGGCTGGCGATGGTGCCGGTGATGGGAGCGATCGCGGCGAGCGGGGACGATGCACCGACGGCAGCGCATAAGTTCGCCCCTCGGCTGCCCGGACGTGAAGTCGTCCGTCAACGCTATTTCCCCAATGTTGATCTGGTCACCAGTGAAGGAAAGCAGGTTAAATTTTACGATGATCTTTTGAAAGATAAAATCGTCGTGATCAACCTGATGTATGCAAACTGCGAAGGCATATGCCCGACCATCACCGCGAACTTGAAGGTTGTGCAGAAATATCTGCGCGAACAGATAAAGCACGACATTTTCATTTACTCCCTGACATTGAAGCCGGAAGAAGACTCACCGGCCAAGCTGAGGGAATACGCAAAGATGCACCACCTCACAGATAAGAACTGGACGTTTCTCACCGGCAAACCCGACGACGTGGATTTCCTGCGTCATAAGCTCGGATTTGCCGATCCCAACCCTGAGATCGACAAAGACAAGTCAAAGCACAGCGGTATGCTGCGCTACGGCAATGAGCCAATGTCAATCTGGGGAACTTGCCAGGGCAGCGCCGAGCCGGAATGGATTGCCCAGGAAATTGGATTCGCAGTTCCGCGCGAATTCAAAGTGCATCCACGGGTGAACGAATAGGTTGTTGTAATTAGGATGGGCGCTCGATTGGATCGGGCGCTCTTTTTAGTTGCGCCCATGAGGGACCGACCGTGGCTAATCCTAAAACATCGTCATCCCGACGACCGTAAGCGAACGCGCGCCTTCTTCAGCGCGTGAGCAGGACGGAGAGACCTTGTGTTTGTTCATTTGGTGAGGAGGCACATGCAAGACGCGGCATGCCTCGTCTCTACGTCAAAATGTATTCGAAACAGGCAGTCCGGCAGACAGTAGGGATCCCTCGTTCTACTCGGGATGAAACCCTATCACCGCGAGACTTCCGTGCTCACCTGTTCCTTGCTGAAAGGCAGGTCTGCCATGGTGCCGATAGCAGGTTGAATATGCCAGATGTCGCGGGCATATTCGGCGATGGTGCGATCACTGGAAAAGATTCCGACACGCGCCACGTTCAGGATGGCCCTTCTGGCCCAGACGTCAGCGTTCTGATAGTCGGCGTCAGCCCGGCGGCTGGCTTCAAGGTACGAAGGAAGATCAGCCATCAGGAAGTAGCGGTCACCGCGATCCAGAATTTCATCCACAATCCAGCGGAACAGTCCCGGCTCGCCTGCGGAGAAGCGATCAGTGGCCAGCGATTCCATGACCCGGCGCAACATTGGATCGGCGTAACAAAGCTCGCGAGGATTGTAAGTGCCGTGCTCCTGATACCACTTCACTTCCTCGGGACTGAGACCAAAAGTGTAGATATTTTCCATGCCAACGGCTTCAGCGATCTCAATATTGGCGCCATCCATGGTGCCAAGCGTGAGTGCACCATTCATTGACAGCTTCATGTTGCCGGTGCCGGAAGCCTCCATGCCGGCAGTGGAAATCTGCTGGCTTAGATCAGCCGCAGGCATGATGAGTTCGGCCAGAGAGACGCGATAGTCCGGCACGAACACGACCTTCATCATGCCGCCAACACGCTCGTCCTGATTGACCACATTGGCAACGTTGTTGATCAGCTTGATGATCTGTTTGGCCGCCCAATATCCGGGGGCAGCCTTGCCGGCAAACAAATACGTACGCGGGACTTTTGGGTGCTCACCATCTTCAATGATCGCCAGATATTCATGGATGATCCGCATCACGTTCAGGAGCTGGCGTTTGTATTCATGTATGCGCTTCACCTGAACATCAAACAGCGAATCGGGATCAACCTGCACGGCGGTGCTGTCAAGAATTTCGCGGGCCATGCGTTCTTTGCAGCGACGCTTGATTGCCAGAAACTCATTCTGGAAAGCCGCGTCTCCAGCGAATTTCTCAATACCGTGGATCTGTTCAAGGTCAGTGATCCAGCCTTCACCGACGGTGCGCGTGAGCAGGGCGGACAATCCCGGGTTCGCCTTCAAGATCCAGCGCCGCGGGGCCACGCCGTTCGTTTTGTTGCTGAAACGCTCCAGCCACAGTTTGGCAAAGTCAGGCACCAGCGAGGTTTTGAGCAGCTCGGAATGCAGCCTGGAAACTCCGTTGATGGCGTGACTGCCAACAATAGCGAGATGCGCCATGCGCACCTGCTTCTCCGGACCTTCTTCGATAATGGACATACGATTCTGGCGGTCAACGTCACCGGGCCACACGCGTGAGACCACGCGCAGGAACTGATGATTGATACCGAAGATGATTTCCATGTGCCGGGGGAGTACATGCTCCATCAGGGAAACCGGCCAGCGCTCCAGAGCTTCCGGCAGGAGTGTGTGGTTGGTGTAACCGAGGGTGGCTTCCGTGATTTCCCAGGCGTGGTCCCAATCTACCTTATATTCATCCACCAGCAGGCGCATCAGCTCCGCCACGCAGAGGCTGGGATGCGTATCATTCATCTGCACAGCGACTTTCTGCGGAAACTGCTCAAAGCCGTTATGCGTAGCGCGGTAACGCCGCATGATGTCACGCAAGGAACAAGCAACCAGGAAATATTCCTGCAACAGGCGAAGCTCTTTGCCGGAACGAACCGAATCAGAGGGGTAAAGCACACGCGAAATGTTTTCCGAGGCGATCTTCTGCTCGACGGCGCGAATGTAGTCGCCGCGATTGAATATCTCAATGTCGAAATCTTCTGAAGCGCGCGCCGTAAAAAGCCGCAGGTAATTTACGGTCTTGCCGCCAAAGCCGGCTACAGGCATGTCATTGGGTACGCCCACCACGATCTTTGCATCCACCCAGCGCTGGCGGCGATTGCCCTGCGAGTCACGTGACGCCTCTACGCGTCCGTACAGCGGGATGGCACAGAACTCATGCGGCCGGTCAATGTAAAAGGGAGTGCCTTCCGCCTTCCAGCGATCCGGTTTTTCCCGCTGATGACCGCCGACAATCTCCTGCTTGAACATGCCGTATTCGTAATCAATGCCATAACCGAATCCGGGCATGTTCATGGTGGCAAGCGATTCAAGAAAGCATGCTGCCAGACGGCCAAGTCCGCCATTGCCAAGGCCGGCGTCCGGTTCCACCTCCAGCACGTGCTCCAGGTGGATATTCAGCTCAGATGCCACGGCGCGGCACTCGTCCATTAGACCGAGATTGCAGAGATTGTCACTCAGCCAGCGGCCCATGAGGAATTCCATGGAGAGATAGTAGAGGCGCTTGGAATCCTGATCGCGATAGCGCTGCTCGGTTTCGAGCAGGTGGTCAACCATGATGTCGCGAATGGCGAGCGAGATGGGCTTGAACAGCTCACGCGGTACAAGGACGTTCTCAGGACGAGCCAACGTATAGCGCACGTGACGCAATACGGAATCCCGCAAGGAATCGGGATGAAAAGCTCTACCGGTAAGCTGGTCAGCAGACATGTTTTTTCCGACGCATTAGATGCAGCGCTGTCCCGGGTGAGAAAACAAAAATGTGAATTGCCGGGCCAGCCGCGATGGTGGTGAATATGCACCGAGCAGGTTTCGGCAAACACTCTTACCCGTGAGAGCTGTTTCTAGTATTGCATAGCGCGCCGCCGCGTGACACTAAGGTGTAACACTTGTGTGTTCATAGCTTTGGATGCTTAGTGTGCCAATCCGTGGCGGACTGGAATAGCCTGGCCGCCTGTATGATTCTGGCATCATCCAGCGGCCGGCCGATGAACTGGAGGCCTACGGGCAAACCGTGCGCACCGAAACCGCAAGGAACACTGATGGCCGGCAGACCGCAGATATTGCCGATGCCTCCGATGGGATCGGCAAAGCTCAGTTCATTGTCGAGATTGGCGTCAAGACGGCTGGCGAGGACTGGAAGTGAAGCCGCCACCAGCACGTCAACCTGAGTAAACAGCTCGTCCATTTTCCTTTGCAGGATTCCACGGATGCGCTGCGCAGTGATGAAACTGACACTATGGTGCCTGCGGCCGGCTCCCACGGGCCATCCGGCAGCGATACGTCTTTTCCGCTCACGGCATGATTATTTTCCAGCACCTTCCGTGCAGCCGCGACTGGCGCGTTCACGTCGGGAGAAATGTCCTTCCATTGATTAATCATCCACCCCAAACGCAGATGCGGGCTGGTGGCAGCGCCGGTGTATCTGGCGGTGACATTGGGCAGTGATCCCGCATCTTGTGGATCGTGGCCGGAGATGGCTCTTAACACCGAGTCACAATCTTCCGCAGTCCGGCACATGGGCCCGATCTTGTCCATTGAATAGGAAAGCGCCATGGCACCAGCGCGGCTTACGCGTCCAAATGTGGGACGCAAACCGGAAATGCCGCAGAAGCCTGAAGGACAGATGATGGATCCCCATGTCTCAGTTCCGAGAGCGAAGGCGGCCAGTCCGGCGGCCATGATCGCACCGCTTCCGCTCGACGATCCGCACGTCCAGTGTTCCGTGTTCCAGGGATTCTTTGTCGCGCCGGGAGCGGAGGCCGACGCGAAACGGTATCCCATCCCTCCAGCCAGCTCGATCATGGAGGCCTTGCCAATCAAGACAGCGCCGGCGGCTTTCAGCTTGCGAATCACCGTGGCGTCTTGATCAAAGTGCTGATCTTCGTAAGGACGCGCTCCCCATGTGGTGGGATAGCCTTTTACCGCGAGAAGATCTTTTGCCGCATACGGAATGCCGTGCAGAACACCACGGTATTTACCTGCGGCGATTTCCTTTTCAGCCGCCTGTGCCTGCTGCTTCGCCAATTCTGGCGTAAGCGTTATATAGGCATTCAGTTTCGGTCCAATCTGGCGGCTCCGTTCCAGATAGCTCTCTGTAAGCTCAACCGGAGAAAGCTGACGGGCGCGTATGCGGCGGGAAAGTTCAGAGACCGGTAGATAGAGAATGTCTTCACTCAGCATCTACTTTGTCCCTTCGTTGTGATAGAGCTGAAACACGGTGGCAGGTTGGTCGCCATTGTCGAGCACAAACGCGCGCATTTTTTCCAGACCTTCCTGAGTTTCGGCGAGCGAACGATGGATGTCCTTTTTCTGGTCGTCATTCAGCCTACTGCCGTATTTGCGGACGATGGAGGCGAACTTCATCTCCACTTCCGCCCTGGCGGACGGAGATAGTTTGTCCATTGCGGTCTGGATCTTCTGATCGAGAGAAGGAGCAGCAGAGGGATTGGTTTGCTGGCCGGCAGGGGTGCCAGATTGGGAAAGGCCGGCGAACGTGTCCGTTGGATTGAAGACTGCGGCGGTTGCAGCAGCAGCCGCCGCCAGCGTGAAATTGCGGCGCTCCGGGGAAAACTTAGGCATCCGTTAGCTCCTTGAATGGATAGCGGAGAGTAAATCAAGCTGCTCAAGCCGTCAAACGTTTATGAGCTGCCCTGCATCTAAGTCTCTGCCACCAGTCAAAACGATTATTTACGGATGTGCCCATGGCTCGCTGGTTAACCTTTGACAGGAACACTGCCTCTACACTGCGCAAGCAGCTTCCCCGTGAACAGGTGTTTGAACATCGCGCCCGCAGCGCCGTGGAATATGCGTCGGATTCCAATCGGGACCTGGTGACGCTCTTGCCGACTGGTTCGAGCGGTGAGGTGGCTATTGCGGTGTTTCGACAACCAGCCGCGAAGAAGACACCTGCACTTACGCCAACGCCAATCCTGGTGCAAAAGCCCGGACCGACATCGGCGTGGAAAGTAGTCGCGCCGGCGCCATCCGCGCCCACACCCGCGGTGCCGAAGGTGGATACGTCACCCGCACAAACGCCGTCGCGAAAACCGGAAGCGGATTTGCCGTTTGTGAGACAGAAGCCTCCCGTGGTCAGAGCAGGCGGAATACTCGGCACGCGCGATGAGCTGGTGTTTGAAGAAGATCCGGTTGTAAAACCTAAGAGGAATTGGTGGCAAAGATTCTGGGACGAGGATGAGTAGACATGATTGACGATGTGCTTTCTTTTCGCGTCGTCATGAAGCTGAAAGGCGAGATCATCGAGGAAATTCCCTGAATCAGCATGTTCTGGTGAGCATTCTCGGGGTTCCTCTCTTCGGCATCGTTCCGCGCTGCGGAACTCCGCCTGCGCACGGAATGACAGAGAGAATAATCGCCTACGCTACGGACGGAAGAACAAATTGGTTTAGAAGGTGAATGCGAGGCCGCCGCGCATGGAGCGCGCGGACTGGACCATATAAACGTTGCGGCCGTCCTGGCCGCCAACAGGCAGATATCCCTGGGCCATGAGGTTGCGAAGATCAAGCAGGGCGTCCATTTTGCCGGGAATCAATGAGCTGCCAGGCAGTGGCTGGCGGATGAAGATGCTCAGATAAGGATCGGCTTGTCCTGGAGATGCGTTGAAGGCGTCCACTATCGAGAGCGTGTTTCCGCTGGTCCACTTGTAGGAAGCAATCCAGCGTGTGCCGGAGGCCGGCACGTAGCCTGAAACCTTGGTTGCCACGGATTGCTGGCGGCTCTGCCCCAGAGCCTGGGACAGATTCTGCCAGGTTGTGAGTGCGTCGGCTGTCACAGCGCCACCGTTGGAATAATCAAACGTGGCGGAAAGATCGTCAGAGATTTTCCGTTCGATCACCAGCCGCATGCCGGTAGTGCTGAGAGCACCGTTCAGCGCATACGAGAATGTGCCTGAGTAAACATCGGGAAGCACATCCTCAGAATAGCTGGTGGGATCGCCGGCTCCAGTCAGCACCAGATTGCGTACGCGATCAGTAAAGGCAGCAACCTGAACACTGGTTTTACCCATGCGCCGCGATATTGCAAGTTCCTGATGCATCGCGCGCTCCACATCCGGCATACCGTTCGTCAGTGCCATGCGTGGACCGGACTCGCTCAAGTCCGCGGGAGCGCTGTCAAAACCTTTGGCGGCGCGGCCGTCTGGCTCTGATGTGGCGTAGCGATATTCCACAATCATGTCCGGCGAGAGATGTACCTGCACCGAGCCGTAGGGGCGAATGGCAGTAACGCGTTTGGCGAATTCCAGTGACTGAAGGTCGGCGCCATATTGAAGATCAATCACACCCGCCACAGTCATTCTGTCAGAGGTGCTGATCTGCATTGCCGAGTAGGGGGAATTCTCAACCGCAACTCCAGGAATTGCGAAGTGACGATAGGTTAGGGTCACGGTGGGTCTGGAGTTGTCACCAAAATCATGTGCGTACGAGGCACGGACAACGCCGCTCGGATCGCCCGCTGAGGCTCCAATGTTCCCGTTCAGCATCAGAGTGCCGGAGCTGAAGAGTGACTTTTCCAGGGTGAACGCAGTGGTCATGTCGCCGGCACTGCCGAAACCATCCGCCTGGGAGCCGGCAATAAATGCCACGCGACCCTTGAGACGATCAGGGTTTTGTTCTGCTCCAGTGGCTCGGGAAACAACTACCAGACCGCCTTTATCTGTTTTGTCTTCTTCGAGGGCACGAAGCACGGGGCGGTTGGCAGATGATCGCAGCGTCCAGTGCCAGTCATCCGGTTCAGATTGTTGTGAGCGGCTGGGCGGAAGGAGTTTGAGGGCGTCTGCCAGAGTGTTCAGGGTGAGATTCACCAGGACGTGAGCACCGGAGTTCAGCTTTACATTCTCCCGGAGTGAAGGGAGAAACGATGCGGCAGTGACTTTGATCTGGTACTTGCCCGGAGGCAGGTTATTGGCTGAGTAGAAGCCCTGCCCGTCTGTGTAAACGGTGTAACCAACCGTAGTGGCAGTGGTATAGATGTCCACCACGGCGCCCATTTGCGGTGAACCCGAACCGTCTCTGATATATCCCGAGATTTCCCCCACGCGTGCCGCGAAGACAGGCGAGGCCGCCAGGAGAACTATCAGAACACATCCGAGTTTACGGGTCATATCCACCACCTCAATGAAGTGGATTCGCCGGATTACTGGACCGCGAATTTTGCCGTGGGCGAAATGGTTTGTTTAGAAACCAGATCGCTGACTTTGATCGTTACCTGGTATACACCCGGATCGAGCTTGGCCAATGGCAGTTTTCTTTCCAACGTGATCTGCTCGCCAATATTGCCCATCTGGGCCGTTGATTCCGTAAAGTTTAGCACGGACTGATTCGTGGCGGTATTGATTACTTGATATTCCACAGTAGCTGACGGCTTCTTGGTTTTTTCGTCCACTCCCAGGTTATAAACCTGCATCCAGAAGTTAACGTTTTCCCCCTTCTTGAATGATGCAGGTTTACCGTCAGAAGGCTGTACCCTTGGCCGCACACGGCTTTGGCCAATCACAAAGTTACCCGTGCCGATCTCGCGGGCAGGGACGGCATCCACCTGGTCCGCCAGGATCAGAGTAGAATTCGCAAGTCTATCATCGCCGCCCAGATCCGGCACAGTCCAGCCCTTGCTGTAAGTACCGAGCCTGTCACCATTTACGTCCTTCAGGACCACGTCAAGCCGGTAAAGTCCCGGACGCATCGGGATGGCCTTCCACCAGAGGGCCACGGTGGAGAGTTCCTTTTCCAGCAGCTCTGCAGGAATGTCACGACGGACAGTATCTTCAAACACCTGAACGGTTTTGCCGGAGAGCGTGCTCATCTTGCCGAAGATGTTGACCACGGCGCGTTGTACCCCGTCTTTGTTGGCAAACGTGAGTCCACGCAATGGAACCTGAAGAGTGATTGGGACCAGGACGGTGTCGGAGGTGAGTTTAACGAAGTCCACACGGACGTCAAACGGCAGTAAGTTGTAACGAATCTTGGTGGTGACAACTTCCGCCAGGTCCTTGAACTTAACCGGAGGCGGAGTATTCAGCTTGGAAAATTGCTCTAACCTGTCAAACTGTTTGGTCTGATTATTCCCGTTAAATGGGCCTGCACCAAGTTGCTCAAGGCCTCCGCGGAAACGGTCTGCCTTGTTCGCCTGCCCCATTTCTTCCATGGTGGTCAGACCAGCGTTCGGTACGTGGAGAAGAGCGTCTTTCTTAGACCGGTCAATGGTCATCTGATAGGCGCCGCAACCGCAATCATCCACAAATTCGATTTCCACTTCCTGCTGGCCCAAAGCTTCCAGGTAACGATATCGCCAGACTTCAAATGGGAAAGTTTCCGTCTGGCCGCCGCCTTCTTCCGCGGAACGCTGGTAAGGACCGCCCATGGGATGGCTGTCAATGCTGTCCGGCGGGCCAAACATGATGTAGATGCGTCCGCGATCTGTTCTCCATCCCGGAACACCGGCAGCGAAATGCTCATTGGTATACGCTATGCGCCGATAGTGCTCTTCCTTATATTCATTCTCGGCCGTGTCGGGCGTGGGATCACGACGCAGCCAGAAACCTTCAATGAAAGTATCTCTTTCTGCATCATTGGAGAGCTTTTTGAACGCGCTCTCTTCTTCTGAAGTAATGATCCAGCGGACGTCTTCATCCAGCCACTTCTTGTACACGGAACCTAATTTTTCGCGTTTGCCGGATGGCGTCTGTGGCTTGGGACGATTCAGTGGATCCTGGTCGCCCTGCTGCTCGGCATCAGTCGCGGCTGCCTTCGCTTTTTTACCTGAGCTCGACGTCTTTTGGTCGTTTGAACTTTTGGCCTTTACGTCAGAATCTCCATTCTGAGTTCCATCCTGGGCCTGGAGAAGAAAACTACCGGAGATGACAAGTAAGAAAACAATAAAAAAACGGGCGATCTGGGGCTTGCCATGTATCATTGGCCGCACCCTCCTTATGACGAAGCAGTTAGCTTGAATTTTAGGCTTTTACGGCGTATGAAGCAAGACAGGAACGCTCAACCAGGCACGATCTTGCGTTTATAAACTCAAGATTTTAATAGGTTTTTTACCCGTGTTCCTGACTTAGCTCTGGTTCCCGGATGACTCCTCTGGCTATAATCAAGGTCAGGCTCCCGCCACCACAAAACTTTCAGTTTGAAACTGGCAGTGTGAAATTGGCTGCTTTCCGCGAGGAACTTTCCACGTCTCACTGGCGTATATCAACTGAGAATATCCCTGCGGTGCGGACGGAAGGACCATGAAAGCAAAAAAGATATTAATTGTTGTGGGCATCATTATCCTTGTGGGTGCGATCGTCGGCTTTACCGTGACGCAGACCCAGAAGAATGTGGTCACCGTGCAGACGGGTAAGGTCATGAAGCAGGATATAACCTCACTTGTCACCGCCTCTGGTGAGATCAAGCCTAAGACTTTTGTGAATGTTGGCGCCAACGCTTTTGGCCGCATTACCAGGCTTTACGTGAAAGAAGGCGAAAAGGTGAAGCGTGGCCAGTTGCTGGCACAACTGGAAAATGTGCAGTCAGCGGCTGACGTGGAGAATATGATGGCTTCCCTGGCCAGCAGCCAGACAGACGCCATTGCTTCCGATGCCGCGCTCAACACCGCGTCAGCACAGCTCAAAAGCAGCACGGCCGATCTATCCCGCACCAAGCTGGATTATGATCGCGCGGAAAACCTCTACAAAAATAACCTGATCTCCAAGGCTGATTACGATACCAAGAAAGCCGCGTACGAAGTGGCACAGGCCGTCCAGGCACAAGATCAGGCACGCATAGCGCAGGCAAAGGCACAGCTCGATAGTTCGCAAGGACACATTCGCTCTGCGCGCGCTCAGCTTACTCATCAACAAGACTTGTTAAGTAAAACCGTTTACGTCGCTCCGTTTGATGGAACCGTAACCAGCCTTCCCGTTCACGAAGGCGAGACCGTTGTAGTCGGCATTCAGAACTCACCCGGCAGCACGCTGATGACTGTGGCTGACATGAACGTGATCACCGCTGAAGTCCGTGTAGATGAAACCGACATCGTGAATCTGAAGCTTGGCCAATCTGCTGACGTAACCATTGACGCGATTCCCGGCCAGACCTTTAAGGGCAAAGTCACTGAGATCGGCGATAACGCCATCATCCGCTCCACCGGCGTTTCAACGTCGCAAAGCACGTCCGGCAGCCAGGAAGCGAAGGACTTCAAGGTGGTGGTCACGCTGGATGCTCCACCAGCCAATCTGCGTCCTGGACTTTCTGCCACGGCAAAAATTACCACCGGATATGAGAAGGCTACCGTGGCCATTCCGATCCAGGCGCTGATCATGCGCGATAAAAATGATCTGGAAGCGCAGGCAAAAAAGGGTGTCGCCAAAAAAGACCCTACAGCTCCCATGGAAAAGAAGGAATCACAAGAGATACAAGGTGTATTTGTGGTCACGCCGGGCAAAAAAGCTGAGTTCCGCCATGTGGAAACGGGCCTTACCGGCACCACTGAGATCCAGATCAAGAGCGGCCTGAAAGAGAATGAAGAAATCATTACCGGCAGCTTTAAGGTGCTCAAGACGCTGAAGAATGGCGCCGGCGTTAAGGTGGACAATACGCTGGCGGTAAAAACTGAATCGTAACCTCTGGCGGAGTACACCGTCTAAGATAGGCAACAGCGCGCGGGGAAAAAGTGGAGCAGGAGAAAAGAATGGCAACCCAGACCGTTGACGTTACACAGACCGCGGGCATTGCTCCGCCACAGGATTGCATCATCTGCACGGGAGAACTGTGGAAGACATACGTGATGGGCACGGAACAGGTGCACGCGCTGCGGGGCGTAAATCTGCGCATCAATCGCGGCGAATACGTTGCCATTATGGGACCTTCGGGCTCCGGTAAATCCACGCTGATGAACCTGATCGGCTGCCTGGACACTCCGACCAAAGGAAACTACTGGCTGAACAGCAACCTGGTCAGCGAGCTGGACGATGACGAGCTGGCGCGCATCCGCAACAAAGAAATTGGCTTTGTCTTCCAGACATTTAATCTTCTGGCCCGGGCCACAGCACTGCACAATGTGGAATTGCCGCTGATTTACAGCGGAACACCGTCAGAAGAGCGGTTGCAGCGCGCCAAACAGGCGCTTGAATCCGTTGATCTGGGCGAACGCATGAACCACAAGCCGAACGAGCTTTCCGGCGGACAAAGACAGCGCGTGGCCATTGCCCGCGCGCTGGTGAATAATCCCTCCATTATTCTGGCTGATGAACCCACGGGAAACCTGGATTCGCAGACCGGAAACGAGATTATGAACCTGTTCGAGACACTGCACGGAAAAGGCAATACCATTGTCCTGGTCACACACGAGAATGATATTGCTGAACATGCGCACCGGGTGATCCACATTCGTGACGGAGTAATTGCGAGCGACGAGCGCAAACGGAAATAATCCTGCTAGACTGTTACGTTGCAAAAGCGTTACTGTGCAACTCTGTTAGTTTGCAATACCGTTACTTTGCAAGACTGTTGCTTTGGAAAGTCGTTAGTTTGGAAAAATCGTTAGTTTTTAAAAACCAGCAAGGCTTGCCGCGGCACAATCGCGGTTGTCGCCAGAACGCGACTTTACGCTTCCGGGCGTGAACTGGATACAAAGCCCCGGCGTCACACAGATAGCGCTTACGGAACCAGGGTTTAAAACTGGTCCGTTACGGCCGGCGCTCATCGGCGGACGTTTGTGGCAAGCTGGCAGCAGTTCAGGTCTCGTAGTTCCCCACGGGCTTCGCAGTACTCCTCTGCCGCACAAAAATCGGAAAAACTGAATACGTAAGGAGAAGTGATGAAGACTCAGCTTCACTCTCAGGCTACTCTTGTGCTTCCGGACGCAGGTGAGAGGCTTAGCGTGATCGGCGATCGGCAGACAATCAAGCTCGATGGCTCGCATACCCACGGCGCTTTCGCGCTGATTGAACAAAACAACGAACCGGGCACCTCAGTGCCGGAGCACTTTCACACTCAGGAAGACGAAATCTTCTACGTGCTGGAAGGTGAAATGGAATTCACAGTCAGCAAAGAAAAGATTCTTGCCGCCCCGGGCACGACTGTGTTTTTGCCAAAGGGTGTACCTCATTCCTTTAAAGTCACCAGCAAAGGCGCGAGGACGCTGATCATGCTTCAGCCTGCTGGGACCGAGAAAATGTTTCGCGAACTGAATGCGCTGCCGCCCGGCGCTCCTGATTCTAAGGTGATCAGCAAAATCTGCAGCAAGTACGGAGTTCATTTTGTATGAGCGGCGCGGTTCTACCGCGGATTAACGCGGATAGTCGCGGATCTTTAGATCGGGTAATCAGTAGAGATCGGGTAATCGGGAAATCTGGTAATTGAGTAATTGAAAAACCAGGCTTGCCGCAGATGCACGCAGATAAACGCAGATTTCAAAGCAGTACGAACAAAACCATAACGAACAAGACACCAAAGGAACCCGAAAAATCCCGGTTACTTCTTTTTTTGCTTTTTTATCTGCGTTGATCTGCGTGCATCTGCGGCAAAGCTAAGCCTTCCCTGCTTTTCTCTCTTCCAGCTCTTCCAGGGTTCGCGGCCAGTCTTCGCGCAATAACCGGCTCAATGACCGGTCGGCCAGCAACTTGCCGCCGGTCTGGCATTTGGCGCAGTAATTCGTCTCATTGGACGCATACTGGATCTTCTGTACCCTGGCTCCGCAGCGCGGACAAGGAGCACCATAGCGGCCATGCACCGCCATCTCGGGACGAAACGCCGTGACTTTTTCCGGGAATTTTCCGGCTGCGTCATCGCGCAGCCGATCAATCCATTCGACCAGGGAAGCTCGCGTTGCTTCGTAGAGACGCGTGATCTCGTCGGGCTTCAGGCGCTGCGTCAGGGCCACCGGAGAAAGCTGTGCGCGATGCAGAATCTCGTCCGAGTAGGCATTGCCGATGCCGCTGAAGAAATGCGGATCGGTGAGCGATCGTTTCAGGGTGTGGTTCTCCTGCGTGAGAGCAGCACTGAACTCATCGCGAGTGGCAGCCATCACATCGATCCCGCCGGGATCCAGCTTCTGCAACGCCGCCTCGCCCTCGACTACATGCAGTGAAGCGCGCTTTCTTGCGCCAGCTTCGGTCAATGTGAGCGTGCCGGAATCAAAGTCCAGCGCGGCCAGCGTGCGGCGACCGTCGGGAACTTTGCGCTTCTCGCTCCAATGCAGCCGTCCGGCAATCATCAGATGGAAGACCAGCCATATGTCGTTGTCGAAGCCAATGGCAATGCGCTTGCCGATTCGCCGCAGCCCGGTTACTTTGCGACCCTGTAAGGAATCAATCGGCGGCGAGGCGGTGCGCAGAAGAAATGGTCCGGCAATCTGGACCCGCTCCAGCAAATGCCCGCCGATGCGCTGTTCCAACGCTTCGATATAAACCGTGATGTCAGGCAGTTCGGGCATGGGAATTTAAAATGTGCAATTTCAAATGTGAAATTTGCAATTTCACTAATTATCTCCCACGCTTTCCCGGAAGCTGAAAACCAACAGCCAAGTTCCGCGAAAGGATGGGGCGCCCCCTCGCGTTACGAGGGGGCAGAAAAGCCGAGAAAGGCCGGGTCACGCTGCGTCGATCGAGTGATTAAAGCCTGGGGCTCTATACCTCCGGGATCTATCACTTCCGGGATCTATCAAATTCTTTGATTCCGGAGCAAATCTGGTCAACGCCGTCGGCATCCAAAGACACAAGCTTCACGCGGTTTCAGTAAAGACTCTCCCCGTCAGGCCTCGGTTTAAATGTCCCTCGGGTCACCGTCTTCGTCTATGCGATACAGTCACCTTCTGACAGCAACCTTCCTCTCGCTCGCTCTACTGTTGAGCGTTGCGGTACGACCTATGATTCCCATGTTTCCGGCCCTTGTGCCATTGCTGTTCCTTTGTGCCGTGGCCGGCGCAGCGCTTTTCGGGAACCTAAGGTCATTGGTAACTGCAATGGTCATTTCGGCGCTGGGGGTGAACTATTTTCTCTCCGGGCCAAATTCCAGGTTTTCGCTTTCGGGTATTGTGCTGGTTAAGACTGGCCTATTTGTTGTGGTTGCGAGTCTGGCTTGCGCACTGGTTTACCAGCTTCGAAACGCCCGGTCGCGAGAGTTACGCGCGCATAATATCTTTTCTGATTTCATTGGATCCGCGCCCGTCGGATTCGCGCTTCAGAATCCAGACGCATCATTCAGGAATCGCTCCGAAGAGGCGCGCTTTCGTCTGGCCGCAATCGTGGACTCGTCCGATGACGCAATCATAAGCAAGGACCTGCACGGAATTGTGACCAGCTGGAATGCCGCTGCCGAGCGCCTGTTTGGTTACAAGGCGGACTACATGATAGGCAGATCAATTCTTGCCATCATTCCACCTGAACTGCACAATGAAGAACCTCTTATTCTGGCCAAGCTGAGCGCCGGTGAAAAGATCGATCATTATGAAACTGAGCGGCTGCGCAGGGACGGCAGAAGGGTGGAAGTCGCCCTCACGATATCCCCGGTCAGAGACCTCTCAGGCAACATTATCGGTGCTTCAAAGATAGCCCGTGACATATCAGAACGCAGGCGGGTGCAGGAAGCCCTGGTGCAGTCGGAGAAGCTTGCCGCCACCGGAAGAATGGCAGCGGCGATCGCTCACGAGGTCAATAATCCTCTTGAGGCGGTAACCAATCTTGCATACCTCATAAGCATGGACCCGACCTTGAGCGAAGTGGGACGCTCATACGCCAAGATAATGCTCGATGAGATCGCCCGGGCCAGTGAGATTACGAAACAAACACTGGCTTTCTATCGGGATTCAGGTAAACCTTCAGAGTTCGATGTTCGCGATCTATTGGACAACGTCATCAAATTGAACCGCCCAGCGATTGAGAGACGGCGGATTGAATTGATCAGAGATTACAGGCGCTCCGAACCTCTGACTGGTTACGCTTCTGAGATACGCCAGGTCCTGGCGAACTTGTTGCTGAACGCAATTGACGCAGTACCGGATGGCGGGAGAATCGTGGTAAGAGTTGACGTAGAGGACCCAATCTCAACTCACGCTCGACGCCTGCGCGTATCAGTGGCTGACACCGGTCATGGTGTTCCCATGGAAACCAGGCAGCGGTTGTTCGAGCCCTTTGTGAGCACCAAGGGTGCACGCGGCAATGGGCTGGGTTTGTGGGTGAGTAAAGGAATCGTACAGAAACATGGTGGCAAGATTTTTATGCGCACATCAGCGGAACCCGGCAGATCAGGCACAGTTTTTTCTTTGGTTCTACCGCTACAGACAACAGCAACCGTCCCAAAGCACAGTGTACTGAGCCAATGATCTTTGATCACACTCACCACTATAGACGCGGACGAAACCGTTAGGCCCGAGCTGATTCGTCTCCCACCCCTTGCCGGGAGCTGAAGAACAAGATCCGGCTTCCGCGAAAGAGTGGCACCCCGGCGTTTATGTGAGAGACAGAAAAGGCGGGAAAGCTGGGGCACCCGGCATCCCTGGTGCTCGTAAGCCCTTCGCTCTTATCGCCCGGCCCTTCAGCATTCGATGATTGAAAGTTGGCGGCCTGGCGTCATCGCGCTCAGTGTGATCGAACGGCCGCTTCTATCCGATTTTTCCGCCCCGGTTATATTTGTTCAGCTCCGGATTCTTCAGACACGCGCTGGTAAAATGCCCGCCGCAAAGTGGCACCTGTCGATTGTCGCTTCCGGGCCGCCCAACAACCATCACTCTGTATGCCACTTTACCGCACTCAGCACATACTGGCATCCGCCAGGGATCGTCAGTGGGCACCACACAGCCTTGAACAAAATCATCTTCGGCTAGCTGCCAGGCTTTGCTCATTGTCGCTTCGCTGCTGAGTCGCTGATTGATTGAATGAGCAGCGACAAAGCTCCCCAGCTTATTGAAACTTCCTGAAAATCTGCTGAAAAAATGGCTCACATTCCCTCCGGAACAAAAGAGGTTCGCAGGCGTCAAAAGACGGTTATATTTCTTCCATTGAGGAACACGTGCGGATTTTGATAGTCGAAGATGAAGAAAGAATGGCAGCCCTGCTGGAATCAGGGCTGCGAGAAGAAGGCCACTCCGTATTGGTTGCAAATACGGCCGCCGATGGATTGTCTTTGGCCAAATCCGAATCGTTCGATGTCGTTGTACTTGATTTGATGTTGCCAGGCTTTGACGGCTTCGAATTGACCCGTCGCATGCGGACTGCCGGACTGAAAACGCCTGTCTTGATGCTCACGGCCCGCAATGGCGTTGGCGACATAGTACAAGGTCTTTCTTCCGGAGCGGACGACTATTTGAAGAAGCCGTTCTCATTCGCTGAACTCATTGCCAGACTCCTTGCCCTGGTCCGACGTGGACCACTTCTTCAGCAGGTGCGGTTACAAGTGGACGACCTCAGCTTGAACACGAGCACGCATGAAGTGGCGCGCAACAACAAGCCAATCGTGTTAACTAAGAAAGAGTATTCGTTGCTGGAACTCCTGATGCGCAATTCCGGACACGTACTCTCCCGGGACACGATCATTCAGTCTGTTTGGGGTTTTGACGGAACCACTGAGAACAACACTCTAGAAGCATTTATCAAACTCCTGCGAAAGAAGGTTGATGATGGCCATTCCACCAAGCTGATCCAGACGGTCCGTGGATTCGGCTATAGAATCGGAAAACCGTGATGTCATTGTCGATTCGTCTTCGTTTGAGCGTGTGGTATCTCGCCGTTCTCTGCGCGACTCTGGCGGTTCTGGGTTTCGTCATTTTTGTAGGTGTTCAGAAGAGCGTTGCCACAATCATTGACAGCGATCTGCAGGACCGGCTCCGCGCCGCCAAACTTTTCATGGCTCAACAGATTCCAATTGAACTGGGCAAGGACTTACAGGATGAATTTCAGGAGTACTCTGCCAGTCAGCCGGGTGGCGAGCTGCTCCAGATCAGCGACGATTCACGCAGTTGGATTTTTCAATCGCCATCGATTCAGAAATACAACATCAAGCCGCTTATTCCAGCGAAGCCCGATAGCGACCAGCCGAAGGTTGAGTTCCAGACTCTCGGTTCGTTGCGTGTGATCTCTGGAGCAACACTCCTCAACAGGAAATTCTATTACGTCCAAATTGCAACCGACGTCAGCAAGTTCAATCTGCTTTTACGTCAGTTGAAGTGGCTGCTACT
>WNFA01001615.1_pt1 | contig 18396 bp, 15 predicted proteins | sample 5400481 | NCBI WGS metagenome assembly WNFA01 (sample SAMN13153340, study PRJNA577476) | soil metagenome | isolation source: 120 cm saprolite under Douglas fir tree site 2 hole 1 replicate 2 | place: USA:California | collected 2015-04-18
ATCGAAATCCGATCTGCGCACGATCAAATTGCCGGTCCCGCAGAAGCCATGCTGCTCGATGTAAAGCTTGAAGCGGTACGCAAACACACTCTCATACGCTTCGAGAGCAGTAATCGCCGTATTGGGTTCGCGCCAAATCTGAACATCGCCGCCCAGAATTGTCCGCTGCAGCGCGCCCTGGAGTGTACGGAGAGCGCGGTTAAGCCAGTCTGGATGCGCGCGGCAGTCGGAATCCGTGAATGCAAAAATGTCGGCGCTCGCCGCTTCGGCGCCGCGATTGCGCGCTGGGCCAGGTCCAGGTTTTAATTCTTGCAATAACAGTGTTCCCGGATATCGCTCGATTACGGCCCGGGGAAGCGAAGTTGAGCCGTTATCGACGACGATGACTTCGAATGCAGAGCGTTCGAGGGTCTGCGAATAGAGGCTGCCGAGGCAGGCTTCCAGTCCGTCGGGCTGATTGAGGTGAGGGATGATGACCGAGATTAGCGGCTTTTTCGGTTTCATATCTGCGGTCCAACGGCACCCGGCCGCTTATTTTGCCAATTAATTTTAACTGAGATATTATCAACGCTGTTGACAAGATGATATTATAATTAAATAGATAATGTTGCGATATTTTATATACCGGAAGTTGTTGGCGTGCCGGCCAAAATGGGCGGCATTTAATTGGGTTTTAGGAGCCTGGCATGCGCGCAGATTTGCTGGGATGTTCCGTCGACGTTTTGACGATGGCTGAAACCGTCGAGCGTGCCAGAGTGGCAATGCGCGACCGAGGACGGTTGCAGCATGTGGCCCTGAACGTCGCCAAGTTCGTAAATATGCGTTCGGATCGGATCCTCCGTTCCGATGTGATGGGAAGCGACGTCATCGGGATTGACGGCATGGGCATCGTTCTTGCCCTGCGATTGTTCGGAGTTCCGGTAAAGGAACGCGTTGCCGGCATCGACCTGTTCTGGGAGGTTCTGACCGTCTGTGCCAGGGATGGGTTCCGTCCGTTCCTTCTTGGCGCTACGCCGGATGTTCTGCATCGGGCAGCCGACGTCATTGTCGCTCATTTCCCGTCGATACAACTCGCCGGATTGAGGGACGGCTATTTTGGCCCGGATCAGGAGGCCCAGGTCGTCGAGCAGATTATCAATAGCAAAGCGGATTGCCTGTTCATTGCGATGCCGACACCTCGCAAGGAACGCTTCCTTGCTGCCTACCGAGACCGCCTCGATGTGCCGTTTATCATGGGCGTCGGGGGGTCGCTTGACGTGATCGCCGGTCATGTGCGGCGAGCCCCCCCAATCATGCAGTCGATGGGGCTCGAATGGTTATATCGAATTTACCAGGAGCCGCGTCGCATGTGGTGGCGATATGTCAAGACAAATACCCTTTTCGCGGCAATACTGATTCGAGGCGTTTTAGATCAATATAGCGTTGGCCTTCGCTGGTTTTCTCGGTCCAGCTAAGGAGGCTGCCGCGGGTGTCGAAACGGATTTTTGTTTTGTTCGGAACGCGGCCGGAAGCCATCAAGCTTTTTCCAGTCGTGAAAGAACTGCAGGTCCAAGATGCGACCGACGTGATCGTATGCGTTACTGCCCAACATCGCGAGATGCTGGATCAGGTTCTCAAGCTGGTGAAAATCACCCCCGATATCGATCTTGACCTGATGGAAAAAAATCAATCCCTGGACAAGCTCAGCGCCCGGATCCTGCTCACGGTGGGCGAAGCGCTCGACCGGACACGGCCGGACAGGGTGGTCGTTCAGGGTGACACCGCCACGGCAATGATCGGGTCTCTTGCGGCGTACTACCGGCGCATCCCGGTGTCGCATGTGGAAGCAGGCCTCCGCAGTGGCAATATATATGCTCCCTGGCCCGAGGAGGTGAACCGCAAGATTGTCGGATCGATTGCAGATCAGCACTTTGCTCCGACCAAACTTGCCGCGGAAGTTCTGCGAAAGGAAAATGTGCCCTGCGAAAGGGTGCATGTGACCGGTAACACTATCGTCGATGCGTTATTGGCTACCAGGGAATTGATCGAGTCCTGTCCTGCGCTTGCCTGCCGCTGGGATGACCTCAAAAGGCGTCAGGGAAACCGGCGCATCATTCTGGTGACCACGCACCGGCGCGAAAACTTTGGCGGCGGAATGGATCGGATTGCCGATGCGCTCCTGCAGATTCTCCAGCGGGAAGACGTAATGATTGTACTACCGATGCATCTCAATCCGAATGTGCGGGACGTCTTGCAAGCTCGTTTGGCCGGGCACCCGCGCGCCGAAATCATAGCCCCTCAGGAATACGCCGACTTTGTTGGCCTGCTGTCGCTTGCGCATATTGTTCTGACCGATTCGGGTGGTATCCAGGAGGAAGCGCCTTCGCTCGGAAAACCGGTCCTGGTCATGCGCGACACTACGGAGCGGCCGGAAGGCGTGCTCGCGGGCACGGCGCGTCTGGTGGGAACGGACCGCGATCGGATTGTTGCGGAGACATTTTCGTTGCTCGACGAGCCGCAGCATTATTGGGAAATGTCGCGTGCACACAATCCGTTCGGAGACGGCCATGCGAGTGCGCGAATTGTGAAGGTGATGCGAGATGCCTGAATTCGAGAACGTTGTTGTGATCGGGCTGGGGTATATCGGGTTGCCCACGGCCGCCGTCATTGCCAGCCGCGGAATGCGGGTTGTCGGGGTCGACGTCAACGAGCGCGTCGTTAAAACAGTTGCTTCCGGCGCTATTCACATTGCGGAACCTGACCTTGAAGGACTGGTCCAGAAGGTTGTGTCTTCCGGGTCACTCAAGGTCGCAACGGAGCCCGAGGCGGCCGACGTATTCATTATCGCCGTGCCAACTCCCATCGACGAGGAAAAGCGTGCCGACCTAAGAAGCGTCATGAAATCTGTCGACAGTATTGTCGGGGTGCTGCGCGCCGGCAATCTTGTAATTTTGGAGTCGACAGTTCCGATCGGGACGGCCGAAGAGATAGCAAAGAAGATCGCGCATGTTCGTCCCGATCTGAGGGTGGGAATGGCCGATGGATCTGAACACGGCATTTCGGTCGCCTACTGCCCCGAGCGGGTCCTGCCCGGACGCATTCTCTCTGAGTTGGTCAACAATGACCGTTGTATTGGAGGCGTAACGCCTCACTGCGCCCGGCGTGCGCAGCGCTTTTACAAGACTTTCGTTCGAGGCGCGTGCATCGCCACGACTGCGCGCGCAGCCGAAATGGTCAAGCTGACTGAAAACGCGTTCCGCGATACCAATATCGCATTTGCAAACGAGCTCTCTTTGATCTGCCATCGTTATGGGATTAACGTGTGGGAAGTCATCGATCTCGCCAATCGACATCCTCGCGTCAACGTCTTGCGCCCCGGCCCGGGAGTCGGTGGCCATTGCATCGCGATCGATCCCTGGTTCATTGTCGAATCGGCACCCGATCTCGCGCGCCTGATCAAAACAAGTCGCGAAGTGAACGATTCGATGATTGTTTGGACAGTTGAACGGGCGGCCGCACTGATCGAGGAACATCCCTATGCCAATGTCGCTTGTTGCGGCTTGGCATTCAAGGCAAACGTCGATGATCTCCGAGAGAGCCCCGCATTGGAAGTCGCGCATCAGCTTGCCTCCCGTTACGGCGCTCGCATCAAGATTGTCGAGCCATACATCCGCAAGCTGCCTTCACAAATTGCGGAGCATGGAGCCGAGCTAACAGACCTTGATGAGGCAATTCGGACCTGCGAGATCGCAATTGTGCTCGTCGACCACGACCATTTCAAAATGATCCCCCTAGCAGAACGGCGTCACCTGGCCGTGATTGATACCCGTGGGATTTGGCAGGATATGCTGGTGCCGGCGGGCTCGTCCTGAGGGAAAAGGCTCGCCCGTGCGGTCGGATGTTGTTCGATAGCTGGCGGATCAAACGGCGCTCACGGGTCATGCTGGGCCGCTATGCTGCTCCCGACGATGTCCGCTTTGCTGCGCATTTCGGTCCGAAAAATGCCGGAAGAAGACGTTGTCACCTCGTTTGATTGGAACCAGGTGTCGCCAGCGACTCTGGTCCCACCATCGCTGGTACGAAGCCCATTTGTTGTCCGGGGCATCCTTCGGCTCGGGGCGAAACAACCGTCGCCACGGAGTACAACGAGCGCGAAATGCTGTATCGCCGCGACCCGGCGCGGCGCCCATAAGTTCCTTACGATCTTGAGCTTCTCATCCCCCGATCAGCGTCGCCGCCGACCCATATCCACCACTTCGAGGCGCCCTCACTTGGGCCCGGCACTTATCACTGTCCATAAGGACAGTTCTCAACGCCGAGTCTCACGGGTGGGCCGGGTGCAGACTCCGGAGAGATCCATTTCCTCGTCTGAAGAAAAAAGCTGCCAACGATCACACTAGAGCGCGATGGGATTAGGTTGAATCACCATCGCGCTCCAGGTTTTTGATTGAGCATGATCTTTTCGGAAAACCGGTATCCACTTTTCCGGATCATGCTCTAGCGGGCGCGGACAACGGCACCGGGGTTTGAGTTACCGACGTCGTCGATTAGATTATTGAATATTCCACTGTCAACCAGCCCTTGAATTTGCGTTTGGACAGTTGCGACTTGATTGAGGAGCGGGGTTTGGTTTTGTGGCGTGACGCCACCTTCCAACTCATCGGTTACTGTGTTGAAAAGCGTACCAACTTCCGCGAAAGACATTTGTGTGTTTGCCATGATCTTCCCTGTCTTCAATGTGCTGGTGTTTTCATATCAATGCGCGAGTGTTTTCATGTCGTTGCACTCTGCGAGCCGCACAGGAAGCTTCAATGATGGCAAGAACAGGATCCGCTCCGATCAGGTGTGTGATGATACGAAGCCAAATCTAAGGCCTGTGGGCGCACTGCGGTACCATTATCGCGCTGCGCAAATTGAGTTTGCGTAAGTGGCGCGGCCGACTGCAACGTGACGTGACGAGAAGACCTTTGAATTTATTGAATCATGGCCGCAAACTGAGCATCGCGATCGAGCTCGAACCCGACTCAGTCGATGTCATGCCGGTTGAGTTTTAAATTCGGTACTTTAAATACAACGATACACTCTCTGCGGCGACACCGACGAGGAGATCACCGCGCGCAAGCTTCCCTGCCTAAATGGCGGCCTAAGGCTCGCGAGCGCTAAGCGTACGGCGATGGACTTTCGCCTTCTCGCGCCCGAGCCAATGGTCAAGCGACTCGCGACGAAACCTTCCAACGACATTAGCGAGCGAGCCAGCAACAGTCACGGCGAGGCAGTGTCGGTCAGGGCAGGCGCCGATCGAGATATTCGTAGAACTGCGTCAAAAAGACGCTGACACGATTGGCGAAATTGGATCGGTCGAGGGAAGGGAATCGGCCCTTGCCCGGAATGCAGTCCGCGAATCCCTCCGAGGACGAACCGCTCGGTCCATAGTCACGCTTATACGTTCCGACCGGCGGCGCGCAAGGATCCGGCAAGGTGAGCGCCTTGTGATCATGGTAGCGCTTCCCGAAACCGACAATGGCGGACAGATTGTTGTTGGTGGTCGGCCAGGCGTTCCGGAAGGCTGGAAACGCTCTGAGAAGAAGCGATAAGTATGATACCTGATTGCCCAAATTTGCTTCGTAACCTTGTCCGGGAATTGGTCCTCCATCGATGTATCCGTGGGGATCCCGCATATCCCTCGTGCTGGCGTCTCCGGTCGATACACCGCCCCAGTACGCGTCGATCGTGTCGCGGTTCGCGCCGTACAACGCGACACCGTTGCGCCCCAGGTAGAAGCTCAGACCCTCGAGAAAGTCGTTCATATCCGCGGCTTTGAGATCCGCCAACATGCCCGGCTCGTTAAGCATGGCCGCAGCGAAGACGTAGGTTGTCAAAGCACCTGCACCGTTCCCGCCGCCGCCCCGGTTCCAGCTGGCACCGCCATTCCTGTATGCTCCCCAGATGTCGATACCTTGTTGAACATAGGCGATTAGGACTGGCACCTTGGCGAGGGGTGCATCATCGAGCATGAGATACCCGAGAACCTCGAGATCCCAGAGCCACATATCGCCGCCCCAGGCTCTCTGAAGGCCGACGTTATCTGCAGGGACCATGTAGTACCCCCACACCGTGTCCGGACTGTAGTTGTTGCGAAACCCCTTGCTTCGCGCAAGCGCCGTCGCAGCATTGATTCTACTCGGACAACATGTCGACGGATATGACGGCAGAGCAGCTGGATGGAGCAAGTCTGTCGAAAACGATGGCTTGATGGTGCCGTTCGCAGGTGGTCGGAACGTTGTCTGCGGACTCGCTGGCATCGCTTCCAGCACTGTCAGTACGGCGCCGAACTGCTCGCACGTCGTCGCGGCGCAGTTCGCCATGCTCACCACCTTGATGATCGATGTACCGGCCGGCGCAGCGTAAGGTAATGTTGGTGGCTCACGGAATTGGCCGAGACGGCGATCCCATGATTGGTAGTAGTGACCTCTTATGTCGGGATTTGTGTCCCAGCCATTCATCAGGTCTGAGTAGTCAGGCGTGATGGCTTTGACGACGACGGCTCGGCCGGCCTGATCGGGAACAACGAACCAGTCACCGTTTGCGAACTGTCCGCAAGCATAAGGCTTGTCGAGGACGTAAGTGATATTGTTCCTCGGACCAGAAGGAGCTGCATAAGTGATGGATGAGCAGGTCCGAGCGTTTGATGAGGCTGTTGCCGCGGCGCCTTCGGCATGCGAGAGGGCGACGCCGGGCAATGCGACAAAGCAAGCGAAAGCTGTTAAGCCGTTGCGAAGAGCGCCGAACAGACGAGCGGTGCGACCTGTAAAGCCGCCCTCGGTCGGATCGGCGCCGGGCCGGGACCTCGCGCTCGATGGCAAGAGGAAGTCCTTCGGTCCCGAAAGTGAGGACGCGTGGCTCGGGGCAAGATTCATCACGCTCGTTTCCCCACGACGGATGCATTCGAGCGTCTTCCGATGCCGGGCGTGACCGCGCCGCGTTTGTGGGCCTGCGACGCTGCTTCCCGAGCCGCGTTGCCTCTTATAATTCGACCTTGTTCCGAGCACGATGCGCAAACTCGAAAGTCCTGAGGTCCGTCGGAATTCGAATATTACACAAACAGTACGGCCAATCCAGCGCGGCACCTCGCGATCGGTAAACAAGTCCCGCCGCCCGACGAGACTGGTCGCGCGCCGGTCGGCGAGCTAAAATGCTGAAGGGAGATCCCATGCTGACGACCGGACTTGTGGGGCCGATAGGCTGGCCTGGCGCCCGAGGCCAACCCATGGGCGCCGACGATGCCTCGCATTGCGCTAGTGAGTGGCGCGAGAAAGTGATAGGAATTTTATAGAGCTTCGCGGGTGCGAAACTCGATCACGAGGTGAGCGGAGAAGACCGTGACCTATTCGAGCAAAGACCTTCGTCCCGACGGGTTGGATAACCGATTTCGCGAGCGTCGATTCCAGCTTTTTGCTGGAATCGTTTCGGAAGTCCTTAAGAAGAACCAGTCGTGTCGGATTTTGGATTTGGGCGGATCGGCGGAATATTGGTCCCGCTACGGAAAGGGATTGGATTGGACCAGAGCGAGCGTTTGCTCTGTCAATCGGACCGTCGCCCCGGCGAAAATGCCGGGATTTGAAGCCGTGGTAGGTGACGCTCGGCGCCTGGACCAGTTCGCAGACAATAGTTTCGATATTGTGCATTCCAATTCAGTGATTGAGCATGTCGGCAAGTGGGACGACATGGTCGCGATGTCGGAAGAGGTCCGGAGGTTGGCCCCCCGCTATTTCGTTCAGACGCCCTATTTCTGGTTTCCGATTGAGCCACACGCGAGATTCATATTCTTGCACTGGTTGCCCGAATCCTGGCGCTATCGCATCATCATGAGACGACGCTGCGGTTTTTGGGAACGGCAGCCCGACGTGGGCAAGGCCGTTAAACAAGTCCAAAGTGCGTGTATGATCGATAAGAGGCAAATGCATTTCCTGTTTCCCGATGCGGATATTTCTTTCGAACGGTTCATGGGTTTTCCGAAATCAATGATCGCCGTGCGCTAGCGCATTTTCGTTACTGGAAGCTGGTTCGGGGACATCAAAATGCGCGGAACATGGAATCGGCGCTTGCGGACCGCGAGTGCAACAGCACGTCATCCGCAGCGGGCGGATAGCTCCGCAGACGGCTCTAATGGGCGAAGGATGCCGGCAAGGCCCATGGCTGCAGAGAGCTCTTACCGGGCCGCGAGCGCTTCCCCCGAAAAAGCAAGCTTCCTAGTCTTCCAGGATCCGTAGACGCGCCAAATCAACAGGGAAAGGGGTAAAAGGCAAACCGCAGACAGCGAAATGCGCGTGCTCCATGTCGGGTTCGGCGACGACGATATCATGATGCTGAAGAGACCTACGGAGAATAGGCTGAAGATGAGACACTGAAGGACAGTGCGCCAGGAAGACTTCAGGCTGCTGACTACTGCCCAGTGAAACACCGCTATCGAAATGATGTCACCAAACAGCTTTCCGGCCAGTATCGCTTCGGGTGCAGGATACACCCGGACTGCCAGGGCAGCGGCGAGCACGCCTAGTCCTACCGTCGCATTCGCAATCGCAAGTTTTGCCGTATGTCCCTGGGTGAGCAACAATACGGTAGGAGCGCCGCCGCGGTATGTCACAAGGAACACCGTGACCGTGATGAAAACGCGCCATGTCTGCGGGACTGTGTAGTGCGGACCGTAGAGGAGCGGGGCTAGCAGATCGAGCGTCAGCCCGACAAAAGCGGCGTAAGTGAATGCAAGAAGTGAAAAGAGCCACATGAGCCAGGCAAATGAGGTGAGCTGTTTGTCCGGGCTAGCTTGGCTGCGCACCATCATCGACATTCCGAGCGTGCCGAAAATTTCGAACAAGGGCGAGATGGGCGTCTGCGCCAGACCAACCACCACCGCATAAACCGCAAGAGTCTCAACCCCCAGGGTACCGCCAACGAGAATTCGGTCGGCCTGGCTTATCAACGCGAGGGCGAGTCCATTCGCGGTCAGTGGCAGCCCATACTTCAGTACTTCGCGCGCGGTACCGGCTGAGGCGCGACATTCGTATCTGATCGGAGAAAGCAAATGGCTCAGCGTGACGAGCAGGAAAGTTTCACAGGCCAGTGACACCAGGATGATCCGATGATCGGGAATCCATAGGGCAAGGAGCAAGGCAAGGCAAAGCGCGGCGAGGCTGCTGATGCCGATGGAAAGGGCGTAAGGTCGATAGTCGTATTCCCTCTGCATCTGATACACGCCAAGGTGGTAAAACGATCGTATCAACGGAATCAAGGCCGCAACGAGAAAGCTCTTCCAAAGCTGCGGTATGCCGAACAGTGAGCTGATCGGTACGCAAAGCAGGGCGAGAATCGTCGAAATTGCGATGCCTCGCACTAGTTGCAGCACATGGGCAGCTGCGAGGAACTGTCGTGCTTCTGGGCCGGATCTAACCAGCACGACATGGTTCAAGCCGACATCCGATATCAACTCCGAAGTTGCGATGACGACCGTGATGGCGATCGCTACGCCGAGCTCCCCTGGGGCAAGGAAATGGGACAGCACAATGGTTCGCAGGAACCGGCACGAAAATCCAACCAGTGGTGCAACCACGGCGAGTGACAATCGCGAGGTCCACGGAGCGAGTTTGAACCGAAAGGTCATAACGCGCATTCTCGGGCCTCGATGACTGCAGCTGCCGCGGAATCAGGCGCGCCGGAGCGGTCGCGTACCCGGAGTGAGACGTGTGCGCCCGCAGGCGATCTGCCGAATGCGAGCCCGATCATGTCCCTGCTGCTCCTGGATGTGCGCACCGACACCGCGCCGGATTGATCGATAATCGCCGTGACGCGGGCACCTCCGCGTTGGACGCGCGTTGCATATGACGGTAGATGTTTGTCAATCCACTACCGCCATTTATCAGTAGTGAACTGTGTTGAAGTTTAATTCCCACCGTCATCTCGCGGCAGGCGAATGATATTAGCATTTAAATCCGCCGGGGTTGCGTCACTCGTAGGCAATTACATTAATATTTATTCCACCGCCATGATGCTATCTGCTAATGAGCCATATTAACCATTTAAATTACCGGCTTGATTCCCAATTTTCAAGTCGTAGAATAAAAACGTCGATGAGCATAAGGGAAACCCGTGGCGCTCCAGGATATCGTTGTCCATAACAGTCGTCGGGTACTTGCAAGGATCGGACTCGGCCATCTCGCGCCGTCGCCAGAGGGCATTTTTTGGCCGTATGTCAAACGCGTCACTCCGTCCCTGGAGCGGTCTGCAACCGGCGGCGACATGGCGCAAATCTTCTACAGTCACGACGGTCGGCTCGCTCACAAGTGGGACCACTATCACGGCATCTATGATCGTCATCTGGCGAGATTTCGTGGGACCCCATTGAAATTTCTCGAAATCGGCGTCAGCCACGGTGGATCGTTGCAATGCTAGCGGCATTCTCGAAATTGTTGAGCTTCCTTTCCGTGCCCTCCAACGTGATCGCAGCGCTAGCGGTGCTCGGTCTTGTCATGTTGCTTCTTCGCCGGCGATCCGGCGCCGCCATCGCGGCGGTCACATTGGTCGCGTTGGTAGGCGGTACGCTGTCGCCACTCGGAAACATGCTGTTGACCCCGCTGGAGCAGCGCTTCCCGGATACCGGCTTCCCGACCCAGCGCCCCGATGGCATCATTGTCCTCGGCGGATCGTACGACACCGTCACCCATGGCTATCTGAGCACGATCTATCTCGAAGAGGATACTGAGCCGATGGCCGTGGTCCCCGACCTGGCCCGTCGCTACCCTGAGGCCCGGATCATTTTCTCCGGGGGCACGGATCCCTCGACATCCGGCCCGAGCGAGGCTGCAATTGTAAAGCAGTACTTTATCTCGTTTGGGATCGCCCCTGAGCGGATCTTGATCGAGGAACATTCGCAAACGACCGAACAGAACGCGCGCTTCACGGCCGATTTGATTCATCCGACGCCAGAAGCTCGATTTCTGTTGGTGACCTCCTCCTACCACATGCCCCGCGCCACGGGAACTTTCCGAAAGGCCGGATTCAAGGTTATCGCCTTTCCGGTTGGTTCGCGGACGCGCGGTTGGTCTGAATTTTGGCAGCCAGCGCCTACCGCTACCGACAATTTGCGGCGCCTCGATATCGCCGTTCATGAGTGGCTCGGTCTCCTGGCCTATCGGCTCTCGGGCTATTCCAATGAGTTGTTCGCCGGGCCTTGAGAGCAGCGAGGCAGATACGGGATGGCGAGCGTTGCTCGGTCGCTTTCGCTGATCGCGCTGTCCGGAGCGGACTCGAGGGTAGGCACTTGAGACGGGGCGAAGTGGGAGGCGTGAGATGTGGAATGCTCGGCGGGGTCTCCGGATCGAGCGCATCGCCCAGATCCTTGCCCCAACCATTCTGCTCCTGGTCGTATGCAACCTGCATCCCGCGACCAGCCAATTCGGTCCAGCTTATGGCCAGGATGGCGTCAGCCATCTGCTAGAAATGGACAGTAGCAAGCTTGCGGACTGGAGGCGCAGGTGGGAGAAGAACATTCTCACCCGCGCGCGAGCTCGCTACTGCGATACAGAAATGGGCGAAGAACTCGCATGGAACACGGCGCAGTTCCTCAAGGGATTCTATTACGGGTATGAGGCGACCGGAGATCCAAAGTGGGTGCGGATGCTGGTCGACTGGACAGATGCCTGGCTGGCGCGCGCGGTTGCGGAGCCTGATGGATATCCCGGTTGGCCCAAGATCGGTGCGGCGGGCACTCCGGTCGACGGTCTCGACAACTTTTATGCGGACAGCCTTCTGGGCGAGGCCATGGCTTTGCTTCCCGTCATGCGAATGTCCCGCAGGATCCTCGCAGACCCCGCGTTAAAAGAGTCGTTTCGCGGCAGGGCTGAAGCTTACATTGCGCTTTCGAGGAAACTCTTCGAGAAATGGGATCGGCGTGGGGCGTGGCGTCCGAGCGATGACGATGGGATCATCAGCGTCGTTCTTCCCTTTGGAATCGATGAAAGGACCGGCCGCTGGACCGACGGATATGCGAGCAGGAACGCACCCGGTCATGGCCATTCGCATCCGGATAACAAGGCCAACTGGGTCGGATCCTGGCTCCTGTCGATGTATGACGCCACGGGGGAAAGCCTCTATCGGGAAAGGGCGGAAGGGTGGTTCCGTCTCATGAAGTCTCGGATGAAGCTTGAGGACAACGGCACGTACCGGATTTGGAACTACTGGGACCCGGCCGGACCATGGGATTACGTCAGCCCGGGGGTTCCCAAGCACTGGATCGGTGTTCACCCTAATGGCGGCTATTATGACAGCGATGTTCGAGCCATTGTGACAGCTTATGAGGCTCACGTTGTCTTTGACAGGGGCGATATCGGCCATCTGGTAGCGACTGCGCTTGAGCACAAGCGATATTGGACCGCGCTCGTTCCCTACAGCCGGGCGATTCAACGCGACTTTGAAGAACATGAGGACCCAGATGGCTGGGGGGGGCTGTGGGAGACGCCTTGGTATTTGGCCTTGCAGGCCGGAAGGCTGCCCTCGGCCCCATAAACGCAACTGCTGATCGCTCAGGTGCACGGGCGACGATCAAGCTGGCCTTTCAGGCGGGCGGCATCAGCGCATCGCTGTTGCCGAGCTTTGGTGACTAAGTCCCGCATCTGATCTTCGACGAAGCCACGAGCGCGCTCGAAATCGAATAAGAACCATTGATCCTGAAAGCCTGGTGTACAGCTTGAAGCTCGAAGTGACGTTGCGCCATCCCTCCCCGTGCCTCAAGCGGAGAGAATCGCGACTTTTAGCTAGGTCCCGCGGAAAATCCCCCAAATAAAATTTGGAAGGATTCGGGGCCACCCCCCAAAGAACCGGAAAGCGCCGCAGCACCGTCAGAGGCGGCTCTCGGGCTGTATTTTAATATATTTAATGTCCCTTATATTTAATATTTATTAGATTTAATGGCTTGACCGGCAGGTGGGCGGCGGTAGGATTCGGGCTCAGTTGGGAGTAATTGCGATGCTAACCACATTTGACCGTGACGCGCTCCGGGCGTCGTACAGGAAAGCCAAACCATTTCCCTTTTTTGCGATCGATCATTTCCTGGAAGAGGACTCCGCTAGAAAGATTGCAGAAGCTTACCCGCCATTCGAAGTTGCGCGTGATCAGGGGAAAATGTTCTCGACAATCAACGAGCGAAAAAAGGTGCAGATCACTGACGCTTCGAAATTCGCTCCAGAAGTAAAGAATCTACACCATCTTCTGGCATCGCCGGCATTCTTGGCCGACCTATCCTATATCACTGGAATACCGAACCTACTAGCTGACGACCAGCTTTCTGGAGGCGGAATCCACGTTACCGGGCCCGGCGGAAAGCTCGGTGTGCACGTCGATTTTAATTTCATCGAGGATCGGAAACTTCACAGACGCCTCAATCTGCTTTTATACCTAAACCCGGACTGGAAGGATGATTGGGGTGGTCAGTTCCAACTGTGGGACAGGCAGGTCAAGCATTGCGCCGCGACCTTTTCTCCCGTTTTAAACCGCTGCGTGGTCTTTGAAACCAGCGACATCAGCTACCACGGCGTGGTCCCGGTCAGCCCAGCCGCCGGAAGTCCGCGGAAGTCGTTTGCTGCGTATTACTACACGCGCGAAGCGCCGGCCCATTGGAAGGGCCAATCCCACAGCACGATCTTTGTTGCCCGACCCGAAGAACGCTTCAACAAATATCTCGGGATGCCAGCCGTGAAAGCCAGAGAAACACTTCGCGCTGGCATCAAAAAAATTAGGCACGGCATCAAAGCGATCGTCAGGTAGCCTGGCTTTGGTGTAAGCTATGGCGTCCTATAATGAGGTGCTGTTGTAGCGAACGACTGTGGACGAGCGATACGCCTCGAAGCCATGGAGCCCGCGATCATTCGCCCTGCCAAGGGTGACGCAGTCGCCCAACAAAAGTCCCTCAAAAAGGCAAATCCTCGGTGCTTGGACGCTGACCTCAATTAATCAAGTCCGGTTGAACGTCGCCCAGTGCAGGCGCGGCGGTCCCGCCATCCCGCCACCGGGCCGATGCGCTTTTTCAACTGCAACAACTCAACCATCGACCATTCCTTCGAGCAACAATTGATCCAAGCCTAAGTCTCGAGCTTTTGCCGAAGGATCCGAAATGCGATCAGTGGAGTAGGTCGTTTGCCGAAATATTGCCTTGTAGCGAATCCGCAGACGCCGCAGTGAAATAGCAAACGGTCTTGAAGTCAGAGGACCACAAGTCGTCGGGACGGGTAGCCGATCGCGCCATTTCTTAATCATGTAACGATACGATTTTCTGTAATCTTCTCCGACCTGGAGCTGCGCTTTAGCATTATGTATGAGGGGCATATCTACCCCGTAAGACCGCTTGCCTGAGCGTTCCGCCGTAAGAATTAGATCAGTCGCATAGAGATGAAATTCGGGAAGTTGCGGATCGAATGTTATTCCCGCATCTCGGCGAAGAACAAACGCCATTTCATCGGTACTGATTATCGGAACCGGGCCGACAAGAGCTTTTCCGAAGATGCCTCGGGTGCAAGGCTCCAAGGAACAATCCCAGATCCGTCCTACAAGCTCGCCGGAGGGGGTCAGCCCGGAAAAACCCGCCACGGCCCAATTACGATCTGTTTGAGTGAGACGGTCCACCTCCCATGCAAGGCGCTCAAACCACCGTTCTGGAAAGTAAACGTCACAATGAGTGAAGACCAGAAAATCTGCTGTGGCGTTTTTAACTGCGGTCGCAAAAGCAATTGAGGCGCTCTCTTGATTCCACAAGATTGTTAGAGGGACGCTCTTATTGGCAATCGCCGGTGAGCGAGCAAGATCCCGCTCCAAAATTGGTGCGTCGATTGTAGTCCGGGCGCACACATAAACATGGAATCTATCAAGCACGCTAGGCTCTCCGATTGTGCGGGCTGAGTTATCAGATGGCGATGGACACGGCGATATCTGATATGAAGTTCAGTCTGGCATGCAGCATATAATTTTAAATTCCCGATCTGGGATCGTCGAGGGTCTTGTTTTCAATTACCGGCTCGGTAGCTCTTGCACCCCCGGCGCAGGACGGCGCAAGCATTGATTTCTTGGGAGCGGCTTCGAAATTTGCCACTGTATTTAAATATATATAATGCTACATAATACACCACGGTTATCTAAATATGTGGGCGCCGATCGGAGAAAACCAGTTCCGTTCCCCAACAATCGGTAAAGGGTCGCGGCGGCCTCAACGGTATCCTGGTGCGTGCTTCAAGATACGGTCCGGGAGATTCTGCAACGCGACCCGCTGAGTGGTCATCTGTTTCGTCTATGGCCGTCGCGGCAACCTGCTGAAGGCGATCTGACATGACGGCCAGGGCGCCTGCCTGTTCAAAAAACGCCTGGAACGTGGCCGCTTCTTGTACCCGCTGCCTGGTGCGAATTGCTGGCGCCGCTGGCAAATTATATCCTTCGGTCGAAATGGAAAAAATGGGATCTTCGGGCAGATGTATATGAACCCCGGCGGCGCGACTCACGCAAAGGTTGCAAGCGGCGCTCTCCTTAAGGGTTTCGCCCCCGCTTTGGAAACCGAGAACGTCTCGGTGTTTCCCATATGGCTGCTTCTAACAGCAATTTTGTTGATTCCGGCTAGCCTGAATATTCACTTGTCAGGCGACGGTGTTAAATTCACGCCGGGACGCGCCGCAATTGCTTTGCTGCTTCTGCCCGGTCTCTTGACTTTGGTGCGGGCTCCACGCCGGGTTGTCGTCTCTGATATCTTCGTTTTTCTCACAGCAGTGTGGATGGTCGGATCGAGAATTCCAGAAGATGGATTGAACCCATCAGCTGTCGCATCCGTTATCGAGTTTTTTGGCGGCTATATACTGGGTCGAGCATACTTCTATGGTCCGCATGCACTGAAACGCTTCTTGCGGATATTCAAAATAATTACGTTCTTGGTGATTTCGATAGCCGTGTTGGATCCAATATTTGGGGAAAATGTGGTCCAAGCGGTCGCGAATATGATCATGACAAACCCATTCTATATGCCTCAATATCGGTTGGGCATGGTTAGAGCCGTGTCGACGCTTGAAATGTATGAACAGTACGGCACATTCTGCGTCGCCGCGGCTTCTATATTTCTGTTTCTGGAGAATAAAGCTACGAAATACTATTGGGCTGGGTTTTGCTTTTTTGGATGTGTTTTAGCGCTTTCTTCTGGCCCACTTCTAGCGTTTGCAATGATGATATCGTTCTTCGTCTACGATCGTTTACTCGGTCGTTATGCTTGGCGATGGAAACTCATAACAGCAATATTCGCGTTGTTTTTATTGACCGTATTCAGTGCAGCCGCCAAACCGCTTTCGTGGCTCGTTTCCCATTTGACGTTGGATCCTGAGACTGGATACTTTCGGATATATGTATTCGACTATGTGACCCAGCAGATTTCGGTAAGGCCCTTCGCTGGGTGGGGATTTGGCCCGATCGGAGATGATGAGTTTCTTTCCGTCACTACCGTAGACAACGTTTGGCTGGTTTGCGCCGCCCGGTACGGTATTCCGATGGTTGTATTTTTCTTGCTGGCTAATTTGGGATCTTTTGTAGGCTTCGCGTCCAGGCGTAGAAATCGTAGAGTTGACCCCTTTATGATGAAAGCAGCTACGGGGTTCACGCAGGTTATTATGATATTCATGCTGGTTGGGCTCACGGTCCACTTCTGGAATGCAAGTTGGCAGTTCTGGGCGGTATGCATCGGCATTCGGGGCTCAATCAAGGAATGGCACGCTCGACAGAAAACATAACTGCGCAGTCAAGAATAGCGCCACTTAGCTTGCTCCTTGAGTGCCCGACGCGTTGGCGGTCAGAACTTCAACAGTTTGGTGAATGATCCGCGCCGGCACGCTCCCGCCCAATCACCAGGATCGCCAACGGACATCCAAACAGCGCCATCGATAAGCTCCTCTCAGGGGCTTATCAACGTCAACACCTCAAAGCCGTGGCCTGAAACGGCGCTTACTTCAAGCGCCAGTCCACGAGCATCGAGAGCTATCGCTGAAAGTTGGTGACGGCGGGAATCGGAAAGGCGGCATATCGTGGGGGTGCTTGACGCCTCCACTTCTCCACCGAAGGAGCGATATGCCGTGTCCAAAGATAACATCATCAAGCTGATTCAACCAGGAAACGTCGGCGATCAACTCACCGAAATCTTGCGCAATGGGGCGCGTGCTCTGTTGGCCCAGGCGGTCGAGGCCGAGGTCGCGGACTTTCTCGGCAAGCATGCCGATTTGAAGAACGGCCACCAGCGCGTCGTGCGCCACGGTCACCTGCCGGAACGCGAGGTGATGACCGGTATCGGTCCGGTCGCCGTCCGTCAGCCGCGTGTACGCGATCGCGAGGCCGACGCTACCGACCCCGACCGCATCCGGTTCTCTCCGTCGATCCTGCCGCCCGACATGCGCCGCTCGAAATCGATCGAGACGCTGCTGCCGATCCTTTACCTGAAAGGTATCTCCACCGGCGACTTCTCCGAGGCTCTGGCGGCGCTGCTCGGCAAGGATGCTGCCGGGTTGTCGGCATCCGCCATCGGCCGCCTGAAGGACGGTTGGCTTGACGAACACACCGCGTGGCAGAGGCGCGATCTGTCAACGAAGCGCTACGTCTACATCTGGGCCGATGGCATCCATCTCCAAGCACGCCTCGAAGACGAAAAGCAGCGCATCCTGGTGCTGATCGGCGCAACGCCGGAAGGCCGCAAGGAACTGGTCGGCTTCACCGATGGCGCCCGCGAGAGCGCGCAGGACTGGTGCGATCTGCTGCTCGACCTGAAGCGACGCGGGCTCGACGTGCCGCCGCGGCTCGCCATCGCCGATGGCGCGCTCGGGTTCTGGAAGGCCGCCGGTGAGGTCTGGCCGAAAACGCGCGAGCAGCGCTGCTGGGTGCACAAGACCGCGAATGTGATCGCCAAGTTGCCGAAGAGCCAGCAGCCGAAGGCCAAACGCGCGTTGCAGGAGATCTGGATGGCCGAAACCAAGGCCGCCGCCGTGTTTCGGCATGGAATAAGGACCCCGTTTTCGGGGTGATCGGCATCCAATCGGGACCCCGGCACGGGTCCCAATCCAACGCCGATTGACAGTGGATGCTTTGGAATGGCTCGTGCACAGAAACCCCGCGATGAGCGACCCGGGTTGGATTGGTCGCATCCGCAACCTTGAACTGCGTTGAGTGCAATTCTCCGGGCGTGTTTGAGTCCTAGCATTACAGTTGCCTTTTCTGAAGGTTTCTGAATCCATGGGCAACCATGATTCGAAGATCGTGGACGCGGGCAGCGTCGATTGAGGAGACGCTTGCGTTGTGGGCGGCGTCGCTTCGGGAGATCAAGAAGCGGATACGTCCGTTGTTCAGGCAGGAGCGTGTTGC
>WNFA01001618.1_pt1 | contig 18392 bp, 17 predicted proteins | sample 5400481 | NCBI WGS metagenome assembly WNFA01 (sample SAMN13153340, study PRJNA577476) | soil metagenome | isolation source: 120 cm saprolite under Douglas fir tree site 2 hole 1 replicate 2 | place: USA:California | collected 2015-04-18
GATAGAGTATCTAATGCAAATTTGCCTATGTGTCCTGTTTGACCATACTTTTTCGCTAGTATCACCCATGCAGAAACAGCTTGTTTAGGAGAAGCAAAAATATCAGCCAAAGCAGCGAGACCCTCTTGATCTCTATTTTTTGTTACGACTTTTGCTACCTCACTAAAGTTTTCACCGTAAATTTCTATTATGCTCTTGCTAACAATTATATTTCCGTGAAGAAGGCTCTTTTCAACCTCTTCTATATCAATGCCAATATCATACCCCACTGTGATGTTCCATGACATCTCAGAATTTACGAATTTTCCAACTTTAATACCTGTGCTCATATAAACTGTGGACTGTTTATAGCAAAGGTATTTTGTGACTACTCACGGGGGAAGTTGAGAAAGTGAGGAAGATATGATAAGCTCTGAGGTATGGAAGACACTGCCCAGTACGAACAGTACACCAAAGAAGAACTGATCCAGGTCATAATGGATCTGAAAAAAGAGATAGAGGGGCTAAAGCACCCAGTCCGCAAAGCTAGTACGAATAGTTCGCTCCCGTCATCAAAGGACCTGATCCAGCGAACGCGCGTGTCAACGGGAAAAGAGTGGCAAGAAAGCCGGTGGACAACAGGGACATCTGGGTCATCATCGAGAACGCAATCCTCACCCAGACAGCATCGTCATGGTGCAAGCCTCCCACTGTGCTCACTGTGGTGCATCACTGGAAGGGATAGAGGGAACGATAGGCCAAATCGCCCAACAAGTCGATATCCCTGCCATCACACCCTTGACCACCCAGTATCAGCAAGTGATCAAGGTCTGTTCCTGTGGAGAGTGCAATTGTCCGCCGTTGCCCATCGAGGGATACGTCAATATTGGGCCACAGATGGGGGCCTTGATCACCTATTTGAATGTGGAACATGCCCTTCCCTATGAGCGGCTCAGTCAGATCACCGATGACCTGCTTGGGTTTGCCATCTCGGAGGGGACCATTGCCAACAAGCTGGCGCACATGCAGCGACAGGCCAAAGGGATTATCGAGACGATTAAACACAAAGTCATGGAGGCACCATGGATCGGATCGGATGAAACCGGAACCAGGGTCGCAGGAAAAAAGTTCTGGGAATGGGTGTGGCAATCGCCTCTTGCCTCCTATTTTGTGATTGACCATCGACGCGGGTATCCCGTGGTCAAAGAGCATTTTACCGAAAGCTATCAAGGGGTGATCTGCCATGATTGCTGGAGCGCCCAAAACAACACGCCGGCGGCAAACCATCAGTTATGTCATGCGCATCTGCGGCGGAATTTGCAATACGCCATTGATAAGGAGCGGTCGGCATGGGCGTATCAGGTTCAACGGCTATTACGTAAAAGTCAACGGGCCAGAGAAAAGATCTGGCAGGCAGGAGTTTCCCCCAAACAGCGAGAGGCCATCATCCAGTATTACACGCATGCATTGGATGCGCTTCTCCGCATGCCTTTGACCCAGCCGGAGGAACGCAGGTTGCAAAAGCGTCTGATCAAGCATCAGAACTGGATCTTTACCTTCATGGCCTATCCCGATGTGCCGCCAGATAACAATAGTTCTGAGCGGGCAATCAAGGCGGCAAAAATCAAAGACAAAGTGTCCGGGGGATTTCGCTCTGTGCCGGGAGCAAGAAGATTTGCCCAACTGCTTTCCCTGACTCAAACCCTGCGAAAGCAACACCTTCCGATCCTTGCCACCTTGACTGCTATCTTCAAAGGGAGCGATTGTGCTGTTTGCTTGCAATAGGCTCTCTGCAACATGATCCCCCGGCAGTTAGCACTTTTCGCCTGTCAGGTCCTGACTTCACCTTGTCTTGCTCTCCTTAACCCCCCTGGGCAGTCACCTTCCTTTTAACTGGCTTGTCAGGCTAGTTGAGAGCCTAACGTTGTCCATTGCTTTGGCGGGCCTATGAGGCCATTATGAGAGTTCGAACAGAACCTTCCCGCCGTTTTGGGCATGAGCGATCGCTTCCTTCGCCGCGACGAGAGGATAGGTTGCTGCGACAGGCATGTGGAGCTTGCCCTCGGCGATCAGCCGGGCACCCGTTTTGATGGCCTCTAGGACTTTGGGGGAAGCGCGAAACTCTGGCCTTACAACCCAGAAGCCGCGAATCGCCACATTGCGAAAGGCGAGATCCACAACGCTTGCCAGACCGGGTTTCCTGCTCACAGCGGAATAAACCACCAGCGTGCCCCCAGGGGCCAGGCAGCCAGACAGAGAGAGCATCGCTTCTCCACCGACGCCGTCGAGCGCTAACGCGATCTTCGCGTTGCCGGTGGCTTGGGCCACCCGAGCGGATACCCCTGCTCCATCCACCAGAACGATATCCCCCCCGCGGCGACGAGTTCATCGATGAGTTCTTGACGACGCACCAGGCTCACGGTTCGCAGGCCACGATCCTTTGCAAAGGCGATCACCGAGCGCCCAACGCCAGAATTGCCCGCATTTTGGATCACCCAATCGCCCGGCGAGAGCTTGACGTATTCGCTCAGAAGCAGCGCACCTGTCGGTGGATTGATACCAAGCATGGACAACTGTTGCGGATCAGCGCCTTGCGGTAGCGGGAAGAGGTCCGTTGATGGCAAAACGATCCTCTCGCGCCAGGAGGAGTGGGAGGATGGGATCAGCACACGATCCCCGACCTTGAGATGGTCAACCTCCTCTCCCACCGAGAGAATTCGCCCGACGCCTTCGATGCCCATGCCAGTGGGCAAGGAAGGCAACACGCCGTACTGGCCTCTGATCGTCAGCAGGTCAGCGTTGTTGATCGGCGCGTATTCCACGGCGACCAGCACCTCGTTGGCAATGGGGGCGTCCGGATCGGGTATCTCCACGCGTTCTACGACATCGGATGGTTCGCCGAACGTCGATATCTGAAGAGCATACATAGTCTTTCACCTTTGTGTTGATGCCTTCCATTGTTCTGCAACAAACCTTCAGGCAGTCTTTCCTTCCTACGGCTTGAGTGCACGCGCTGATGTCCAGAGTGCACCGGGGTTGACACGATCCGGATAGAGCGAGAGCATCTGGTCGTAGAGCTCTCGCGCCGTCGTCGTCGTCTCGGCTACCCGGTCGAAAGCGCGGATGTACTGCCGGGTCTCTTCAATGATCCTGGGGCCGTCATCATTCCCCGGTCGCTTATGTCCGGCGATCACCGCGCGTGGCTGGAGCGACTCGATGGTATCGAGCGCAGCGATCCACTCGCGGCGGGTTTGCGCGTTTGACTCGGCGAGGTAGAGGTGAACGTCGTTGTAGGCGACATCCCCGGCGACCACCAGGCCGACGGACGGGACATGCAGACAGGTAGTATCGTCACTGTCGGTGTGCCCGACTTCCACCACGACCAGGTCGCGCCCTTCGAGCTCGATCACCTTTCCCTTGAGTTCCTCGGCGATCACGAGCCGGTCCGGGATCTGGCCCGGAAACCGCACGCCCCAGAAGTTCGCGATGGACTCTGGCGAGGCCTGCTGGTGCATGAATTTCACCACTGCGGGCGTGGCGACCGCACGGGCCTTGGGGAAACGCTCCAGGAGCGCTCCGATGCCAAAGAAATGGTCGCCGTGGCCGTGGGTGACATAGATCGTGGTCAGGTTCTTGCCGTGCGCTTCGACCCACTCCACCAGGGCGTGCGCCTGCTCGACGGTGATAAAGGCGTCGACGAGGACGGCGTCCCGCTGGCCGGAGATGAGGGTCGCCGAGATCGGCGACCACAACCGCTGTTGCGTGCCGGGAGGCAGGTCGCTGGTGACAGTGGGTATGCCAGGTGTCACGAACACATCCCAGTTCAGCGGAATGTCTCGCGTTTCGATGTCAGTCATAACTTTCTTTCCCTTCTTGGCCCGCCTGCGGGCGAGGCCTGTTGAACAGAACCCTGCCGGAGAAGTCCACCCAGCCAGGCTGCAAGCGATCCGGGAACGCCGCTTTCAGCGCCTCGGCGTAAGAGGTGCCGGAAGCCGCCTGCGCGTAGCATTCCCTGGCTTTGCGCACATAGGCAATCGTCGCGTCGTAGGCAGACTGATCTGTCGGCAGGTCATGGCCGATCAGAATCGTGTCATAGCCCTCGATGCCTTTGAGGTTATCGAGGATGCTGATCCAGTGGTCGAAATGTGGTGCGACCGTGAACACGTGATCGCGGGGTGCGAAGACGAGGTCGAAGGCGAGCATGACCTTTTGATCCGGCATCAGCGCCAGCAGCTGGACATCGGATTCGGTATCCACAAGCTCCCTGAATTCGAATCGCACGCCGGCAATCGTTTGCTTGCCCACCGTGAGCGTTCTGGTGGGGATCGTGGGGCGGGCAGCGACCAGGTCTCCGAAGGCGAGCCTGAGTCCCGCGAGCATGGTCTCGCCGTAGGTGCGGATTTGTTCGGCAACGCCGGGAAGCGCGAAGATGCTCGCGGTCGGAAACCGTGCTGCCAGCACCTCGAGCCCGGCCCAATGGTCAGGGTGGCCGTGAGACACGATGATCCGCTCCACGGGTTTGCCCAGGCGGCTGGCATAGGCCGCGACTTCAGCGGCAGACGCATTGAGGAGTTGGCCATCGAAGAGGACGAGCGAAGCCTCGCCTTCGACAATGTGCGTATTCACCAGGAAGCCGTCGGGTGGGCTGACATACGTGTGAATCCGGACGTTTGGGTATTTGCTCACCACCACCGTCCCCTTCCTGTCGTCTGCAGGCTGTGGGGTGATGTGCGTTTGTGTCATGTTTAGGTCTCCTCTCGCGAATTGATGGTGACGTCGTGAATGTCGATGGTGATCGCCGCACCACGGCTGCGGTCGGCAATTCCATCGGGGAGTCGCCGGTAGACGAGGCGGCGGGTAGGGAACACGAGGCCGCCGAAGGTCTTGGGGTCGCCGGTGTAGTGGGCGACCACCGCGTTGCCGTTGACCTGGACGATGTAGTCCATGCGGCGCTGCATGCCGTCGGCATCGTAGTAGAAGGTCTGTTCGGGATTGTGGGTGGCGATGGTGGTGGGAAAGGTGACGTGCAGCCGACGCCAGGTCTGTCCCTCCTCCTGCCAGGGGTCGATCTCGTGAGCCTGTACACCGGGATAGGTGAACAGGAACGGTGTGGTGAGGTAGTTCCACAAGGCGTAGCTGCTGAAGTAGGCCACCTGCACGGCGTCCCAGCGTGTGGAGCGATCGTATCCGGCGAACGACGCGCGGGGGTCGGCGCGCTGCTCGACGAGGTGACCGCCGGTGGTCTGGATTGTAATGCGTTCGGGGTCGACGTCGAACACCGAGCGGCGGTCGGGGGCGGTGAACGGCGTGTAGACGAGGTGCTCGCGCCGTGCGTCGAGTTCGATGGTCTCATCGATGAGCAGGTCGGGCCAGCCTTTCGCGCCCCAAAACGGGCCGCCCAGCGACAGGCGCACGGTGAGCGTCTTGACGCCTGACCAGCGGTCCAGGCCGCCGTGAGCAGTAAGCACAGTAGCTAACAAAGCATCCATGTTGATCTCGCTTTCTTGTCTTCTCGGACCAAGCCTTCGTGAGCAAGGCCCGTGAAGGGTGAGTGGTGTGTGTCGTGACATGCTTGAGAGGCAGGGACCGTTGTCGGATCAGGTCCCTCTCTCCCGTGTTTCCCGTATTCAGCCGGGCAACGGTGAGCCCCCGCGAGCCGTAGTGGCGTTAGCGCAGGAAGCGCAACACTTCGTGGCCGAACTCCTCAGCATGCTGAAAGAGGAAGCCGTGTCCCGCGTCGCTGTACAGGATGACTTTGGCGTTTGGTAGTCTCTGCGACATGGCGTAGCTCGCGAACGCGTGGATCATGACGTCGTGGGCCCCGTTGGCGACGAGGACTGGCAGTGTTAGCTCTCCGAGCCGGTCCCAGACGCTGGTGCCGAAGGAGCTGATCGCAGCGCGTTGGGCGTCGACGGCCTCAGGCGCAACGGCAGCGTGCGAGTCGGTTAGCCGAGTGTCCAGGCGTCGCAGCGATGCGAGCCCGGCCTTTCGTGCTTCGTCGGTTTCGGGGAAGAACAGGTACAGGAAGTCCTCATCGTCGTTGACCGGCTTGCCTGCTAGCTGCCAGACCTTGTCCGGGGCGGCAGGCATGTCGGGGACTTTGCCCGGCCCGCTTCCGGCGACGATCAGTCGGCGCACGAGCTCGGGCCGCTTCAGCGTCGCTGCCTGGACGACGTAGCCGCCCATGGACCAGCCGAGCAGATCGACCTGCCTCAGGCCGAGCGCATCGACGAACTCGAGCAGGCCCTCGGCCAAACCGTCGATCGTGGTCGGCGCCGTGCCCGAGGACCGGCCGGTGCCCGCATTGTCGAACACGATGACATCGCGCTCGGAGCTGAGCACATCGAGAAGCGCCGGGTCCCAGTGGTCGATCGTGCCGCGGAAGCGGAGGGCCATGACCAGGGGAACGCCCGATCGGGCACCCAGGCGCCGGTAGGCGAAGCGTGCGGAGGCCCCGTCGACGTACTGCGTCTCGGCGCGGTCTGCTTGAAAGGTAGTCATAGAGTACTCCTTTGTGTGTGTGAATTTCAGTCGGACCCAGTCCCTTTCCCAAGGTGAAAGGCGGGTCTCACTTTTCTTTTCAATGGCCTTGTTGAGTCACACTATCCTTTATGAGTAGTGCCACAATGGTCTAACATCGCAGGATGCCATCTCATCCCTGGAGAGTTCCCTCGACTGGACAGCAGCGGTTGCCATCTGCCAGGCGCGTTGCAGGGTGCATCCCCTCCCGGTTCTTCATGCCACCCAACGCGCACAACCGGGAACGATGAGACACCCGCATCTCTCCCCTCTAAAAGGGGTATACGCCCCTTTTAGAGAAAAAAAGAAAACTAGGTGAGCAGCTCGATTGATTTGCTCAGCGACTCGATGCTTTTGAGCTCAGCAAGAAGCAAACGTGCCTGCTCCTCACCAAAGCGCGTAATCAGCTGCTCCTGCGCCTGCCGCCAGGAGGGAAGCGTCCGTGTCAGAGCCTGACGTCCCTGTTCGGTCAGCCGTACTAATCGAGTGCGCCGATCACGCCCCGGCTCAACGGTGAGGAGCCCCTGCTCTTCCAGCGACTTCAACGAGCGTGCGAGCGCACTTCGATCCATGGCTAACTTCTCCGCCACTTGCATCACGGTTTCCTGCTCGGAAAGGGCTATCACCACCAGCACGATAAACTGGGTCATGCGCAACCCACTCGGCTGCAAAAACGTATCGTAGAACTGGGTGATCACACGCGCCGCTTTGCGAATATGCGTGCAAGTGCATGCTTGCGCGAGCTCCCTGAGTGCTGCCGTATCGAGTTGGTATGTTTCCTTATCCACAATTAGGAGTATACACCCCTATTTTCGAGATGTCAAGCCCCCTTTACGATCCCCAGACATTTGGAGATAAGCATGCTCACCACTTCCTCTGGGACACCGATCAAGTCAGCGCTGGAAGGGCTCTTGTGGGATGCTCACTACCCCTGGCTAGGAAGGACCCGCTCAGCAGCCTTGGCAGGACTTGACCGACGCTCTCCCTGTCACCCTGAGCGCAGCGAAGGGTCTGGCTCACCGGCCTCTCCGTCTCCTGTGCCTGTCAAGCACTCCCTGCTGTCACCCTGAGCGCAGCGAAGGGTCTGGCTCGACGGGCGCAGAGATGCTTCGCGGAGTTTACCCTGAGCGAAGCGAAGGGCTCAGCAGGACAGCCAGGACACCCCTCCAGTCCGCTCATAGGGCAAGTCTTATCTCCAAATGTCTGCCAAGTCTCCTCGATCTGGAAGCCGTCCAGACGCGCTTGCTCGCGCCCCCCGATTTGAGCACCTGCATGCACCGAAAACTTTAGTTCTTTATGCAGAGATCAGTAGGAGGCTTCTCCTGCTCAGGCAATTGGATGGTCCACAAGGGCTCATAGTTCGCGATCTGATCAAAATGCACACCAGCCTGTTCAAGGATGGGACGTTGGGCAAGCATAGGGGCCAGTGTCTCCATCTGTTTGGCTGCGTCGAGATCCGTCCAGATGCTGACATTGACGACGGTATTGGTGACCGGATCAACAGCTGCATGGTAGTAAAGGAGGCCACGCAGTTGCTTCAGTGCGGGAATCAACGGGTCCGCAGATGCTTGAATGAGCCGGTATACCTCGTCGTACTGTGGAGGGGCAAAGTGCCCCTTAGAAATGCGCACGACTGGATAGGCTGTCATGGAGGTTTCTCCTGTTCTCTACAGAGTCAGTACGAAAGCAAGCGCATCTTGCGCCTTAGATAATCTACCATGCCTCGCTCAGTTAGACAAGCATTCTCTGCCACTACAAGGATTGCCCTTCATTTTAAGAATGCTCTGGCGAGGGTGCCGAGATTGGAACCCTCGCCATTTCGCCTGACAAGGCCGTTTTCAACATGCTTCCCATCTCGTTGCGCATCCCGTGGGCAAGGAAGAACGATTGAAGTGGTTAATCCAGCAGAAAACAACAAAGAAGACTTGCTTCACGATTTGGCAAGTATCGTCTACTCGATCTGCGCCAGGCTCTACGGAAAGCCTCGTGCCAAACGGAAGGCAGAACGTCTCGTTGAACAGTTAGAAGCTAAGGATGGACAAGAGTGAGATTAGTCGAGCAGCACAGTATCGAAAAGAATGATCCGCGCTATGCGGCCATTGATGCCGCTGCTTTTGCTGCTAAAAATCTCTACAATCAGGCCACCTACCAAATCAGACAAGCTTACATTCACGAAGGCAAGTATCTGCCCTCTGGGGAACTGTTCCATCGGTTAAAGCATCTGGAATGTTATCAAGCCCTGCCCCGTAAGGTCTCCAACTCCATTCTGATCCAGATCGATAAGACTTGGAAGGCATTTCGAGAGGGCCTCAAAGCGTGGTATGAGCACCCCGAAAAGTTCCGAGGAAAGCCCAAGATCCCTGGTTACAAGCACAAAGAGCATGGACGCTATCTCTTGATCTATGATATTCAAGCTCTTGGGAAACGAGCTTACAAAAAGACGGGGATGATTGTGCCGTCAGGGCTGCCCATCCAGATCAAGACAAAAGTGGCCTGGCAGGCCATTGATCAGGTTCGCATCGTCCCTCGTCGAGATTTTTATGTGGTGGAGGTAGTGTATCAAAAAGCTGAACAACAGGCAGCAGTGGATCCAAAGCTGGTGGCGGCTCTTGATCCAGGGGTGAATACCCTTGCGGCTCTCACCTCTAACAAACCTGGATTTATCCCGCGTTTGGTTAGTGGAAAGCCGATCAAAAGTCGAAATCAATACTACAACAAACAACGAGAACATCATCAGAAGCACCTTGCCAAACAGCAGCGTTTTACCTCTCACAAGCTTAATCAGATCACGACGAAGCGTAATCGCCGTATCAATGCCTACTTGCACACGGCAAGCCGTCGGATTATTGATCTGCTGGTAAGCGAGGGGATCGGAACGCTCTGTATTGGGAAAAACCCGCTCTGGAAACAAGAAGTCGAGATGGGCAAGAAGAACAACCAGCAGTTTGTTCAGATGCCTCATGCCCGTTTTATTGAGATGTTGCAATACAAGGGGGCGCTCGTGGGCATTCAGGTGATTACCCATGAAGAAAGCTACACGTCCAAAGCTTCTTTTCTTGATCTGGACGACATTCCCACCTACGATCCCAAACGAACGGAGTCACCAACGTTTAGCGGGAAACGGATTGCACGTAGTTGGTATCGAGCGGGAAATGGGCAGGTGATTCATGCAGATGTGAACGGCAGTTACAACATTGGCAGAAAAGTAGCTCCGACAGCCTTTGGCCGAGGAGTAGCGGGCGCGGCAGTTCGTCCCAGACGGCTTGCTGTCTAAACGAAAGTGGCGAAGGATGTGCTTGTCACATTTGACATCATTTTCTGATACTGTAACCTTCATAAAGGAGAGGTAAGCGTATGACAAACGACGGTAGCAACAGTATCAAGGCCCACCCGGTAGTTTCGCACGAGGAGTGGCTCTCCGCGCGAACGGCGTTCCTCACGAAGGAAAAGGAATTCACGCGGCTGCGGGACGAACTGAGCCGGCAGCGGCGCGAACTCCCATGGGAGAAGGTTGACAAGCAGTATGTCTTCGACGGGCCGAGCGGCAAGGAGACATTGGCCGAGCTCTTCGAAAACAGGAGCCAGCTCATCGTCTATCACTTTATGTTCACCCCTGAGTGGGACGAAGGGTGTCCGCACTGCTCGTTCTGGGCCGATAATTTCAACGGCATCGGGGTTCACCTCAATCACCGCGATGTGACCTTTGTGGCCATTTCTCGGGCCGAGCTTTCCAAGATCGAGTCGTTCAAAAAGCGCATGGGATGGAGCTTCAAGTGGGTCTCCTCGTTCCAAAGCGATTTCAACTTTGACTATCAGGCGTCCTTTACCCCGGAGGAAGCCCACAGTGGAGCGGCGTTCTACAACTATACGAGAATGGACCCCTACGACACGGACCGTGAGGGAATCAGCGTGTTCTACAAAGACGAGAGCGGCGCGATTTTTCACACCTACTCGTGCTACGCGCGGGGAATCGATATGATGAACGCTGCCTACCACTACCTCGACCTGGTTCCTAAGGGGCGAGATGAGGAGGGTCTGGAAGGACCGCAGGCCTGGGTCCGGCACCACGACAGATACGAGGATTGAGGGTAACTCCTCAGCAGGGGGTGCTGGGGGACTGCGTCCCCCGGCCGGAGCGCGAGGTGTCCTCACTTCCTTTTCCTCGCCTGCCGCAGGCGGCACAAGAAAGGTACCTGAGGAGTTACGATTGAGGCATGGACAGAGATTTGGAAACTGCTGTGCCCAAGGAGCGAGGCTCCGTAACAGTCGGAGGGAGCACTGTGAGTTTGCAACGAGAACGTACCCTCATCCTGGCCCTGCTGCTGATCCTGGCCGCCGCGTCATGGGCGATTCTGATCTGGCAGTCCAGGACAGCGAACGGGATGGGCATGGGTCTGACTATGGGCATGGGAGCCGCGTTGTTCCTGGCGATCTGGGTCGTAATGATGATCGCGATGATCCTGGTCTTCGCGCGGGTCCAGCGTGACCGCCACAGCGGCGAACGCGCCTTTACGCCCACATGGATCTTCGTTGGCGCATACCTGCTGATCTGGACGCTCTTCGGCGTGCTGGCGTATCTCGGCGCGCTCGCAACCTCGGGACTGGCCCAACAGGTTCCCTGGATCATGATGAACTCGGCCCGGTTTGGTGGCGGTATTCTCGTGCTGGCCGGGCTTTACCAGCTCACACCGCTCAAACGCGTCTGCCTGGCGAAATGCCGCACGCCTCAGGATTTCATCCTCCATTCCTGGCGTGACGGTTCCCCTGGCTTCTTTCGCATGGGACTGGAGCATGGTATATACTGCCTGGGATGTAACTGGCTGCTCTTCATACTTCTTTTTCCCCTGGGCATCATGAACATCGCGGTGATGGAACTCCTCACTGCCCTGATCTTTGCGGAAAAAGTCTTCCCGCTGGGGGCGCGCATCGCACAATTCGCAGCCCTGGTTCTGATCCTCTACGGCGCGCTCGTGATCATTGCGCCCGCCGCGCTCCCGCTGAATGGAACCTAGCCTACCGACCATCTCTCATGCGCGCTCCCGCTAGCTTGACATCCCCATCTGCTTCTGCATTTCACGAACCTGCGGATACAGATGAAAGACCTGGATGTAGTGGCCTTCGGGGTCTTTGGCAGTGAATGTTCGCCCGGCCCCCATATCGATGACTTCGCCAAGGATCTCCACGGACTTCGCTTTCCACTGCTGGTAGACCGCGTCGGCATCCTCGACTTCAAAACCCGGAATGATGCCGCCATGCGCCAGGGGAACGCCATAGGTCTCTTTCGCGGCGTCTTGCAAGGCAAGAGATGTCCCCCCAGTGTGAGAGCGGAGCAGAACAAATTCGTCAGAGGAAAACTGCGGTACAGCTTCCAAACCCAGGTATTCCGTATAGAACGCTTTCGAGCGTGGCACATCCCTGACCAGCAGCATCAAAAGCCCCAAATGAGATGACATGAGCAAATCTCCTTCCTGAAAGAACCTCTGCAATCATGTGTGTGCATTGCTTTCAGTATACATAATTGCGACAGAAAAAACTTCTTCTAGCTTACTCTTTTCCTACCCTTTTTGAAACGTGGCTGGTCTGGAGCCTAGTTCGTTGGGAGAGGAACACAAAGGGACACTCTGTTTGCATGTGCTTGCGTTCCTCTTCCAATACATTACTCTTCAAGCCAGGTGGTAATGATCTCTTTGCTAGGATGGATGCTGAGTTGACGCAGCGGTGTTGTGCCTGAGTTGGTGAACTTGTGGGGGGTCTCAGGGGGGACGATGACGACGCTGCCGCCGTTGATTGTCAGTGTTTCTGTGCCGACCATAAATGTGACCTCGCCTTCCTGCACGATTAAGACTTCTTTGTAGGGATGGGTATGGAGCGAAGGACCGTTCCCGGGCTCGGTGTGGACCAGGAAGAATGAGGCAGCAATTTCTCCGTATTTCCTACCTTCAAAGCGATACGCGGTGCTGTTGATCTGAATTTCGCTAAAGGGGATGATTGGATGCACGCTTTCTTCCTTTCTGACTATTTGCCAGGCAGTTGGCCCGTCGGCGCGGTTTTGACGAACAAGTGTCGAGGCCCTGCTGTTGTTTCAGTTTTTGGATTTCTTCGGCAGTTCTCATTCGCGCTACCTTCCCTCTCTAATTATCTCTCAACAGCTCTTGCAAAAGCGAGAACACGCATAGGGGGAGCGGATTACACCAGGGCTGCACAACCTGGTCCGATCACACTGGCATTTTTCCTGAAATTGCTGTAAAAAAAGGCAGAGTATGCGTTATAATTGAAGAAATTCTCTCTCTCGATGGATATGGGCAAGCGAGGTGTGCAGGATATGCCTGATGTTTCCGGCGAGCATGCAGCAGGGAAGCGGCTGGCACTGGTGATTGGGGTCGATCAAACCCGCTCCTCCATTCTGCCTGCGCTCAAGCATGCGGTTACCGATGCCCAGGACGTGGCGGATGTGCTTGTGCAGCGCTGCCAATTTAGCTTGCATGTTCCTCCTCTGCTCGGCGAGCAGGCCACGAGCGCCAATATTAAGCGAACTGTGCTTGAATTGGTGCGACAGCGTAGCGCGGATGACTTTCTGCTGCTCTACTTCAGCGGACATGGGCAGCAGGCCTATGACGAACTGCGGCAAGAAATACGCCATACCTACCTGGGCAGCGCCGACTTCAAGGAAGAGGAGGTGGAGGAAGACCCGATGACCATGCACGTCTCGCTGCACTGGCTGCGCGAGCGACTCTTCGAGAAAACCAACGCCGGGCGCGTCCTGGTCATCCTCGATTGCTGCTATGGCGAAGACATCCGCACAGGCTCCGACCACACGCTCGATGAACTGCGGCGGCAGCTGCAGCACTATTTTGAGATCCCCGGCGCGGAAGTGAAGAAGCGTCGAGCGGGACTATACGCTGCCCTGGCAGCGGCGGGCTACGACAAAACGGCCGGGGAAGCGGATGGACATGGCATGATGACGAAGCTGCTGCTCAAAGTGCTGCGCGGCGAGGAGCCTGCGGTTGTAGGGCCGCAAGGGCAGATGACGCTGAACCGCCTGCTCGACTACATCAACACCGAGATGCCAGGCGAGTACAAGCCGGTGATCTCGTACACCAACTCGAGCGGCCAGGAATGCGTGCTGGTCACCTATCCTGAACTCGCACGCAAATCATCGCGTGCGCTGGTGGCAGATTGTCCCACATCCTATCTCCCTTTCATGCGCAATAACCTTTTCCAACCGCGTCCCGGCGAGTTCGAAGATCTCGAAAAGATGCTGCTGCCTTCGGGCACGGCGCGGCAGCCTGTGCGCGTTGGCCTGGTGGGTGTAACCGGCATGGGTGGCATCGGCAAGACACAGCTCGCGATCGAATTTGCCTACCGCTACCAGGAGCGTTTTCCCGGCGGCATCTTCTGGATGGCCGCCACTGAGCACACCCTCTTTGACTGGCAGCGCCACTTCGCCGAACTGGCCTCCAATGCTGACTATCTGCCTGCCGACGATGATCTCTCGCACCCGGAAAATGAACGCAGACGCGCCCGGCACCTCTGCCGCTACCTGGCCCAGCATGCCGATGCGCTGCTCATCCTGGACAATGTCGAGGAGCCAGAACTGGTCACGTCGGCGCTGCCAGCCCTGGCGGGGAGCGATGTGCGCTGCGCCATCCTCTACACCTCGCGGGTCACCTCGGCTCTCCATGACGTCAGACTGCATCATGTCGAACACCTGCCACCGGATGCAGCACTACGCCTGCTGCTGGAAACCACGCGTCCGCAGACCTGGGCTGCCATCGCTGCGGGACAGGAGAGTGCGGAGACGCGTGCAGCACGCGGGGTCTGCGAGCGCGTGGGCTACCTGCCGCTGGCCCTGGTGCACCTGCGCGGACGACTGGCCCAGGATGAGCAGGCAACGCTGGTGCGCATGGACCAGGCACTGCGACAGGGCAAGCTCGCCAGCTTGAAGCAGGTGCTCTTCGAGACTTTCCGCTGGAGTTGGGAGCGCGTGCATGACGAGGTAGCACGCCGCCTCTTCCTGCTCTCCTGCTCGTTCCCCGAGGCAACGCCGATTTCGCTGTGGCTACTTGGACTGGCAGCAGGCCTGGGTGAGAACGCGGAAAGTTTTGAGCCACTAGGCGAAGCCTGCCTGCAGCTGCAAGCCGCTAACCTGTTTGAACGGTTGTCGGGCGAGCAGGTGCGCCTGCACCCCCTGGTGCGCGAATTTGGGCGGCGACTGGTCGCGGAAGATGGCGACACAGGCGAAACGTTGTTGAAAGAGGCGGGAGAGCAGCTGACGAGCGAGTTTGAGGATCTCAACAAGTTGGAACGGCGTGCTCGAAGGGCGGGCTACTGGGGTTGCCTGGAACAGGTGCGGTCAGCTCGCGAGTACGCGGAACTGCTCTTGACTGAGAAGGCAGAACGGCTCGAGCAAGTCGAGCGGTGGTTAGATCGTGAAAGCTATGTGCTGGCAGACGGGAGGTGGTGGCCCCAGGTGCTCCCAGGATTATTCTACCAGCAACTCTCTAATCGAGCGCTGGAGGTAGGGACTCCCTTGCCAGCGGGAGAGGTTCCTGCTTGTTGGCTGCGGCAGACAGGACAGGTGGGTGCAGAGGATCGCTCCCTTCTGCGGATCTATGCAGGCCACACTGGCAGGGTAAGGAGCGTGGCATTCGCGCCGGATGGGAGCCGAGTGCTGACCGGCTCAGGGGATAGCACAGCGCGACTGTGGGAGACGGCCAGCGGCAAGCTACTGGCGACGTTAGCAGACCACACGGACTCGGTAAAGAGCGTCGCGATCTCACCAGATGGGAGCCGGGTGCTGACCGGCTCAAGGGATGGGACAGCCCAACTGTGGGAGACAGCCAGTGGCAAGCTGCTGACGACATTGGCAGGCCACACTGGCGGGGTAAAGAGCGTGGCGTTCGCGCCGGATGGGAGCCGGGTGCTGACTGGCTCATATGATGGGACAGCGCGGCTGTGGGAGACGGCCAGTGGCAAGCTGCTGGCGACATTGGCAGGCCACACCAGCAGGGTAAGGAGCGTGGCGTTCGCGCCGGATGGGAGCCGGGTGCTGACTGGCTCAGATGATAGCACAGCACGACTGTGGGAGACGACGAGCAGCAAGCTGCTGGTGACATTGGTAGGCCACACCGAATGGGTAAGGAGCGTGGCGTTCTCCCCAGATGGGAGCCGAGTGCTAACTGGCTCATATGATGGGACAGCGCGGCTGTGGGAGACGGCCAGTGGCAAGCTGCTGGCGACATTGGCAGGCCACACCAGCAGGGTAAGGAGCGTGGCGTTCGCGCCGGATGGAGGCCGAGTACTGACTGGCTCAGATGATAGCACAGCACGACTGTGGGAGACGGCCAGTGGCAAGCTGCTAGCTACAGTAGTAGGCCACACCGGCGGGGTAAAGAGCGTGGCATTCTCGCCGGATGGGAGCCGCATGCTGACCGGCTCAGATGATAGCACAGCGCGACTGTGGGAGACGGCCAGTGGCAAGCTGCTGGCGACGTTGGCAGGCCACACCGGCAGGGTAGGGAGCGTAACGTTCTCACCAGATGGGAGCCGAGTGCTAACTGGCTCAGATGATAGCACAGCACGACTGTGGGAGACGACGAGCAGCAAGCTGCTAGCTACAGAGGTAGGCCACAGAGACTGGGTAGGGAGCGTGGCGTTCTCCCCGAATGGGAGCCGAGTGCTGACTGGCTCAGATGATAGCACAGCGCGGCTGTGGGAGACGGCCAGTGGCAAGCTGCTGGCGACATTGGCAGGCCACTCCAGCGGGGTAGGGAGCGTGGCATTCTCACCAGATGGGAGCCGAGTGCTAACTGGCTCAGATGATAGCACAGCTCGGCTATGGGAGACGACGAGCAGCAAGCTGCTGGCGACATTGGCAGACCACACCGGCGGGGTGAAGAGCGTGGCATTCTCACCAGATGGGAGCCGAGTGCTGACTGGCTCAGGGGATGGCAGAGCACGACTATGGGAGACGACGAGCAGCAAGCTGCTGGCGACAGTAGCAGGCCACTCCAGCGGGGTAGAGAGCGTGGCATTCGCGCCAGATGGGAGCCGAGTGCTGACTGGCTCAGGGGATAGCACAGCGCGACTGTGGGAGATGGCCAGCGGCAAGCTGCTGGCGACGTTGGCAGGCCACAGAGGCGGGGTAGGGAGCATAGCGTTCTCCCCAGATGGGAGCCGAGTACTGACTGGCTCAAGGAATGGTACAGCACGAGTGTGGGAAATGGCCAGCGGCAGGCTGCTGGCGACGTTGGCAGGTCACGCCGGCGTGGTAGGGAGCGTAACGTTCGCTCCGGATGGCCACCTCGTGATGACCTGCGATCAACATGGACGAGTGCTCCTCTGGCGAGCAAGTGGAGCGGACATGGGAAGTCTCTTGGGAATGTATGTCGCCACGTATGAGGTGGGAACTGTGTATTGGCAGGACAATACCCATGTAATAGTAGCCGATAAAGGTGGCCCACATTTCCGGCCTCATTTCTACCAGTTGAAACTCGAAGGGATGTGAGGAAACGTATACAGTACAATGACACTTCCCTTCACATGATCAACAAGTGGCTACAGCGCATCTAGGAGGCCCAGGGGCTCGGCGGCATTCGGGCCATCACACGGCCGGCCAGGGGCAGCATCAACTACTGCATGATCGTCAACAATGAGTAGTAAGGTTTCAGACCAATGTGTCTTGTATTGATTTGAGAACAAAAGAAATGTCTCTCTTGAACGGACATAACGTAAGGTATCCCGTTCTAACTCAGCAATCTCGCAAGTGCCCTGAAACCCTGTTCCTCCTTCACGGTGAGACCTCCCAGCTATGAGCGAGAAAACGCGTAGAAGAGCAGATCACATCAGGACAGGACAACCTGACCCGATCACACCAACATTTTTCCTGACATTCAGCAAAAGAAACATAAAATGCGTTATAATTGAAGAAATTATCCCTCTCGATAGCTATTGGCAAGCGAGGTTGGTAGGACATGTCTCACTCTCCCGATGTTCCCTGCGGGCAAGCCGCAGGGAAGCGGCTGGCACTGGTCATTGGCGTCGATCAAACCCGCTCCTCCATTCTGCCTGCGCTCAAGCATGCGGTTACCGATGCCCAGGACGTGGCGGATGTGCTTGTGCAGCGCTGCCAATTTACGTTGTATGCTCCTCCTCTGCTTGGCGAGCAAGCTACCAGTGCCAGTATCAAGCGGGCGGTGCTCGAACTGGTGCGCCAGCGCAGCGCCGATGACTTTCTGTTGCTCTACTTCAGCGGACATGGGCAGCAGGCCTATGACGAACTGCGGCAAGAAATACGCCATACCTACCTGGGCAGCGCCGACATCAAGGAAGAGGAGGTGGAGGAAGACCCGATGACCATGCACGTCTCGCTGCACTGGCTGCGCGAGCGACTCTTCGAGAAAACCGATGCTGGACGCGTCCTGGTCATCCTCGATTGCTGCTATGGCGAAGACATCCGGACAGGGTCTGACCATACCCTCGATGAGCTGCGGCAGCAGCTCCAGCACTATTTTGAGATCCCCGGCGCGGAAGTGAAGAAGCGCCGGCCAGGACTATATGCTGCCCTGGCAGCGGCGGGCTACGACAAGACAGCTGGAGAAGAGGACGGACATAGCACGATGACGAGGCTGCTGCTCAAAGCGCTGCGTGGAGAAGAGCCTGCGGTTGTAGGAGCGCAAGGGCAGATTTCGCTGAACCGCCTGCTCGATTACATCAATACGGAGATGCCGGGCGAGCAGAAGCCGGTGATCTCTTACACGAACTCAACCGGCCAGGAATGCATGCTTGTCACGTATCCCGAACTCGCACGCAGACCATCCCGTGCGCTGGTGGCAGAACGTCCCACATCCTATTTCCCTATCGTGCGTAACACACCTTTCCAGCCGTGCCCTGGG
>WNFA01014086.1_pt1 | contig 18382 bp, 17 predicted proteins | sample 5400481 | NCBI WGS metagenome assembly WNFA01 (sample SAMN13153340, study PRJNA577476) | soil metagenome | isolation source: 120 cm saprolite under Douglas fir tree site 2 hole 1 replicate 2 | place: USA:California | collected 2015-04-18
GCGTTGTGCCGCTTCGGGAAGCGTGACTCCGTAACCGCGATCTCGCAAGGACTGCGCATCCGTGACTGCAATGACGCCGCTTTCTATTATGCTGGCGGGAAGGGCCGGGGACGATCCCTCTTCTGTGACTTCCCGGAAATTAATCTCGACGACGCTCACCATGGGTGCGCCCCAGTAAACGGAAGGCAGATACTGCTGTCGTTGCAGCTCCAGTATCTGAGTGATCGGTTGATACTCTTCCGGGGGAACCTGCACCGCGCTGGCCTCACTCGTCCCTGCTTCCGGCAAAGGGGTTTCGAACGACAGCGATGGCGTAGCGATGGGGCGCGCAAGCAGTGGCGAGCCAAAGGTCATCAGGTACTGCGGTCCGACTGGAAAGTTAGTGTCCTGAGCCCAACATATTCCGGCGAGCACGAGCAGGCAGCAGGCGCAGACAAAGCTTCTCATGGAGCCTCCAGTTGCCGAACGGCGGCGAGAGCATTTCGCTTGCCTGATTATGGAGCGGGCATCATGAAAGCGCCAGAGCCGTTAGACTCCAATCGCCCCGTCTGGCGCGGCTCTTGCGCTATTTCAGGGCGGCAGCGTTCCGTCTCTGGAGGTAGTTGGAGCGCAAGACAGACAGCATGTACAGTACGATAGCCAGATTCCCTAGAAGTGACTCCGCGCATCAACTCTCTCACTTCGAGGGGCAAGAGCAGTGTTCCGGAAATAAAAGCTACCCACTCGGCCCAGGGACGTCCCCGCCACAAGCCATATCCTTCTGTAAAGCGCAGCGCAGCATATGCAAACGCAATACGGGCAGCTGCCCAGAGGTGCGCGTCAGTCACGTTGTCGGCGTAGTCAAGGAAGACCTGCGCGAAACGGCGATCGGTATTGATGTGCAGCAACGCCAGCAGGCTTTCGGCAATTACCCAGACGTCGCGATGAACCAGCATCAGGGCACAAAGGCCCATCAGCAGGACGAAAATTCCTTTAAAGAATTCGAAAAGTGCGACCGCCCGAAGAGCCTGTCGTTGGCGATGGTGGGGATCAATCGTGTGTCCGTTGGGGCGCATTCTTGCTGGCGGACCGCTTAAACGCAAGGTTATCACGCAACGGGCTCCGATCTGTGTCGCGACACATGACCTCGCGGCTTCTTACCTCGGTAACTGGAGTCGCCTGTAAGGCGATGGCACTATTCAGATGACTGCCAGGAGCACAATCATGCGAAAGCTCGGGCTCGCTCTGTCGTCAATCATTCTGTGCTCCACCAGCCTCCTTTGTGAGCAGGGCGCAGCGCATGCGGCCCCGCAAACTGCGCGGCAAGCGCTCATCGAGATGCTCTTCAGCAAAACCCCTGGCACTTTCCTCAAGCACTTACCCGCAGCCACGCGGGGCGCTCTGGAAAAGTCCGGGGCTCTCAAAAACCTGGAGCAGTACTCCCTGATTGCAAGCCAGCTCCAAACGCAGGGCAAGAGTCTCGAGACCTTTGAAACCGGCTCGGTGCTGGTTTCTACAGAAGATCCGAAGACTGGTCAAAGAGTCGAAGTAATTGTGGAGAATGATGCCCTGCGGGGTGATGAGGACGACATTGAGTTGTCGTTTCAAACCTACAAGAGCGGTCAGGCGCAAAGAACTCCATTCATGCCCCGTACCACTTTCGGGATGAAGATGGAAGCGGAAATCTGGAAGCTGAACGAAATCGCGGTCACCATCCGCCTGCCCTTGGCGGATCCCGATTTTCTCAAGGGCATCAGCGAAGCCATGAAGGGGCAATCTGCGGCGCTGAGCGCCACCTCTACTGGACAAATCACTCCACGAACTGATGCTACCGTGCAGGCTGCGGGCGATGACACCGCGGTGATTGCGGCCGTGCGAAGCATTCTCACCGCAGAGGTCACTTATGCAGTCACCTATCCAACCGCTGGATTCGCCTGCACTCTGTCCTATCTCGATGGTTTCGGAGGGGCCGAGAGGAATGAGCATCAGGCGATGCTAATCCACAGCGGGCTGGCCAGCGGAAAGCGTTATGGTTATGTTTTCTCGATTTCCGACTGCGCGGGCGCGCCAGCTACCACTTTTCATCTGACCGCAGTGCCCAACGGAACCAGCTACGGACGTCGTGCATTCTGCGCAGACCAGTCAAGTGTCATTCGCTACTCGACTGATGGGAATGCCGCGACGTGCCTGACATCTGGGGTACCGGTTCAGTAGCGCCAGGCGTTCGAGGGAACGTCTCCCCTAACGCTGCCTATTTGTGCCTTTGCCTCACGGCCGCACGCAACTCCGCCACAATTTCCTGCGAAGCCTTGATCGCAGCCGCGTGCTGGTCCACATTGAACGAAATCGCCCCCACGCGGGCGTGTCCGCCACCCCCATAACGCTCGCAAATCTTGGCCAGGTTGACCACCGGCGGTTCTGGAGCCCATGGATTCGACCCCACAGAAACTTTCACTCGAAAGCTGCTCTTGCTCAGCCCCACACTGTAGATCGACTCTGGATGCAGATAGTACGGAACGAACTTGTTGTAGCCTTCCAGGTCATGATCGGTGATGTCGAAGAAAATGGTTCCGTCCTTGCACTCTGTGCGTTGCTTCAAGATTTCCATCGAGATTTCGTGGCGCTTGAGCAGCGGAGGCAGTAGCGGAGCTACAAACGGTTCCTCCAAAACCTGGGCCAGCGGCTTTTGAGCCAGTAGCGGAATCAGGTTGGGCACGAACTTCTGGTCAGGCGCGGACTCGATCACCATTGTCAGCTTCATGGCGGGCGCCTGCATCTCCACCGCCGTCTTGGCGTCGGGATAAAGAGCGCCGTCAATAATATCGGTCCAGTGCACCAGGTCCGCCACCGGCGCGGGATCGAAGCCAAAGCGTTGCTGCGCGATCATGGCAATGAAACTGGTGCATGACTTGAAATCCGGATCATAGAATTTGCGATTGCTCTGATCCTGCTCGAAATGGGCGGCATCCTCGGAGGAAAGGAACGCGCTCTGATGATGATCGAACCACCAGGTGATTTTCGGAGAACTGGAATACTTGAAATCGACGATCGCATTCTCATCGCCGTCGAAGTCCTTTTCGTCAAAGAGCGCGCCCGCACGATGCAAAAGCCCGGAAAAAGTGAAATCCACATCACCGCGTATGCGCTCGCGGTAGAAGCGGGCAAAAAGTGCGGCCGACGAAGCTCCGTCGAAACATTTGTCGTGATAAAAAACTCTGATTCGCAATGAATTCCCCAGTTTGCCCAGATTTCCGCCGTGCCCCAAGCCCGCTCGGCAGCGCGTTCCTGGCGGTGGAGTAAAAGCTAATAGGATTGACAGCTTGGAAGGAGAAAGTCAAGCACGCGACGCGTCTCCGGAAAAACCCTTGCGTCCATTTAGGCTATTCCCCGAAATCGTCGGATCTTCGAAACTACACCGCGTCCGCTTGCTTCTCTGCCAGGTCTCCGATCACGGGCAATTTGTACTTCTGCCCCTGATTCGCTTTTAGCGCTAGAAGGATCGATGCGACAAGCCATGCCAACGACACCAAAGCATGGAGGGGAAATGTGAGGAGAACGAGAAACGGCACGACCGTGAGAATTCCCAGAACGATGTGAGCTGCCACCGCTGCCACGGTCAGAAAGATGCACTGAAAGGCATGGAACCGCACGAACCGGCTCTTATTGTAAGGTTCCAGAACGAGGAAAATAACGGCAGGGATAAATGTCACGTAAGCCAGCAGTCCCGCCACATTGTCCGCCATTCCCGCACCGCTGGTCACCGAGACCGCATCTTTGCCGCGGCACGCAGCGCAAGTCGTGGTGCCATCTGCGATTTGTGCGCCGCACATGTTGCAGAACGCCATAACCGCCTCCGTAATCCTGTCGGAAATCAGTGTTAGCGAGTGAGAATCCCGCTCAGAGCGACCGCAGCGGCAACTTACCAAAAAGGGATCGTGAACGCAACGAATGATTGTGAGACGCAGGTAGAACTAGAACGAACCAGCCTGACGTTCCGCGAGGTCACCGATCACGGGCAGTTTGAACGCTTCCCCCTGAAGCGCTTTGACCATTAGAACCAGCCAGATCACAACCGCGCCCAGAATGACGACCATCGCGATCAACCAAACAAGTAAGTGGCCGAGAACCGGAATGATGTACAGAATTAATCCGACAAACCTGAGCACTACAGCGATCAGCAGTCCTGTGACCCACAGAAAAATGCACTGGAACGAGTGAAAACGGACAAAACGATTCTTGTTGTAAGGGTCGAGGAGTAAGAAAACGACTGCTGGGATAAGGCTGACATAGGCCAGCGCACCGGCCACGCCCTCACTCAGGACGCCTACTGTGCCCCGTGCCCGCGCCTCTGGATGCATGGGATGTCCGCAGCCGGGACAGAAAGCGGCAGTGTCGGGCATTTGCGAAGCGCATTGTGGGCAGGAAAGGGACATGGTTTGGGCAATCGCTGTCGCGCACCTTATCAGAATGCCCGCGTGACAGGCAAACCTAAGAGGCACTTCCGGATTGACCTTGACGGGCGTGAAGAGTACTGTTTCGAGCAAATTGGGGGATGCGCGGCCGGCATCGCATTTGTGGTTCGGAGGGCAACGGAATATGTTTTGTGGGGCCTGTGGCAACAACATCGCAACGGACGACCGATTCTGCCCGGTATGCGGTCAGGAAGTATCGGCGATCCCTGCCTCGCCGATGCCCTCGCTAGGAAGTCCGGCCGGCTGACGGGGAGAGGGTGGGCAATCGCGGGACTGGTCCTGGGTTATGCCGGGGTGGCTGCGACCATCGCAGTGATCGTCGCCGTTTTTCTTTTTCGCCAGAACGCACCGACCGCGACGCTGAACCAGCAAATGGGGACCGAGACTTCCGCAGTGGCTGCGGTACGAACCCTGAATACCGCCGAGATCGCATATGCTCAAGCCCACCCGGACTTGGGCTATACCTGTTCGCTGTCTGAGCTGGCGGGCTCCTGGGGAGTGAGCGGCGAGTTGGCTGGCGGCCAAAAGAATGGATACGTCTTCAAAGTTCAAGGATGCAGCCCGGCAAAAACGAACGGACCGATTGCGAAGTATCAAGTTGTAGCGTATCCCGCTGCTCAGCACATTGGAGCAAACCCCGCGTTTTGCTCGAATGAATCCGATGTGATCAAAATTGCCCGGAACGGCTCACCCCAGGATTGCCTGAACATCGGAGTCGACTTGTCGGACAACGAGATCAATCACCCACAAGGCTGGTCGAAGACCTCCTCCATTGAAACCGCCCACCCTTAAAGGGGGCGAGGCATGTGGTTCTTCTTGCGACAGTCCTCGCACACCCCGTAGATCTGGAAGGTGTGGCGCGTAGTGAGGTAGTGATACTTCCGGCCGATTTCCTGCTCCAGTTGGTCGACTTCCTGAGAGAAGAATTCCACCGAACTGCCGCAATCGGTGCAGACCATGTGGTGATGGCTGCGGCGATTGTATTGATGCTCGTAGCGCGCGATGCCATCATGAAAGGCGACTTCGCTCGCCAGTCCGCATTCGGCCAGCAGTTTGAGGGTGCGATACACGGTGGTGTAGCCGATGCGGACGTCCTTCTTCTGTACCAGACGATGTAGTTCATCGGTGGAAAGATGGTCGCGGGTCTCGAGGAAGGTGCGGAGAATGGTGTCGCGCTGCGCCGTCTGCTTCAGGCCGACGCGTTTGAGGTGTTGATGGAGGATGTCCTGCGCCTCGCGGACCATCTCGCGGGAGATCGTGGGCTGGTCATCGATGCGTTTTTGCAGCATGGGTTAGTCGAACGAATCAAGGTCCCGAGAGAAGTTCGAGATCAAAGAGTGCGGAAGTTGCGCCTAAAGGCGAAATATGCGGAGTCAGAATATCATCGGCATCTTGAAAATGAAATTCATTTTCAAGCAGCGCCACCTCTCTCCCGCTGGCATACAATCGAAGATTCCCCATGAGTACACTTGCGACGACCAGCTCCCCTGCCTCCAGACGATCCTCTGCCCTTAAGATTCTCTTGCGGCTTGTGCTCGTGGTGTTTGTGTTGATGGCCGCGGCGTTGGGCTACGTTTATTTTGTTGCTCGGTCTGCTCTGCCCCAGCTCGATGGCCGCGTCCGGGTTTCCGGCCTTTCCGCGGCTGTCACTGTCACGCGGGACACACACGGTGTTCCTACGATCGAGGCGCAGAATCTCGAGGACCTTTTTTTCGCGCAGGGTTATGTCACGGCACAGGATCGGCTGTGGCAAATGGATGTGATGCGGCGCTTTGCTTCCGGAGAACTCTCCGAAATATTGGGTGAAGACTTGCTCAAGATCGACCGGGAGCAGCGGATCCTGGGTCTCCGCGCTGCGGCACGGAAGTCTATCGACTTGGCAAGTGCTCGGGACCGGTCGTTCTTCGAAGCGTACGCCAAGGGAGTGAACGCCTACATCGCGGCGCACCGCGATCGGCTGCCCATCGAGTTTCGCATCCTCAAATATGGGCCAAAGCCATGGGTGCCGGAAGATTCCGTCGTCATCGCCAACCAGCTGGTGAAGGACCTGAACTATCACTACTTCGCGGACGCCCTCTCGCGGGAGAGGATTCTGGCGAAGCTCGGCCCCGACCTCACTGCTGATCTCTACGTGAATCGCTCCTGGCACGATCGCCCTCCGACCGTCATGCGCGACGACATGGCCGATCAGAACACCAGCAGCAGCGGCGATTCCAATGATGATGACAATCGTGATGACGATCCGGGAGAAGACAATTCAGTCACCCGATGGATTCCGCCGACGGCACTACCTAACACGCATACCGCCGCTCTTGGCGTCGGTGCTCAGGTAGTCGATGTTTTGACCGTCCCCGATCCTGCTGTCAATGGATCGAACAATTGGGTGGTCTCCGGGGCGCACACCATTACAGGCAAGCCCCTGCTCTCAAACGACATGCATCTCGAACACCAGATGCCCAACCTTTGGTATGAGGCGCATTTGCGATCTGCCAATCTTCACGTGGCCGGAGTGACCCTGCCGGGAATGCCCTTTGTGATCGTAGGGCACAACCAGCGAATTGCCTGGGGATTTACCAATGTCGGTCCGACCGTCACCGACGTCTACATCGAGAACTTTGATGCCCAGGGTGCATATCAAACGCCGCAGGGTTGGGTACAGCCCGAGCATCGCGCAGAAGTAATCCATGTAAAAGGCAAACCGGACGTCTCGGTCGACGTCAGGACTACCCGACACGGCCCCGTGATCACGGAACTGGTGCCCGGCGAAACCCGAGCCCTAGCGCTTCGTTGGACTTTGTACGACGGATTGCACATCCCGTTTTTAGACGTGAACAGCGCACAGAACTGGGAAGAATTCCGGCACGCTTTTTCTTTGCTGGATGCGCCGGGACAGAACGTGGTCTATGCCGATGTCGACGGCAACATCGGTTACCAGGCCACGGGCAAGGTCCCGATTCGCGCTGCAGGCGACGGGAGCCTGCCGGTCAGCGGCGGCGACAACGCCCATGAGTGGACGGGATACGTTCCGTTTGAGAAATTGCCGAGTATTTACAATCCTGCGTCAGGAATCATCGCCACGGCGAACGGGAGAATCACCCCGGACGGATATCCGTATTCGATCAGTATGGAGTGGGAGGCTCCCTGGCGTACCGCGCGCATTTATCACGTGCTGGAGTCGGGGCGGAAATTCTCTCCGGCCGACATGCTGGCACTGCAAACTGACATTCATTCCGAGCCGCATCTGTTTGCCGCCGAGCGTCTGGTCTATGCGGTGGATCACGCTTTTAGGCCCTCGGCGCGCACCAAGCAGGCCGCCGACCTTATGCGGAACTGGGATGGACGCATGGTCGCTGCCTCGGCCCCGCCAGTAATCGCACAAGTCTCAATTGAAGAACTAAGGCGATTGCTTCTGGAGCCCAAGCTGGGAGCAGTGCAGGGCAATGCGAAAAAAGACGCCGAAGCCTCGGGTTGGAAGACCTACTCCTGGGAAATGCGCTCGGTGTGGCTCGAGAATGTCCTGGTGCACCGCTCCAAACGCTGGTTGCCCGAAGGGTATCCGAATTATGACGAACTGCTGGCGGCCGCAGTAGAGGCGGCGGTAAACCGTCCCGACGCGCCCAAAGACTTAGCCTCCTGGCGATGGGGAGCCTATAACGCGGTCGAGATTGAGCATCCGGTCCTCGGCAAGATTCCTGGAGTCAGCCATTGGGCGGCGCCTGGAACGAAGGAGCAGTCGGGGGGCAGCTATGCCGTGAAGGCAGTAAGTCAGCACCACGGGCCTTCGGAGAGGTTCAATGCGAATCTCGCGGATCTGGATCAATCTACTTTGAACATTGTGACCGGGCAGGCGGGTAACTTTCTGAGCCCCTATTACATGGATCAGTGGAAGGCATGGTACGAGGGAACAACGTTCGGGCTGCCTTTCAGCGCTAAAGCGGTTGAAGACTCAAAAGCGCACAGGCTGGTAATCGAGCCAGCGAACGGTCGTTAACAATCAGTCGTTAACAATCAGAAGAAGTCGATGGCCTTCACGTCGATGATCTGGCCCAGGAGGGGGACGCTTCCTGCCGGAGTACGGCTGTTGATCTGCAGCTTGTTCGTTACGGTGTCATAGACTCGCAGATTACCTCCCTCGACTACATACTCCTTGTTGTAGCCGGTGAAGCTCTGCATCCCAGTTACGTCGCCGTTGTCGGCAGGGATGATCGCTGTCGTGTTGCCTGGTTTTGTAGTGTCCAGGATCGCCAGACAGCCCCTTATTTCTCCGTTGGGATTGTTGATGTTGCCGACGTCGGTGCAAGTGTGAGATCCAATAAACAGCTGGCCGTTGTTACTTAGATCAATGTGATCGTGATACCCGTCGGGGATAACAACCGTCCCTGTCACCGTCATGGTACTCAGGTCGACACTGTTGAGTCGGCCGCAGGTTGTGGCCGCCGTTGTCTGCCCGGTACAGGAGTTGTTCGTCGGCGAAGTGCCCGCCACATAGAGCGTTGACCCAATGAGGAATGCAGTCGTGGCAGCATCGACGGGAACAGGAGTTCCAGCCGTCAAGGTTCCCAGGTCCAGCGTCTGCACGCTGGCCTGCTTTCCTCCGCACTCCGCGCCGCAATTTAGGATGTAGACCGTGCTTCCACTGAGGATGCCGTACACCGGACGGTCGAACCCCGGCACGACCTTGCAAGCGGCGCTGGCTGCGACATTGTCACATCCAACATCAATCGGGCCCACGGCCAACAACGGGGACAGAATACTCACCGCATCGGAATCGTTGCCGAAGACCAGCAGTTGAGTTCCGTTGGGATTCGAGATCACGGTCCGCGCGCCGGGCACGCCGATGGTTGTGAGCGCGCCGGTCGTAAGACTCATCATTTCGACGGCCCCAACGGGATACGTGGGAGGCATGGTGGCGGAGGGCACAGCGGCGTAGCCAATGCCAGTCGTAGCCGGAATTACCATGCTGGTGGTCACGTCGGGAAGTTGGATGCTTCCGGTATTCGACTCGGTCACAGTATTGATGACCTGCACCGTCCTGCTGCTCGGATCAAAGGCAAGCAACGTGGCCCGTGTGGGAGAAAGAACCATCAGACCGGGCGTGTTGCCAGCGGAAATCTCCCTGACGGCGGGCACCGTGTCGTTGCCGGCGTTGATGATTCTCAAGCCTCCTAATGTGAACGAAGAATTGACATCCTGCGAAACCAGGACCCGGGTGCTCAGCTTACTGGGGGGTTTGTAATAAGAGGAACTATTGTAGCCGCAAGACAAGGCGAAAGTAATGCTTAGAACGAACAGAACTACGGCAGCTCTCTTCAAACGCGAGGCTCCTAAGAACCTGAAAACGGGAGATTTAAATGCGAAGTGATGGATTATAGCAGACCTCGCGATTCTGTTCATTCACTCCACCTTTGCAACGTCGCGTCATCCGGCGAGCATTGCCCTGGAACCTGATGGATTGGCAACTCTCACCAGAGAAATCCCCCTGGCTGCGCCAATACGACAGCTCAACGTTTCGGAAGTCCTCATCCAATCAAAAGCCGATGCACGGACGCTGGCTGATCCTGTATTCTCACCAAGATATGCCGGCTGACCTTCTAGCTCGGATCAAACAGTCCGCGGTGCTATGCGACGGCGCCATGGGAACGTTGCTGTACAGCAAAGGCATCTTCATCAATCGTTCCTACGACGAACTGAATCTTTCGCAGCCCGAACTGATCCGTGGACTCCACCACGACTATCTGCAGGCGGGAGCCGAGATCGTTGAAACCAACACCTTTGGAGCTAACTCGTTCCGCCTGGCCCGACACAGCCTCGCGGACAAGGTGCGTGACATTAATCTTGCGGGAGCGCGGCTGGCCCGTGAGGCCGCCAAAAGCTTCGATGTGTGGGTGGCGGGATCGGTTGGCCCGCTGGGGACGAGAATCGAACCGCTAGGCAAAACTTCGTTCGACGAGGCCCGGGATTCATTCCGTCAGCAGATTCAAGCATTGGTCGAAGGCGGCGTTGACCTGCTGATCCTGGAAACGTTTGGTTATCTGGAAGAGATCCATCAGGCGATGCTCGCCGCGCATGACGTTGGAAGCAAGTTGCCGCTTGTGGCCCAGGTGACGATTGACGAGGATGGCAACTGCCTGGATGGCTCCGATCCGGAAACCTTTGCTCCCAAGCTGGCGGAGTGGGGCGCCGACGTGATTGGCTGCAACTGCAGTGTAGGGCCGGTGGCCATGCTGGACGCGATCGAGCGCGTCCGGGCAGCCAGTTCTCTTCCACTCTCAGCGCAGCCTAATGCAGGCATTCCTAGATCGGTGGAGGGCCGGAACATTTATCTCTGCTCGCCGGAGTACATGGCCAGTTATGCCCGCAAGTTCGTCGCAGCCGGAGCAAGGATCGTGGGCGGTTGCTGCGGGACGACTCCAGAGCACATTCGCGTGATGAAGGCGGCGCTACGCGTGGGGGAAGCTAGAGGCAAGGTGGCTTCGGCCCATGTGGCCGGAAGCCAGGCCGCGCCGCGGGCAGTCCCGGCCGTACCTCTGGAAAACCGCTCGGTACTGGGCGCGAAGCTGGCGCGGGGCGAGTTTGCCACGATGGTCGAGATCGTGCCTCCCAAAGGAATCGACATACGCAAGGAACTCGAAGGAGCGGGTTTTCTGAAGTCGGTAGGAGTGGATGCGGTCAACATTCCAGACAGCCCAAGGGCCTCGGCGCGCATGAGCAACCAGGCGTTGTCACTGCTGATTCAACGTGAAGTGGGGATCGATGCAGTTCTGCATTACACGCCGAAGATGGGCAACTATCCCGACGCGACGGCTGTGTTTGATGTCGATGCGATTGGACTGGTGAACATCGTTCACAATCTGAATCTGGGGCTGGATATCGGCGGAAACCCGATCGGGACCGGGACTGGCTTCGTGATTGGCGTAGGCGCAAATCCGGGGCTCACCGACCTGGACGAAGAGATCCGACGATTCGAATACAAGGTCGAAGCTGGCGCCGAATATGCGGTTACACAGCCGGTGTTCGACATCCGCCTGCTCGAGAACTTCCTGCGGCGAATCGAGCATTGCCGAATTCCCGTCGTGGCGGGTATCTGGCCGCTGGTAAGCGTGCGCAACGCCGAGTTCATGAAGAACGAATTGCGGGTCTCGGTGCCGGATTCAATCCTGGAACGGATGGCCCGGGCACCGTCGCCAGAGGCTGCTCGTGCCGAAGGTGTTGCCATCGCCCGCGAGATGCTGATCGCGGTGCGGCAAACCGTGCAGGGAGCCCAGATCAGCGCGCCCTTGGGACGGTACGCCTCCGCTGTGGACGTGCTGGAAGCGTTGGGAACCAGCCCAGCGGCCTCGGTCTGAATTTCCCGCTTCGGTAGTCGCTAGTTCCTGTCTGAGGATATTTCGGGAAAAAAGACTGGACAACGCTGCCTCTTTCGTTGCATTACAATAGAAGACGGAGCGTAAACCCCGTTGCCCAAGTTCGAAGAGTGCCTCCAGCGACTTGAGAAGATAGTTAAGGAACTGGAAAAGGGAGAGGTTCCTCTGGAGAAATCTCTCACCCTCTTTGAAGAAGGTATGCAGCTCTCCTCGTCGTGCCGCAAGGAGTTGGAACAAGCGGAGGGCAAGGTAGAAATCCTGCTGAAGAAAAACGGAAAGCTCCAAGCCGAACCGTTCGACCCGTTGCCGGAAAAGTCGCCTGCACGCAGGTAGGCGCTGAAGCCGGTCATGAGTTTCTGGGTAGTGTCTGTGGAGTAAGAGGTTTCCCAACCCTTCCCCGCAGCCTGAGTCCGCCGTTGACGACGGTTGATGTTCTGGGGGACCTATGACTGCAAGTGTTGTTCTGTTTGCAAGCGATCCGAAAACAGCTCAGTCCCTGGCCGGGAGCCTGAGGCCTCACTTTCATGCTGTCCACGTAACCGGCTCCCGCGACGAACTTCGGGACCGAGTCGCAAAGAATCGGCCCGGAGCCGTGATTCTGGATATCGAGAACTCGCGGCTTGCTGACGTAGAAAATCTGCATCGCGACTTTCCTGCTCTGCCTATTGTCTGCACCCACCGCATCCCGGACGAAGAGATGTGGATGGCCGCATTAGAGGCAGGTGCCGTCGATGTGTGTCCGGTCGACGACGTGAATAATGTCCTCAAGTCGGTTCTGCGGAGCTTGGGTATATCTCGCAACGCTGCCGCCTAGATCCTTATTTTCAAACTAACTAGCGAGGACGCCTGCGGGCGTCCTTTTAGTTTCCCGTCTCTCAGCGCCTCAGCGCTCCGCTCGCCGCGCCTTGCTATACTCGCTCGAATGCTGACCGACGTATTGGAGAAAGGGCGAAGTCTGACGGATGCGGCGCTCGACCGGCTGATTCCGCTGGAAACCCAGCATCCCGTATCGATTCACAAGGCCATGCGACACAGTGTGTTTGCGGGCGGCAAACGTCTGCGGCCAGTTCTCTGCATAGAGGCGGGACGGATGGTGGCGGGTTCGCTACCGGAAGGAATCGAAGAATTGGGTGCAGCCCTGGAAATGCTGCATACGTACTCGCTGATCCACGACGATCTTCCGGCGCTGGATAATGACGATCTGCGACGGGGCAGGCCCACCTGTCACAAGGTGTTCGGCGAAGCCATCGCGATTCTGGCCGGGGACGCGCTGCAGACCCAGGCCTACGAAGTATTGGCGCGGCTCAACTGCCCAGCCGAGGCGCGGGTGCGGATTGTCGAAGAGATCGCGAGAGAGACGGGCACGGTCGATGGCATGATCGGCGGGCAAGTCGTTGACCTGGAGGCCGAGCATACTCGGCCGGACACTTCAGCCGCGCCAATACTTCGTAGGCTTGCGTCTGCAGCGCGTCCCCAGCCAGAATCGCGATGGCTTCGCCGAACACCTTATGACAGGTGGGCCTGCCCCGTCGCAGATCGTCATTGTCCAGCGCCGGAAGATCGTCGACTTCGGAACAACTCGGCAAGACCGCCGGCAAGGACACGGCAGCGGAGAAGGCCACTTATCCTGCTCTGTTTGGTATTGACGAATCTGTGCGTAAGGCCGACGTTCTGATCAAAGAGGCATTCTCAGAACTCGATAGCTTTGGTGAGCGGGCCGATACTTTGAAGGAGCTTGCCCGATTCCTGGTCGAGCGGAAAAAGTGAGGGCGAACTTCATTTCCAGGTGAAAGTCGCCAACGCTCCCGCCGGCAAGGTGTAGTTGAAGTTCTCGCCCTTCCAGTTCACGGTGAAGCTGGACGAAGCGGTACTCCCATTCAGCACCAGCAAAACCTTGGACCCATCGGGATTCTTGAAAGCGACATCCTCGATGCTTCCCGGACCAAACGTGTTCGAGGCGATGCGTACGGCCCCCGACACCACGAACTTTCCGAGATGTCCCAGAACGTAATACTCCACGTTATAAGTGATGGTCGAAGGGATGGTGCTGTCGTCGATCGTCACGACACCGCGGCAACTCGAACAGCCGCCATTCTTGGGGCCGGAGTTCTGATCGAGGGCGAGATTCCACAACGAAACGCTACGCGCCCAGTTCCGGGTCGCGCCAATCAGCAGGTGTTCGGCATCCCACGCAAGGTCTCCCGCAAAGTTCGAGCCTACCGTTCCGGTGCACTCGGTGAACCAAATGCCCTTCGAGGGATAAGCAGCCTCGACTTGGGACTGCGCGGCTACGTCTCCGGCGTAACAGTGGAACGACGTTCCAGAAACGTAGATGGAAGCGGAGCTGGCGAGAACCGATTCCGGATATGCAGGATTGTCCCAGTTGTGCTCGTAGGCCATGATCTTCACGCTGGAAAGGCTGGCGTTGTTGAGGGCGGGGCCAAGATGGTTTGCGATGAAGTCGGATGCGTCGCTGGCTGGAAGACTCTCACTCGGATAGCTCGTGGTGGAAAAAAGCGGCTCGTTCTGCACCGAGATCGCATAGATCGAAATGCCTTGCTGCTGATACGCCTGAATAAACTTGACGAAGTATTGCGCCAGGCTGGGGAAGTACGTGGTCATCACGCCCCCGCCGTTCATGGTGCCAGTCGTCTTCATCCACGCCGGAGGACTCCACGGCAGCGCCGCCACCTTCAGCGCCGGGTTGATGGTTAGCGCCTGTTTCACCAGGGGGATGATGTATGCAGTATCGTGCGAAATTGAAAAGTTGAGCAGATTGGGATCGGTCTGTCCCGCCGGCATGTCGTCATAGCTGTAGTTGCCCACTGCGGAAAAGTCGCTGGCGCCCATGGGCTGGCGCAGAAAGCTGATCCCGATTCCAGCCGAAGGGCTGAAGAGGTTCTGCATCAGCGTCGCCTGCTGAGAAGCGTCAAGCTTGTTCCACAGAAGCCACGCCGAAGAGTCGGTGAGGGATGCACCCACTCCATCCATCTGCTGGTAGGTGATGGAATCATCCACGGTAATCACGGCTGTACCACCGCCGCCGGAACCGAATGAGACAGTCGGCTGGGATTGAAGCAGCATCGCGCGGTCGCCAGTCGTCAAAACAGGTTGCACGATTGACCCCTGACTTGCCGGCGGGGATGGAACCGATTTCCCGCCAGAACAGGTGACACAGCAAGCGAGAGCGGCCAGCAGGAACGGCAAGAGAACAAAACGCCAGCGCGTGCGAGGTCGAAAATCAAACCTGGTCCAGATTCGAAGAGCGCTCATGATCTTCCCGGCAGCCTCCTTGTTAACAGTTTGACGAGTGTTCCGCAAGCACTCCGCTAATTAATCAGGTTCCGAGCATCCTTCGTGGACCTTCGTGCCCTTTGTGGTTTAATAGCTTTTCGGTGTACTGCCCGTGATCACCATCTTTGTCGATACCGACGAGCATGTAAATCGCGTCTTGCCGACTCTGAAAGAGATGGCAGCGCACCGTCTGATCGTCCGCGAAAACGTCGCGCTGGAGCAAGGCAATCTCGACTGACATGTCTTCCCTTCCCGCTACGACCCTCGACATCCTGGCCATCGCCGCCCATCGCGACGACGTAGAGCAGACTTGCGGAGGCACGCTGCTAAAGGTCGCACAGCGCGGCCAGCGCACGGGCATCCTCGACCTGACCCAAGGAGAGATGGGAACGCGTGGCACGGCCGACGATCGCGCGAGCGAGGCAGCAGACGCGGCCAAGATTCTGGGCGTGAGTTGGCGACGGGCGCTGGACATTCCCGATGGCCGTGTCGAGAACACTTGGGAAAATCGGCTTAAGGTGGCTAGCGTGATTCGCGAGACGCGCCCGCGAGTGGTGATTCTGCCTTACTGGAAGGGGCGGCATCCCGATCACTATACGGCCTCGGTCCTGGGATACGAGGCCTGCTTTCTGGCAGGGCTGGCAAAGCTAGCGCTAAGCCATCAATCGTCAGCCATCACCCACACCAATCCCACTTTCAGTGGTGGCCACTCCATTCCACCTCACCGGCCATTCAAGATCATTTATGCCACGATGTACTACGATATTCGGCCTACTTTTGTAGTGGATATCGGCGAGCAGTTCAAGGGGAAATTCGCTTCCATCATGGCCTACAAGTCACAGTTCAGCGATCAGGAGGCTGGCAAGGATCTCTTCCCGGCCCATGACGAAATACTTGCGCGGGTGCAGTCGATGGCGCGATTCTATGGGATGTTGGGCGGAGTGACCTACGCCGAACCTTTTATTCAAAAGGAAGTTGGCTTGGTGGAAGATTTGATGGCGATCCCAGTAAAGTCCATCTGATCTGGCGTGGATAGGTTGGGGATCTTCCAAACAGGACGGGCGACGGCGTTCCGTGCCGGACTAGCCGTGCCGCCGACTTCATAGTCGTTCGTATTCTTCATTCAAAGTTGTTATGAGGTGTGGCGCATGGAAAGAAGTGCTGGTCCCCGTAGTGTATGGATTGCGGTTATGGCAGCTTTGAGTCTGGCGGGATGCGGGGGCGGGAGTATGACTCCTCCTCCGCCACCGAGCTTTACCCTGTCTGCATCACCCTCAAACTCGAGCATCGGCCAAGGCGGCACCTCTACCAGCACTATCACGGTGATCGGGCATAACGGCTTCAACGGCAGCGTCAGCCTGTCAGCGTCGGGACTACCACCACCAGCACATTGACCCTGACGGCTAGTGGCACGGCCACCCTTGGAAATGCAACTGTGATCGCCGCAGGCGCTTCTGGAACGTTGTCGCAGACTGCAAACATCAACCTAACGGTCGCCGCTCCGAGCGTCACGGTGAGTGTGTCTCCGAAACGCGCCGCCGTGGTCGCAACCAGCCAGGCGCAGCAGTTCACCGCTACAGTCACGGGAAACATGGGGAATCCTGGCGTCACCTGGAGCGTGGACGGCATAGCGAACGGCAACGCAGCGATTGGAACGGTGAATGGCAGCGGTCTCTACTCGCCGCCTGTGACGGCTGGTACTCACACGATATCTGCGACCAGCGTCGTCCTTCCTACGTCATCCGGCTCAGCCAGCGTCGCGGTCACGGACCTTGCCGGTGTTTTCACCCATCACAACAACTTGTCGCGGGATGGTTCGAATCCGCAGGAGTACGCGCTGACCGCATCAACCGTAACTCCGAACACTTTCGGGAAGCTGTTCTCCTGCGCGGTGGATGGCGCAGTGTATACGCAGCCGCTGTGGGTGCCGGGCATCAGCATCGGGACGGGTGGCGGGATTCATAACGTCGTGTTCGTGGCCACGCAGCACGATTCGCTCTACGCCTTCGACGGCGATGCAAATCCCTGCGTGAAGTACTGGAAGGTGAACCTGGTGGACACTCTCCACGGCGGGACTACCGGGGAAGGGACGGTGCCCTGGCAGAACGTAGGGTTTGGCTATCAGGATATTCAGCCGGAGATCGGCGTGACGGGCACTCCAGTGATTGATTCCGCGACCAGCACAATTTATCTCGTCAGCAAATCGGAGAACACTACTACTGGCACGTTCTATCAGCGACTCCATGCCCTGGACTTGGCGACTGGAAACGAGAAATTCAACGCACCCGCATTGATTGCGGCGTCAGTGCCCGGGATCGGCGACGGCTCGTCGGGGGGAATCATCTCTTTCAACACCGGACTGCAGCACCAAAGATCGGGTCTCGTCCTGGCGGCTGGGAGGGTGTATGTCGCGTGGGCCGCACACGAGGATCGGGGACCGTACAACGGTTGGTTGATCAGCTACACCGCTTCAAATGTCCAGCAGCAAGTCGCAGTGTTCAACACGACACCGAACGGAGTGAGTGGCCCTGACGGCGGCATCTGGGCGGGAGGCGGCGCTCCCGCGGTGGACAGCGGAGGAGACGTTTATTTCTCGACCGGAAACGGCGTATTCGATGAAGCCCCTCCGCCGCCTAGCCATGATTACGGGGACAGCATCCTGCGGCTTCACCCATTCGTGGGCTCAACGTTTAATGGTGTGAATCTGAACCCAGTGGGCTGGTTTACGCCGTTTGACCAGAGTACGCTCGCGCAATTCGACACTGATCTGGGCTCGGGAGCGGTGGTGTTGCTGCCGGATCAGACATCAGGGCCGACGCATCTGTTGGCCCAGTTGGGTAAAGAGGGAGTGGTCTATTTGTTGGACCGCGACAACATGGGAGGATTCCAGCCCCTCAACAACAACCAGATCGTGCAGTATTTCTTCGCGACGGGGGGTGGATTCTGGGGCGCGCCAGCATTCTGGCAAAACGGTCTGTACTTCGCGGGCGCCGGCGATAGTTTGAAGCTCTTCTCGTTCAACCCGACCACGGGCCTATTCAACACGAACGCCTCTTCGCAGTCGAGTCAGGTTTACAACTACCCTGGTGCGTCGCCTTCAGTCTCCTCGCACGGTTCCGCAAACGGAATTGTCTGGGCGGTTGACGCTAGTCAATACGGCGTCCCCGCTGCTAGCCTGGGACCCGCCGTGCTGCACGCTTACAATGCGGCGGATCTGGCGACCGAATACTGGAACAGTTCGATGGCAGCCAATCATCGGGATCAGGCAGGCAA
>WNFA01004102.1_pt1 | contig 18380 bp, 17 predicted proteins | sample 5400481 | NCBI WGS metagenome assembly WNFA01 (sample SAMN13153340, study PRJNA577476) | soil metagenome | isolation source: 120 cm saprolite under Douglas fir tree site 2 hole 1 replicate 2 | place: USA:California | collected 2015-04-18
AAGATGGGAGCCGGTGGGCGACTGGGGTCAGGCCGCCAGTACATGAGCTGGATCCACCGCGAAGATCTGATCTCGCTTTTGCTCCATGCCATTTCGAAAGAGGCGCTTCGAGGGCCGGTCAATGGAACGGCTCCCAATCCAGTCCCGAATCAGGAGTTTGCTCGCGTGCTCGGCAGGGTTTTGCACCGGCCGGCGGTGATGCCGGCGCCCGCCTTTGCGCTTAAGCTCGCGCTCGGTGAGATGTCAACCATGGTGCTCGCCGGACAGCGCGTCCTTCCAACCGCGGCACTGGCCTCCGGATTCCGCTTTTCTTTTTCTGAGCTGGAGCCGGCCCTACGAAATCTGCTCGGTCGCGGGGCAGAATCGGTGCCGTCGGGTTCCGTTGCAAGCGGCGCCCCGCGGCGGCATTGATTAGCGCGATGTCAATCACAAGACTCATTGCATCGTTCGCGATCTTTGGAAGCTTCGCCGCGCTGATGCACACGTACATCTATCGAAGGCTGGTCCGCGACACCGGCAGCGGCGCGACCTTCCGGAAGTTCGCCATCGGCGCGGCGGTGATGATCACCCTCGTTTTCCTGGTGCTCCGGCCCCTGTTCAGGTTTGCGCCGCGGTCCTGGGCGGTTCCCATCTCCACGACGGTCTGGTTCTGGATCGGTTATGCGACCTATCTGCTCTTCTGGCTCGTGGTGTTCGACGTCGCTCGTTTGCTTCTTGCGGCGTACCGTCGAGTGAGCGCGCTCCGGAAGACTCCCGAGCCTGTCTCGCCGGAGCGCAGGTTGTTTCTTTCTCGAGCGCTGGCCGGTGGCGCCCTGGTGGGTTCGGGCGCGTTGACCGGATACGGCGCCTGGCGAGCCTTCGAGCCAGCCGAGCTGACCGAGCTGCCGATCCGATTGCCCAGACTTCCGAAGGCGATGGATGGCCTGACCATCGTCCAGCTCACCGACCTGCACGTCAGCAGCGTCATCCGTCGCCAGTTCGTCGAGGAGCTCGTCCGTCGCACGAACGCGCTCAAGCCGGATCTGGTGGCGATTACCGGCGACCTGGTTGACGGCGACGTCGATCAACTTGGGGAGGCAGTGACCCCGCTGCGGAACTTGAAGAGCCGCTACGGAACCTTCTTCGTCACCGGCAACCACGACTACTACTCTGGTGACGTTCGATGGGCGGCGGCGTTGAGTCGGATCGACATCCAGGTCCTTCGAAACCGACGGGTGCGGATCGGGGACGCTGGCGCCTCGTTCGACCTGGTGGGGGTGGACGATTGGGGCGCTCGCAATCTTGCGCGAGGTGGATACAACCTGGAACGCGCGGTCGAGGGGCGCGACCCGGATCGCGCCTCGGTGCTCCTCGCCCACGAGCCGGCCAATTTCGAGACCGCGGTGGAAAGCGGCATGGGTCTTCAGCTGTCCGGCCACACGCACGGAGGACAGCTGTTTCCACTCACCACCCTGAGCCGGCTCAAGGCGCTCCGATACCGGGGCCTCTACACGCATGGCCCCGGATTGCTCTATGTGTCGCGCGGCGTCGGATTCTGGGGTCCACCGCTTCGAGTGGGAAGCCCCCCGGAAATCGTGAAAGTCACGCTGGTGTCGTGACGCCGACAGCCGACAGTTGAAGTCAGCAATCGCACGGTCGGGTTCCCGCTGCGCCCTCGCGCTCTGATAGCCTGGTGTTTAGCCCGCCAATGGCCATCGACCGACGCCGAGAAAAGCTGCTGCCCGTTCCGCGGTGGCCAACCCGCGAGGAGGCGATGCGCTCGCGGCTGTTCTCTCCGATTCGCATCGGTCCGCTGGAGATCCGCGAGCGGACCTGGATTCCGGCGATGGTTCCCTGGCGGGCGACCGAGGACGGATTTGTCACCCAGGAGGTTCTCGACTGGTACGAGCGCTTCGCCCTCGGCCGGCCGGGCGTGATCGTCCTCGAGGCCACCGGGATCCGGGACATTCCGAGCGGACCTCTGCTGCGGGTAGGCCACGAGCGATACATCCCCGGACTGCGGAGGCTGACCGAAACCGTACGCCGCGCGAGCGGTGGGCGGACGAAGGTCTTCATCCAGATCATCGACTTCCTTTCGATTCGCCGCCGGCCTACCCGGGAGAAGTTTTTCGGGCAGTACCTGATCGTTGATGCCGACTATCGGCGCCAGGTGGCCGAGCTGCTCGGTGACCCGCAGTGGGAGCACGCCGGGGAATCCGCCTTGCGCGGGCGCCTCCTCCAGTTGAGCGATCCAGAAATCGAATCGCTGCTCCGGCCGCGCGATTTGGAAAGTTATCGGTACGGTTTTCGCGAGCGGGTGACCGATACGAATCAGCCCCACATCCGCCAGCTGCCTGAAGTACTGCCAAAGCTGTTCTCCGAAGCGGCGCGGCGCTGCGTCGAAGCCGGTTTCGACGGCGTCGAGCTGCACTATGCCCATGCCTACACGATGGCGAGCTTCCTCTCCGCGCTGAATTCTCGAGACGATGGCTACGGCGGGACGCGGCAGGGGCGGGTCCGCTTGCCGCTGGAGGTGTTGAGCGCCGTCCGGGCCGCGGTGCGCTCGGACGTGGTGCTGGGAATCCGCTTCCTCGGCGACGAGGTCATCGCCGGGGGAAGCCCGGTCGAAGACGCGGTCTACTTTGGGCTCGAGTTTGCGAAGGGCGGCGCCGACTACTTGAGCATCTCCAAGGGTGGGAAGTTCGAGGACGCGAAGCAGCCGAAAGTGGGCGCGGCGGCATACCCGTACACCGGGCAGAGCGGAAGCGAGTGCATGCCGACGACGAACATCCCTCCCCCGGGCCCTTTTGGACGCAACGTTCCGCTCGCCGCGGCCGTTCGCCGCGAGTTGATCAAGTCTGGCTTTTCCATCCCGGTGGTCACTTCCGGCGGGATCTGCAGTTTCTGGCAGGCGGAAGAGATTCTGCAGCGGGGCGACGCGGACATCATCGCCTCGGCGCGGCAATCCCTGGCCGACCCGGATTGGTTTCGCAAGGTACGCCTGGGCCTGGGCGACCAGGTTCGCCGCTGCCTGTTCACCAACTACTGCGAAGGCCTGGATCAGGCGCATCGCCCGGTGAGTTGTCAGCTCTGGGATCGCCTCCAGGGTCAGGAAGATGAGGGTCAGGCTCCGCGCACGGTGGATGGCCGCAGATACCTCGCGCCGCCGTGGAAGCCTCCGCCCGGGCTTGAGGACAGCGTCGGGTGAAGAAGAAGTTCGACAAGGCCTTGAAGAAGAAGGCTTCGCGGCGTGGGGCGGGCGTTCGGCGGTCCGCCGACGGGCAGGACCGCTCGATTCGGCCGGAGAAGGTCCGCGAGCTGACCTGGTCCGAGTTCGACCGCCTGGTGCGAGCCCTCGCCCGCAGAATATCCAAGACGTTCACCCCCGAGGCGGTGGTCGGCGTCGCGCATGGCGGCGTTTTCGTCGGCGGCGCGCTGGCGAGCGCGCTGGGTTGTGAATTCCATCCGGTGCGGATCAGCCGCCGAAGTCGCGACAATCGCGTTCGGCGCTCACCCCGCCTGTTCGGGCGAATGCCTCCAGAGCTTAAGGGCAAGCGCACCTTGATCGTGGACGACGTCGCTTCGTCCGGCGACACCCTGCAGCTGGCCTTGAAGCTGGCGCTCAAGGCAGGTGCCGCAGAGGCGTTGACCGTCTGTTTGGTCACTCGAGCCGGCGGCTTCCGTCCGGAGTGGACGGGTTTCTCGAGCCCGGACCTGGTCATCTTCCCCTGGGACTACGAGCCCGTCACCGAAGACCGTCGCTTCAGCGTGGGTCCAGAAAGAGCGTGAGCTTGATCCGCGCCGGGAGGCTCTATTAAGTCCAACCGGCGCGCAGTCGCGTCGCCTCAATGATCATCGGGACCGCAGGTCACATCGATCACGGCAAAACCTCGCTGGTAAAGGCGCTGACCGGGATCGACACCGATCGCTTGAAGGAAGAGAAGCGGCGCGGCATTACCCTCGAGCTTGGCTTCGCCCACCTCACGCTCGACAACGGGTCGATCGCGGGGGTGGTGGATGTCCCGGGGCATGAGCGCTTCGTCAAGGCGATGGCAGCCGGAGCGGGCGGGGTAGATCTAGCGATCCTCGTCGTCGCCGCGGATGAAGGGGTGATGCCGCAGACCCGCGAGCACCTCGACATCTGCCGGCTGCTCGGAGTGCGCGCCGGGGTGATCGCGATCACCAAATCGGATCTGCTGGCCGAGCTGGGCGAGGAGTGGTTGGAGCTCTTGCGGGCGGATCTGAAAACGCTCACCCAGGGCACCTTTCTGGAGCAGGCGAAGATGGTTCCCTGCTCCTCGAAAACCGGCGAGGGAATCGACGCGCTCAAGAAAGTGCTGAGCGATCTGGCTCGCGAGCTTCCCGAGCGTCCCTGGGAAGGGCCCCTTTTTCTCCCCGTCGATCGCGCCTTTACGATCAGGGGTTTTGGGACGGTGGCCACCGGCACCCTTCTCTCCGGCCAGATCGTCCCCGAGGAGCCGGTCTCGCTTCTTCCCGGATTGCCCGGACCGTTTCGCGTTCGGGGAATTCAGGTGCACGGCCAAGCGGTCTCGAAGGTGATCGCCGGTCAGCGAACGGCGATCAACCTGAGCGGAGTGGAAACCGATGCGATCTCCCGCGGGATGGTGCTCACCCGGTACGAGGAGCTGCCGGCGACCCGGATGCTCAACGTCGAGTTGTCGCTTCTGCCTGGAATCGACTCACCGATGCCCCGGCGCAAGAAGCTGCTCCTCCACCTCGGCACCGCGCAGGTCGAATGCATGGTGGCGTTGATCGATCTCGAGGAGCTTCTGCCTGGAGAGACGGCCCTCGCACAGCTTCGACTTGGCGAATGGGTAGCGGCGCTCCCCGGTCAGCACTTCATCCTCCGCGGTTCCCGCGCGCTGCCCGGCCGGGGAGCGACGCTCGCCGGCGGACGGGTGCTGGCGATTGCGCCCTCAAGGCACCGGCGGGGGGCCGCCGAGCAGCTGCGCCCACTTGTAGAAGCAGACAACGAGGGAAAAATCGCCTGGCTCCTTCGCCAGGCCGGCTATCGCGGACTGACGATGAAGGAGCTGTTCGCGCACTCGGCGCTGCCGCAGAAGACCCTCCACCGATCGCTGGAGCTGCTCGGCGCTCGCGGAGGGGCGCTGCTCGTGGACAAAGAGCGCCGGCTCTACCTCTCCGCGGAAGTGTTCAAAGGGATGTGCGCACGCTGTGTCTCCCTGATCGAGGACTTCCATCAGCGCGAGCCGATGCGCGAAGGCTTGAGCAAGGAAGAGCTTCGCCGCCGGCTATCCGCCGAGCTGGAACCGCGAATTTTTGGAAAGGTGGTCACCGCGCTCATCGAGGGCGGGAAGGTGGAAGCCGCCGGTGAAGTGATCCGGCTGAAGGGCCGGGGCCGGACGCTGACCGAGCACCAGGAGGGTGCCCACAATAAGGTGATCGCCGAGCTTTCCGTTTCCGGCCTTGCGCCGCCCAAGGTGGATGAGCTTGGCCAGAAGCTGAAGATTCCGTCCGCCAGGTTGCTCGAGCTTTTGAAAGTTGCCGTCGCCGAAGGGGCGGTGCTGCGAGTCGCGGACGATATGTACTTCGACCGAAAGGCGATCGACGAGCTTCGTGAGCGACTGGTCAGCTACTTGAAGGAGCACCGGGAGATATCGACCCAGAGCTTCAAGGAGCTCGTGGGTCAGAGCCGGAAGTTCGTCATCCCGCTCTCGGAGTACTTCGACCGCGAGAAGGTCACCCTCCGGGTGGGCGAAAAACGCGTGCTGCGACGGACTTAAAGCCTCCTCCACGTCGCCAGCCCACGTGTGTCAGCGCATCCCGAACATCAGTTGAGTCGCAGTGAGAAGACTCGAAATTGCTCCGGGAGCAATGCCCAACCAGAGCACCGCCCCGGTGGAGAGGACGAGGGCGGCATTGGTCGCCCAGCTCGGCTCGGGCGCGGTGGGTTCCTCAGGCGCTGGACGCATGAACATGTAAACAACCACTCTGAGGTAATAGTAGACGCCGACCGCGCTGCTCAGCACGCCGACCACCGCCAGCCCGATCATTCCCGAATCGACCGCCGACTCGAAAATGAGGAGCTTGGCCATGAAGCCCGCGGTGGGAGGGATTCCTCCCAAGGAGAGCATGAAAGCAGCCATCGCAACCGCCATCGCGGGTCGTCGCTGAGCCAGCCCGGAGAACCGATCCAGGTCCCAGGCATTCGGTTTTTCCTCGTCGTCGCGGCGTTCGAGCACTCCGACGATCCCGAAGGCGCCGACCGCGGTGACGGTGTATGCGAGAAGGTAGAACAGGATGCCGCGAAGAGCAGTGGCGCGGCTGAGCGCTTCCGGGTTGAGGACGGAGAGGGAAAGGGCGCCGGCGAGCGGACTTCCATCTGTGTTTGGGGTTCCCCGGGCGAACAGGCTGGCGAGCCCAAGCAGCACGTAGCCGGCGTGGGAGATCGATGAGTAGGCGAGCATCCGCTTCACATTTCGCTGCGGCAGGGCGAGCGGCAGGGCGAGCAGGTTTCCAAACACCATGGTGAGCAGGGCCAGGGTCGAGAAGAGCGGGCCCGTCAGCTGGGGGGTGACGCCCTGGCCCAGCGACCAGAACACCCGAACCAGCGCGGCGAAGGCCGCCGCCTTCACCCCGGCGCTCATCAGGGCGGTAACCGGAGTGGGCGCGCCCTCATAGACGTCCGGGGTCCACATGTGGAAGGGGACCGCCGCCACCTTGAACGCCAACCCCGCGGCGATCAGCGCCACGCCGCAGTAAGCCAGCGCCGGCATCTGGCGGATTGCGCCGGGAAGCGCGCTGGCGATCGCGGAGAGTTGCGTGCTTCCGGTGGCGCCGTAGAGAAGGGCCGTCCCGTAGAGGAAAACCGAGCTCGAGAAAGCGCCGAGCAGAAAGTATTTGAAGGCGGCTTCCGCCGGACGCGGGCCACGTCTCAAGTAAGCGGTGAGCGCGTAGGTGGCGATGCTGAGGATCTCCAGGCTGACGAAAAGGGTGATCAGCTCGGCCGAGAGCGACAGCAGCGACATCCCCGCACCGGAAAAGAGCGCGAGCGCATAGAACTCGCCCCTTTCGGCGCGTCTCGCGCGCAAGAAACCCGCGGCAAGGAGCGTGACGATCGCCAGAGCCAGGCAAATCACCGCGGTAACGAACATCGAGAGCGGATCGAGAACTCCCATCCCCTGGAAGACTTCGCGCGCCGGTCGCCGAACGAGCACCCCGGCGAATGCGCCCGCGGTTACCGAGGCGAGAAGCGCGATCGGCGCCTGGTGCGTTCGATCCTCGCTGGTGAGGAATGCTTCGGAAAGCATGAGGACGATGGCGGCCGAGCTGAGGATGATCGCCGGCAGCAGCGGCAGGAAATCCTGGGTGGTGAGCTGAGGCAGGGTCATCGACGAAGCTCGGAGGGATTGGCCTGGGGAATCGTCGGATTCTCCGCGGCGCCGGATCTGGCGAGCTGGGCGGGGCCACCGGTCCGGTCGGTCGGGCCCAAACCGCGAGCGGGCTCTTCGAGGCGCAAGCCAAGCCCGGCCTGCGCGGGAAGCTCGAGGACCTTCATCTCCAGATCGCCAAGGTTCGAGTGCTCGCCGGAGCTCCCCAGGCTTGCTCGCGCGACGAAGAGCTTCACCGACGGCGCCAGTCGGCTCAGGAACGGCTGAGGCATCATTCCCATCAGAATCGCGACCGCGACGAGCGGCAGAGCGGTGGCAACCTCGCGAAAGCCAAGATCGCGCAGCTGTCGATTTTCGCCCTCGAGCTGGCCGAAGAACACCCGCTGCACCATCCAGAGCATGTACGCCGGGCTGAGAATGACCGCGAGCGCGGCGAGCACGCCAAAGGTCAGCGGCAGCGCGCTGCGGAAGGTGCCGAGCAGCACGAGAAACTCACCCACAAAGCCATTGGTGCCCGGAACCGCGATGGAAGAAAAGGTGATGATCAGAAACAAGGCGGAAAACACAGGCATCACCTTGGCAATCCCGCCGTACTCGGCGATCAGCCTGACGTGGCGCCGTTCATAGAGCATTCCGAACAAGAGGAAGAGGGCGCCGGTGGAGATTCCGTGGTTGAGCATCTGGTAGGCCGAGCCGGCCGCACCTTCTTCGGTGATCGCCAGCATCCCGAGCATGCAAAACCCCAAGTGGGAAACGGAGCTGTAGGCGATCAAGCGCTTCACGTCCCGCTGGGCGAGGCACATCAACGCGCCATAGACGATTCCGACGATCGCCAACGCCGCGAGGACCGGCCTTAAGTCCCGCGTCGCCACCGGAAAGAGCGGGATGGCGTAGCGCCAGAATCCAAAGGTCCCCATTTTCAGCATCACCCCGGCAAGAACGATCGACCCCGCGGCGGGTGCCTGCACGTGCGCGTCGGGAAGCCAGGTGTGCACCGGAAACATCGGGACCTTCACCGCGAAGGCGAGCGCGAAAGCGAGGAACATCCAGGGACCATAGGTCCAAAGACTCTGCGCCAGGGGGGACAGGGTGGTGCAGATCGCTCCGGTGCGCGCGCAGGCGGATACTTCGCGCGTCGCCGATAAGAGCGAGTTGTAGATCTGCGCATGGTCGAATGAGCGGGCTCCGGCCGGCTGGGTGATGAAATAGATTGCCAGGATCGCGAGCAGCATCAGAAGCGATCCCACCAGGGTGAAGAGGAAGAACTTGACCGCCGCCATCACCCGCTCTTCCGAGCCCCAGATGCCGATGATGAAGTACATCGGGATCAGCATTGCTTCCCAGAACACGTAGAACAGGATCAGATCGAGAGAGGCGAAGGTGCCAACCATCGCCATCTGCAGCACGAGCAGGGCAAGGTGAAACTCCTTCACCCGTTCCTCGATGAAGCTCCAGGAGGCGAGCACCACCAGCGGACCGAGCAGGCCGGTCAAGAGGATGAGGCTCGCCGCCAGACCGTCCACCCCGGTATGGAAGCTGATCCCCAGGGAAGGGATCCAGCGCGTTCGGTACTCGAATTGGAACTCCGGACCGCCGGGCTCGAATGCCAGATAAAGCCAGAGGGCGAGCACCAGGGTGAGCGTCATCCCGAGCAGCGTCGCCACGCGAATCTGCTGTTTTTCCGATTGGGGAAGCGCGGCGATGATCACCGCGAAAACCAGCGGAGCGAAGACGACCAGATTCACCAGATGCGTTTGAACGAAGCTCACTTGAGCACCTGGATCACCGCGTAACCCGCCGCGAAAAGAACGGCGAGGGCCATTACCGCCGCGTAGCTCTGGGTGTCTCCGGTCTGGAGCAGACGTAATGCCGAGGCCAGCCGTGCAGTGACCCAGGCCGTTCCACGGACGAGCAGCGTGTCGATCAGCAACGAGTCGATGACCTTGTAGAACACGAAGCTGATGAACTTGATCGGCCTGACGATGGTGAGGTCGTAGAGCCGATCGATGTAAAACCCGTTCGCGGCCCAGCGCACCAACGCTCGCGCCGGCGCCGGCATCGGGGCACCCCGCCGCGAAGGGAAGTACCGGACGTACAAGACGCATGCGAGCCCGCCACCGGCGAGCGCGATTATCCAGGCCAGCGCCCACGCTCCGAACAAGCCGCCCTCCTGCTCGACGGAAATCGTTCGGTGAATGCGGGCGAGTTGGTACGGGAGGTTGAACACCGTCGAAAGGTAATTCTCCATCAAAGTCTGATGTCCATCGCCCAGGTCGATGATCGGCAGGCCGTAGATCACCCCGAGTATGGAAAGGGTGGCGAGCACGACGAGGGGCATGGTCATCGGCCAGTCGCTTTCGTGCGCATGGGCGACCTTGGCATCGGGGGAGCGCTTTCCTTCAAAGACTAAGAGATACAGCCTGCCGATGTAGAACGCGGTGCAGAAGGCGGTAAACAGGCCGGCAATCCACACCGCGTTGGAAACCCATGCGTAGCCGGCCAGCTGGCTCGAGTGGACGCCGTGCAGGATCGCGTCCTTGGAGAAGAAACCCGACAAGGGCAAGATGAATCCGGAGATGGCGATCGAGGCAATCAGGAAGGTCGCCGTCGTCCACGGCATCTCCTTCTTCAGTCCGCCCAGTCGCTTGATGTCCGTCTCGTCCGCGTTGCCATGCATCACCGAGCCCGCGCCGAGGAACAAGCACGCTTTGAAGAAGGCGTGAGTGACGAGGTGGAGGATGGCCGCCCAAAAGACGCCCAGCCCCACCGCCATGAACATGAAGCCCAACTGCGAAATGGTGGAGTAGGCAAGGACCTTCTTGATGTCGTTCTGCGCGAAGGCGATCAGCGCCGCGAGAAGAGCAGTAGCGGCGCCCACCAGCGCGATCACTGCCATCGCCGCCGGCGCCAGCACCAAAAGCGAGCCGATCCGGCAGAACAAGTACACCCCGGCGGTCACCATCGTCGCGGCATGGATCAATGCCGAGACCGGCGTCGGCCCGGCCATCGCATCCGGTAGCCAGATGTAGAGTGGAAGTTGTGCGCTCTTTCCCGCCGCGCCGAGCATGAAGAGCAAAAGGACCGCGATCAACACCTGCCCGAACGTATTCCCCTCGAGCGGGCCGGACTTGATCGGCGCTTCGAGACTCACGACGCCGGCGATCGGCGCAAATGACGGCGGAATCCGGAGGGCGGCCTGCTCGAGGCCCCGGAGGTTGAGCGGCCCTTGCTCGGAGACCCCGGCGCGCCACTGCTCCAGCGCTCTGCCCTGGCCGCTGGCATTGTCTGTCTGAGCCTGGAAGGCGCCCACCCAGAGCGTGAGCAGGAACATTCCAATCAAGAATCCAAAGTCCCCAATCCGGTTGACGATGAAAGCCTTCCGCCCCGCCCACGCCTTGGCGGCATCCTCATACCAGAAGCCGATCAGCAGATAGCTGCACAATCCGACGCCTTCCCAGCCCACGAAGAGCAGCGGCAAGCTGTCCGCCAGCACCAGCGTGAGCATCATCGCGATGAACAGGTTGAGGTACGCGAAGAAGCGCCAGTACCCCTTGTCGTTGGCCATGTACGAAGTCGAATAGACGTGGATCAAAAACCCCACGCCGGTCACCACCAGGGTCATCACCGCAGACAGATGATCCACCACCAGGCCGAAGCTGACCTGGAAAGAACCCACCGCGAACCAGGTCCCAAAATCGTGGCCCAGCGCGTACCGGATGGGGTCGCGCGAGAAGGGTGAAACGAGGGTGGTCGCCCGATCGTTCACCGCCCAGAACGCGAGCACGCAGAGGACGAACGAACCGGCGACCGCCGAGCAGGCAATCAAATTCGTGTTCGCCCGGCCGAGCATGCGGCCAAAGGCGCCGCAGATGAATGCCCCGGCCAGCGGAAGCGCGATGATCAGCCACACCAGCTGCGCCATCGAGCGGGCATCCACCGGCGATTTCTGCAGGCACTCGAGCAACGGCGCGTGCTGGATGCATTCGGTCAGGACCATTTGCGCGACCTAGTGTTTCATCGTCCGGATGTCCTGGATGTTCAACGTTCCCCGGCTCCGGTAGACCGCGATCAGGATGGCGAGGCCGATCGCCGCCTCCGCCGCCGCGACCGCGATCACGAAGAATGCCGAGACGTGGCCAACGCTGTCACCCCGTTGCCTCGCGAAGGCGACGAAGGTGAGGTTAGCGGCGTTGAGCATCAGCTCGATGCACATGAAGACGACCAGGGCGTTTCGGCGGACCATCACCCCGAACATTCCCACGCAAAAAAGGAGCGCGGCGAGAAAGAGGTAGTGCTCGGTCGAGACCATGGCTAGATCCGGGATTTGGCGACCACCACCGCTCCCAGGATGGCGACCAGCAGGAGGAGCGAGACCGCCTCGAAGGGTAATAGATACGTGGTGTAGACGATCTGCCCGAGGGTGCGCAGCGAACCGAAAGAGGCTTGCCCGGCGGGACTTTGCGGCGAGGGCGAAGTCAACCCAAGGCGAGAAATCGCAAGCCCCAGGACGGCGAGCAGACCCAACGTCGAGGCCCCACCGATGATGCGGGATATTTTCAAGCCGGGCGCGGAGATGTCCGCCTCCGCCAGGGAGAGCAGCATGATCACGAACAGAAACAGCACCATGATTGCGCCGGCATAGACAAGTACTTGAAGGACGGCGATCGCGTGGGCCCAGAGGAGCACGTAAACCCCGGCGAGAAAGAAAAAGGTGGCCACCAGGGCCATCGCCGCGCTCATCGGGCTGCGGGCGCTGATCACGAAAACCGCGCCCAGCACCGTCGCGGTCCCGAAGACCCAGAAGAGGAGAAGCTCGGCGGTCACGAGCGGCCTCCGCCGAAATGACCCCAGGGCCTCTCTCCAAAAGGACAACGCTTCAGCTCGATGTGACGTTCGAACTCGGGGCGGAATTTCTGCAGGAAGGAATGCACCGGAAGCGCGGCGGCGTCGCCCAGCGCGCAGATGGTGTTGCCCAGACCGATCGGGGGAAAGGGCGCGATCGCGGCGGCGACGTTGATCAGGGTTCCAATGTCCTCGGGAACGCCGCGGCCTTCCTCGATTCGCCTGAGAATTCGAGTTTGCCAGGGCGTCCCTTCCCGGCAGGGGGTGCACTGGCCACACGATTCTTCCGCGTAGAAGCGGGCGATTCGCCACAGGCAGCGCACCAGGCAGGTCGAGTCGTCCATCACGATCACCCCGCCCGAGCCGGCCATCGTCTCCTTGGCCTTGAGCGCTTCGAATTCGAGCGCGACGTCGATCTCGTCGGCGCTGAGCACCGGGGCCGAGGTACCCCCGGGGATGACTGCCTTCACCGTTCTGCCCGCCGGCAAGCCCTGTCCCAACTCGGGATCGAAGATCAAATCCCGAATGGTGGTCTTCATCGAGACCTCGAAGACCCCGGGGCGGTTCACGCTTCCGGAGAGGCAGATCAGCCGCGTGCCGCCGGATTTTTCAGTTCCCAGCGAAGCGAACCACTCCGCCCCCCGGTCGATGATCGCTGGAACGTTGGCGAGCGTCTCCACGTTGTTGACCACGGTCGGCGCTCCGAAGAGGCCGACCACCGCGGGGAAGGGTGGTTTGAGCCGCGGCCATCCTTTCTTCCCCTCGAGGGACTCGATCAGCCCGGTCTCCTCTCCGCAGATGTACGCCCCCGCGCCCCTCACCTGGTAGACGTCGAGCGCGTATCCCTTTCCCATCACCTTTGGTCCGAAGATTCCCTCCCGGTAGGCTTCGGCGATCGCGGAGTCGACCACGTCGGCCTGCTTCTGGAACTCGCCTCGCGTGTAGATGTAGACCTGGTGGCAATCGAGCGCGTAGGCGGAGATGGCGATGCCCTCAAGGAGCATGTGCGGATCGCGCTCGAGGATGTAGCGATCCTTGAAGGTGCCCGGCTCCGATTCGTCGGCATTGACCGCGATGTACTTGGGCAAGGGGTTGTTCTTCGGGACGAAGCTCCACTTCAGCCCGGTATAGAAGCCGGCCCCTCCGCGACCGCGGAGATTGGATTTCTTCACTTCGTTGGTGACCTGGTCGGGGGTCATCTCCAGCGCTTTCCTCAGAGCGCGGTAGCCGCCGCTGCGTCGGTAGGACTCGAGGGTGTGGGACTGTGGCGTGTCCCAATTGCGCGTGATCACCTTCTCGACCGGAATCATTCTGCAAGCCCGGCTACGGCAGCCTCGCGAGGATGTCGTCGACCTGCGCCAGGGTCACGGACTCGTGGTGCTGCAAGTTGATCTGCAGACAGGGTGCGGTTCCGCAGGAGGCAAGGCACTCGGTTTCCCTCAGCGTCCACTTCTCACTGCTCTCGCCGGCGCGGACTTGGAGCTTTTCTTCGAGGTGGGCAAGCAGCTTCTCCGCACCCCAGAGCGAGCAGGAGAGATTGGTGCATATGTCGATCACGTACTTGCCCGGCTTCTCGGTGTGGAACAGGGCGTAGAAGGTCGCCACCTCGAACGCTCGCTCTTTGCTCACACTCAGCTTCTGGGCGACGTACCGCAGGCCGTCGGGACTGAGCCAACCCTTGATCGATTGCAGCAGGTGCAGGGCCGGCAGCATCGCCGCGCTCTTCCGATCAGCGGGGAAGTGGGTGAGGATCCTGGCCAGCTCGGAGTCGAATCTCGTTTGCTCATCTGCTGAAAATGGACCGCTCGTCATCCCGCCGGGTTTCGTAGGTCCCTGCTCCTTCGTTGTCAACGAAAACCCACGCTCGTATACTCGATGTGCGAGAGAATAAATTATTCGTATTCTCAGACTTTTTTGAACACTCGACGCCTCCTGAAAAGCAGTCCGGAAGGCAACTGGATGCGACTGTGAGTTCGGGCGGAACCCCTACCAGCCTGAGCATCCTCGTCGTGGAAGACAATCCGCATATCATGGAGATGTACGGCTACGTCCTGAAAAAACTCGCCGGCGAGCTCAAAGGACGAGTTCCGATCGACGTCCAGTTCGCCGCCGACGGTCACCAGGCCCTGGCACGCCTATGGCAGAACGCGTTCGACCTGATCATGCTCGACTTGTACATGCCGGTGATGGACGGCTTCGCGTTGATCGAGCGGATCCGGGGCGAGGACAAGCTCAAGCACATCCCGGTGCTGGCGATCTCTGCCGGTGGCGAGGATACCCAGGCCCGAGCCCTGGGTTTAGGAGTGAACAGCTATTTGCGCAAGCCGGTGAGATTCGCGCAGGTGATGGAAACGGTGAAGCGGCTTCTCGAGATCCAGTGATAGCGTCCGCCCCGTGGTGAGCCCCCGATTTCACGCGAGCCTGGCCAAGGGGATCGACCTTTTCAACCGGCGGGAGTTCTACGAAGCCCACGAAGCGTGGGAGGAGGGCTGGATCGACGAGCTCTCCGACAGCCGGGTGCTGCTTCAGGGCCTGATTCAGGTTGCCGCCGGATTCTTCAAGTTGCAGTGCGCCGCTCCGATCGGAACGGTCAAGCTCCTCGAGCTTGGGCTCACCAAGCTCCGGCCCTTCGTCGGTCGTTCGCTGGGGGTCGACCTGGAAGCGCTGCTGCCCGCAGTCGACCGCTGGCATGCGTTGGCCAGGCAGCTGGTGGCGGAAAAGCGGGCCGACTTCGACCCCTCATTGTTTCCGAAGATCGGCTACACCCAATCTCCGGGGCTCGTCGATGGACATTGACTGGCAGGAAGGCGAGGGGTTGGTCTGCCCTTATTGCGGCGAGCAGGTGGAGCCGGTGGTGGAGGAGGATGCTTCGCCCAGGGATTCCTACGTCGAGGACTGCCCGGTGTGCTGCCGCCCCTGGACGGTGATCGTTGCGCGGGGCGAATCAGGCGTGCGCGTCCAGCTGCTTAGAGCCGATGACTAAAGTCGCGCCCGAGGGCGCTATGGTGCGGAGCGCTTCACCGTCGTGCCATTGGTGCTCAGCGCCAACGGTAGGCGGAACAGGTCCATCACTTGCTGGACGTCAATCGGCTTGGCCAGACACGCCACGGCGCCTGCCTTGATCGACTGGTCCACCAGCTCTTGCGAATGCCGCGCCGTCATCGTGATCAACTTCACCGACTCGAGCTGCTTGCGGACGCGGATCCGGCGGCACACCTCGAACCCATCCAGGTCCGGCATGTTGAGATCGACGAGCATTCCATGGGGCTTCTGTTCGCTGACCAACAGTAGTGCTTCAACGCCGGATGTTGTGGTCGTCACGTCCACTTGGGTGCCAAAGTTCTTGAAGGCCCGCTTCAATCCGTCGAGCACCGGCTTTTCGTCATCGACGACCAGCAGTCGGATCATTCCGCTGCCCAGCTCGTCGGGAACCGGCATTTGATGGGCAATCAGAAAAGTCCGCAAATCGCTTGAACGGACTCGCCGGTGCCCGCCCGGCGTGCGAAAAGCCATCAAAATACCCTTGTCGATCCACTTACTGACTGTCGACGGGTCCACCTGGAGGAGCCGGCTGATGTCGTGCGTGGTGAATAACTGTTCCATGGAGAAACCCCACAACCGTGAAATAGCGAATAACAAAGAAATCCGAAAAACCGGAAATGTGTCAACTGGTGCACTTGTGACCCCGGACACCTCAAATTTGACCCCCTTGCATCAAATCGAGGGCGCGATTCCAGCGGCCACTGGCCTTGAGACAGAGCTCGACGAGCTCGCGCGCCGCCCCCCTTCCTCCAGGGCTTTGAGCGATGAACAGAGACTGCCGCCGTACTTCGGCGGCGGCATCCGCCGGGCAGCTCGGCAGACCGACCAGCCGCAGCGCACAAATATCATTCACGTCGTCGCCCATGTAGGCGCAGGCCTCGGGCGGTGTCCCGAGCTGCTCGAGCAGCTCTCGCATTCCCAACGCCTTGTCCTTCTTGCCCTGAACCACCGCGGCGAAGCCGAGCTCCATCATCCGGATCTCCACAATGCTCGACCGGCGCGCGGTCAACACCGCCGCGGGAAGGCCGACCAGGCGAGCCATCACCAGCGCGTGGCCATCCTTGACGTCGAAGCGCTTCAGGGACTCCCCCGAAGGCCCGTAGTACAGGCCGCCATCGGTGAGCACGCCGTCCACGTCGAAGACGATCAGCTTGACCGCGGCGGCGCGCGCGAAAAGCTCCTCACTGGCCGGATTTTGCGGAAGGTCCATGGTGTCCTAGCACGCCCCGGATGGCGAGCACGTCCTTGAGCACTGCTTCGAACATCTCCGGCGTCAGGGCGCAGGGGCCGTCGCACAGCGCCCGGTCGGGATCCTGGTGAACCTCGGCGAACAGCGCGTCGATTCCGGCGGCGGCCGCGGCGCGCGCCAAGGTGGCCACAAATTGCCGCTCCCCGGCAGTTTCGCCGTTGCCGGCGGAGGGAAGCTGCACCGAATGCGTCGCATCGAAGCAGACCGACAAGCCGGCTTGGCGCATGATTGGGAAAGCGCGCATGTCAACGACGAGATTGTTGTAGCCGAAGCTGGCGCCGCGCTCGGTGACAAGCACGTTTCGATTTCCAACCGCATGCGCTTTTTCAACCGAGTGGACGATGTCTCGCGGAGCGACGAACTGGCCCTTCTTGAGGTTGATCGCGCGCCCGGTGCGGGCGGCCGCCTGGATCAGGTCGGTCTGCCGGCAAAGAAATGCCGGGATTTGCAAAATATCCGCAACCTCCGCCACCGCCTCCGCCTGGGCTACGTCATGGACGTCGGTGAGCAGAAACGCCCCGGTCTCCTTCTTGACTCGCTTCAGAATCGCCAAACCCTCAACGAGTCCCGGCCCCCGAAAGGACTTCCCGCTGGTGCGGTTGGCCTTATCAAAGGAGCATTTCAATGCGAAGGGTGTGTTCAGCCGCTCGCAAATTCCCCGGACCTGGCGGGCAATGGCTTTGACCATCGCCTCGCTTTCGATCACGTCCGGACCCGCGAGGACGAAGAGCGGTTGATCGGTCCCAACGCGGTGGCCGCACAATTCGATCATGGGGAAACAGTAGTCTTTTAGACCGGGTTCGTCACCGACGGTTGGGAGCGGTGGCGCGCGTCGCGCAGTTCCATCGCCGCCCGGATGAGTCCCGAAAACAATGGGTGCGGGGCGAAGGGCTTGCTCTTGAACTCTGGATGAAACTGGCAACCGATGAAATGCGGATGGTCCCCCAGCTCGATCATCTCGACCAGCCCCAGCTCCGGGTTGTGTCCGCTAAAGACCAGGCCTGCCTCCTGCAAGCGACCGCGGTATTGGTTGTTGACCTCGTATCGATGTCGATGGCGCTCCGAAACCTCGTCCCTGCCGTACAGCTTCTGCGCCACGGTGCCTGGCTTGAGCACGCACCGGTACGTTCCCAGGCGCATCGTGCCTCCCTTGTTCTGCACCTGAACCTGGGACTCCATCAACGTCACCACCGGGTCGGGGGTCTTCTCGTCGAACTCGAGGGAATTCGCCGCGGTGAGATGGAGCTTGGAGCGCGCGAACTCCACCACCGCCATCTGCAGTCCCAGGCAAATGCCAAAGAATGGGATCTTCTGTTCGCGGGCATATTTGACCGCGGCGATCTTTCCTTCGGTGCCCCGAACCCCGAATCCGCCGGGAACGAGAACCCCGTCCACCTGGGTGAGAAACTTTGCTGGACCGTGCGCCTCCAATTCCTGCGAGTCCACGAAGGCGAGCGAAACCTTCACATCGTTGGCGATTCCCCCGTGAAGGAGCGCCTCGTTGAGGCTCTTGTAGCTTTCTTTGAGCTCGACGTACTTGCCGACGATCGCGATCCGCACCTCGCCGCGGGTGGGGTGGTAGGTCTTCTCGACGATTCGCTCCCAGCGCTCGAGCTTGGGCGCCCGCGACCAGATGTTGAGCAACTCGGCCAACCGGTCGTCTAACCCCTGCCGGTGAAGCTCGAGCGGCAGCTCGTAGATGCTCTTCACATCCGGCGAGCAGAAGACGCTCCCCGGATCCACGTTGCAGAACATCGCGATCTTGTCGCGCATCTCGGAAGGGACGTCGCGGTCGGTGCGGCAGATGAGGATGTCCGGTTGGATTCCGATCTCCCGCAGCTTCATCACCGAGTGTTGGGTGGGCTTGGTCTTCACCTCGCCTGCCGCGGCGATGT
>WNFA01005827.1_pt1 | contig 18374 bp, 20 predicted proteins | sample 5400481 | NCBI WGS metagenome assembly WNFA01 (sample SAMN13153340, study PRJNA577476) | soil metagenome | isolation source: 120 cm saprolite under Douglas fir tree site 2 hole 1 replicate 2 | place: USA:California | collected 2015-04-18
GAGATAGATGGTCAGGAACTCGAGACCCCGGTTCGCCGCGAGCCCCACGCTTCCATAGAAGGTCCACGCGGTGCAGTACACGGACGCGGCGAGGACGTAGGAGATGGTGCGGATGCGGCCCCGTCTCAGCCGGGCCGCGAAAGCCTCGCCGACCGAGGCGACGAGGAAGAGGAACAGCAGGTAGCCGAGGACGATGGCGAGCAGGGTCGGCTGGCTGAGCCAGCTCACTCGTCATCCTCCGAGGCGCGGCGGCGGATCGCCACCGCGACCAGCACGCCCACGATGATGGCCCAGACGGCGAAGAGGTAGACCACGAGCGCCGGGACGCCCCCCACGAGCACCGGGCGATTGGCGATCGTGAGCAGGGGCCAGATGAGAAGGGCCCCGAAGAGGAAGAAGCACGCGGCGAGAAGTTCCCTGGCCTTCATTGGCCCGCGGCGATTATAGGCGCTCGGCGAGACCGAGGCAATGCGCGTCGGAGACGACGCTAGCTCGGCTTGGGCAGGAATCGCTGCATGAGGAGGGTCTGGAAGCCGCTCTCGATGTCCGCCACCACCGCCTGGGCGACGGCCTCGGCACTGCCGGGTCGCTCCTCCCAGTCACCCTGGCCCCAGCCTTCGAGGTATGCCTCCTCCTCGGTGGCGTTGTCTCTCATGGCGAGGGAGTCGATGAGGTCCTGGAACTTCGGCGACAGCAGGTGGCGCACGGTGCGCTCGTCGTCGGCCGCCTCGACGGCCGAGGGGATGTTCTTCCAGTGCACGATGCGGAAGCGGGCCATGGCCAGTGCGGCACATTCTATCGAAAAGGCGCGCCATTGCTTGACAAAGGTATACCCCACCCCTACGCTCTGACCGGGAGGCCCACCAATGATCGATACGAAGACGGCGGACAAGGAGCTTCAGACCTACATCCGCCCGCAGACGTTCCCGGTGGCCATCCGGATGCTCAAGCCCGGCGAGCCCATCCCGGAGCGGGCCCGGCGCCCCGCCCGCGATTTCAAGAAGCTGAGCATGTCGTGCCAGGTCATCGACATGTCGCGTCGCTACGGCTGGATGATCGCCCTCACGCGCGAAGATCACATCTGCTCCCTCGGCATCACGGCCATCGGGTTCGACAAGCCGCTTCCGATCTACAACGTGGGCACCCTGTGCGAAGGCATGTACACGGAGACCAAGGAAGCGGGCCAGCGCTCCGAGGCCGCCATCGACAAGTTCTCTCCGGGCGAGTACGAGACCCTTCTCGTGGCCCCGCTCGACCGCGCCACCTTCGAGCCCCACGTGGTCTGCATCTACGCCAATCCCGCGCAGGTGATGCGGCTGACCCAGGCCGCGCTGTGGAAGCGCGGGGGGCGGCTCGCCTCGTCCTTCGAGGGACGCGCCGTCTGCGCCGACATCATCGTGACCACGATGCAGACGGGCGAGTCGCAGGTCATCCTTCCCTGCTCCGGCGACCGCATCTTCGGTCAGACCCAGGACCACGAGATGGCGTTCTCCATCCCGTGGGCGAGGATGGAAGAGATCGTCGAGGGCCTGCGGGGCACCCACAACGGCGGCATCCGCTATCCGATCACCCAGTTCATGGAGTACGAGGCGAAGCTGCCGCCGCGGTACATGGAGGTCAATCGCCTCTGGGACGCTGAGAAGGGCAAGGTGAGCCTGACCAACCGCGATCGCGTCGTGGCCGCCTACAAGCGCTCCTTCGCCGACCGCGTGCCCGTCTATCCCATCGTGGCCTCGTTCGCGGGCACCCTGGACGGCCTGAGCATCGAGGAGTACTGCACGAATCCGATCAAAGCCATCGCGGCCATGATGAACTACTACGAGCGCTACCAGCCCGACGTGGTCCTGGCCTACAACGATCTGGCCAAGGAGGCCGAGGCCTTCGGCTGCAAGGTCAAGTACTCCGACTACGTGGTGCCCTCGATCGAGGGGCACGTGCTGGAAGACAAGGCCAACCTGGCCGCCCTCCGCATGCCGGATCCGTACAAGACGGCGCGTCTCCCCGGCTTCATCGAGCAGTGCGAGGCCCTCGTCAAGGCCGCGCCGCCCGCCGCCATGGGCGCCGTCGCCGTCGGCCCCTGGACCATCGCCATGCTGCTGCGCAATCCGGAGATGATGCTGCTCGACACCTTCGAGGACCCGCAGTTCATCCATGACCTCATGCGGGTGACCACGGACTTCTGCAAGGTCTGGGGTGACGCCATCGTCAAGACCAAGATCGGGCTCAGCTTCTCGGAGCCGACGGCGTCGATCAGCCTCATCTCACCCGACAACTATCGCGAGTTCATAGCGCCCTACCACAAGGAGCTGGTGGAGTATTTCAAGGCCAAGAAGGTGGGCCTGACCACCCACATCTGTGGCACGACCTACCCCATCTTCGAGGACATCATTGGCTGCGGCTTCACCACGGTGTCCTTCGATCTCGACCAGCAGGCGGATCCCAAGCTCCACGTGGACCAGCTCGAGCGCTTCATGGAGGTGGCCAAGGGTCGCGCGGTGGCCATCGGCAACGTGGACGCCACGCGCTTCGAGAAGAGCACGAAAGAGGAGATGGAAGCCGATGTCCGCCGCTGCATCGACGCGGCGGCCAAGCATTCGGGGTTCATCCTATCCACGTCGTGCGAGATCCCGCCGCGCTCCAATCCCGAGATCGTGAAGTGGTTCATGGACTCCGCGCACGACTTCGGCCGCTACGAGCGCGTTCTGGGGTAAGAGCCGGGGGGTAAGCGCAGGCGGGGGAAACACGAAGGGCGCGACGGGTGAACCGTCGCGCCCTCGAGGCTCAATGCTCGGGCCGTCTCACCACTTGAAGGGCTTCTTGGAGGGTGGGACGCCGTAGGCGCCGCGATCGCCCCCACCGAAGCCGCCGCCCCGACCGCCCCCCCGGCCGCCACCACCGCCCCGACCGCCTCCCCCGCGCGGACCGCCCCCGGAGCCGGGGGCCTTCGGCGTCGAGAGATTCACCGTCAGCTTCCGACCGTCGAGATCCTTGCCGTTCAGCTCGGAGATCGCGCGCTGCGCCTCCTCGGCCGTGGCCATCTCGACGAAGCCGAAGCCGCGAGACTGGCCGGAGAACTTGTCGGTGATCACCGCCGCCGATTCCACCGTGCCGCACTGGGCGAAGTATTCCCGGAGCGTCTCGCTCGTGGTCGAGTACGAGAGCCCGCCGACGTAGAGTTTCGATGCCATCTGGATCTCCTTCCGTTGATCTTCCGCCTTGGTGCGCGCCCCAATACTCGGAAGAGCCAATATCGGAGGCGAGGGCGCCGGCTGCGGCGCTGACGGCCTCAGTCTACACCAAGCCTGCGCGGCCCCGCCAGCGAACGGGCGGGACATCGGCTCATGGCGTCATTCACTCCGCCGTCCCCTGATCCCGATACACGCCCTCGCGGCTTCCGTCCTGAGTCGGGGGCTCCGGCTTGACCGACCTCGTGGCGGACTCGCGATGCTCGATGGCGCGAAGGGAGGCCTCCGTGGCGGCGAGCAGACCCACCAGCGCCGCGCTCAGTCCGAGCGCGGTCACCAGCAGCACGAGTTTCCGCCGAAACCGCATGGTCGCTACCGACAGGCGGCGTCGACGGCGGCGGCCGCCTGCGCGGGTCGCGGCATGGCGGCGCGCACGGGCCGCTCGGCCTTGGCCAGGAGCTCCAGCACGTCGAAAGGCTCCCGAACCACCCGGAAGCCGTGAAGCTCGTAGCGCACCTGCTCGTCCATCGCCCCCTCGGCATCGAGCCGGATGACCACGGGGACGCCGGGAATGACCGCCTGGAAGAGCCTCACCGGGTCTACATTCGAGGGCTGCATGCGAGCCGCTTCCAGCAAGACGAGGGACACCGGAGTGTCGAGGAGCTGGCGAAGGCCCTCGCAGAGGTTGTCCGCGAAGCGAATCGCGATACCGTGCTTCAGACACTGGCTGCCGACCGCCTCGGCCAGGGCCTGGTTCGTGTCGATCATCAGAATACGAGTCATGGGAATCCTTTCCTTTAGTGTGAAATAAGGCACAAGTATAGCAGCAAAGTGCCACTCGACCTGAGTGTTTGTTCCTCGCGGGTCGAGCCGTCCACGGCGACCGAGCACGCGACAGGATCGAGCGGGCTGCCCGATCCATGGACGGCGCCACCCACCCCGCCCTGGTCTAGACGGACCTCAGCACTCGGCCGGGCAGGCTGCCGGTATGCTCGCCATCCTTAATAACGGTGCGGCCGTTGACGAGAACATGCGAGATGCCCGCCGCATACCGGTGTGGATCCTCATAGGTCGCGAGATCCCGGACGCCTTCGCGCGAGAAGGCGACGATGTCGGCCTTGGCGCCCGGCCGGATGACGCCGCGATCGCCGAGACCCAGCCGCGCGGCGGGAAGCCCGGTCATCTTGTGGACCGCCGTCTCGAGCGGCAGCACGCGCTCGTCACGCGCGTAGCGGCCGAGCACGCGCGGGAAGGTGCCATAGCTCCGGGGATGGGGCTTGCCGTCGGCCATGGGGCCGCTTGTCGCCAGCGACGACCCATCAGAGCCGATCATGACGCGCGGGTGGACCAGCGCGCGGCGAAGATCGGCCTCGTCGAGCTGGAAGAGAATGATGTTGCCCCGTCCCTTTTCGCTCTCGATCACGTCGAAGGCGACCTCGACCGGATCCTTGCCCCAGCTTCTCGCGATCTCGTCGAGACGTAGTCCCTCGATCTCCGGGTGTGATGGCGCGGAGGCGATCATGATGTCGCTCCACTCGAGGCCCCGGGCCAGGACGGGTCCCTGGGCCATGTCCGCCCGGATGTACCCGCGCGTGGCGGGATCGCGGAGCCGGCCCAGCATGGCCCCGATGCCACCTTCGAGCACCCAGTCCGGCAGGAGCGTTCGGATCGTGGTGCTCGAGGCCGTGTATGGGTAGACGTCGGCCATGACGTCAAGGCCTTCGGCGCGCGCGCCGTCGATCAGGGCGAGAGCGTCGCCGACCCTTCCCCAGTGAGCGCGTCCCGCCGCCTTGATATGGCTCACCTGCACCGGCAGTCTGCCCTCGCGCCCGACCCTGATGGCCTCGGCGACCGCGTCGAGGAGGGTGGCGCCCTCACCGCGGATGTGGCTCGCATAGAATCCTCCCGCGACCGCGGCGCCCTTGGCGATCTCCACGATCTCGGCGGTCTCGGCATAGGAGCCGGGCGCGTAGATGAGTCCGGTCGAGAGCCCACAGGCGCCGTCGACCATGGCCGCCTCCATGAGGCTCCGCATGGTCGCCAGCTCCTTGGCGCTGGGCGGTCGCCGGGCGAAGCCCATGGCGGCCAGCCTCAGCGTGCCGTGACCGATCAGCTGCGCGACGTTGAGGGCGAGCCCTTCCTCCTCGTAGCGGCGGAGGAAGTCCTTCACCGAGACCCATGAGAAGTCCATGCCGGGCGGAACGTAGAGCGCGAAGCCCCGCATATCCTCTCTGAACTCGGGAGACACGGGAGCGGGGGAGAACCCGCAATTGCCCACGACCTCCGTGGTCACGCCCTGGCGGATCTTGGACTCGGCGCGCCGATTGCCGAAGAGCCGCCAGTCGGAATGCGAGTGCATGTCGATGAAGCCGGGCGCCACCATGAGGCCAGACGCATCCAGGTTCTGTCCGGCCGGCTCGCGCGCGAGGTCCCCGACCATGGCGATGCCCTCGCCGGTGATGCCGACATCCGCGCGCACCGCCGGCGTCCCCGTACCGTCGAAGACGTGTCCGCCCGCGATCTTGAGGTCAAGCACGCGGCGCCTCCTTGAACCCGATGGCGCGCTCGCACCACGCCGCGGCGGCGAAGAGACGCGCCTCCGACCACGGCGCCCCCGTGAGCTGGAAGGCAAAGGGCAGTCCGCTCGGCGCGAGCCCGGTGGGGAGCGAGATCGACGGCATGCCGGCGGAGCTCCACGGCGCGCAGAAGGACGCGTCGCCCGTGAAGGCCAGGCCCTTGGGCGCGGGGCCCGGCGCGGTCGGCGACACGAGTGCGTCGAAGCGCGACGCGACAGTGGCCATGTCGGCGCGGAAGGCGCGGCGGTGGGCCTGGGCGGCGAGATAGTCCACCGCCCTCACGGTGTGCCCGTCCTTGACGCGCTCGCCCAGGTGCACAGGATACTCGGCGGCATGCCGCGCGTAGAGATCGCGATGGAAGGCGGCCGCTTCCGCGCGCATCACCGTGTCGCCCGCCTCGGGCAGACCCTCGAAGGAGGCCGCGAGTGACGCGTCCTCGACCTGGGCGCCCGCGGCCCGGAGCGCCTTGAGGGTGGAATCGATCTGCGCGCGATTGTCCGCCTCGGCGCGCTCGAGGAGCGGGCGCAGCACCCCGAGCCGCGGCGCGGCGGGGGACGCGACGGCGCCGACATAGTCATCGAGGGGCATGACGACCGAATGAGGGTCGGCGGCATCGTGTCCGGCCATGATGGCCAGGGCGAGCGCCGCGTCCTCGACCGAGCGGCACAGCACCCCGACATGATCCAGGCTCCACGCCAGCGGCACCACGCCGACGGCGCTGATGCGCCCATGCGTCGGCTTGAAGCCCACGACGCCGCAGTAGGCGGCGGGCCGCAGCACCGAGCCAACCGTCTGGGTGCCGAGGGCGAGCGGGGCCATCCGAGACCCGACGACGGCTCCCGAGCCACTCGACGATCCGCCCGGCGTGTGCGCCGGGTTCCACGGATTCCCCGTCTCCGTCGGATCGCGGAAGGCGAAGGCGGTCGTCGTTACCTTGCCGAGTATCACCGCGCCGGCCCCTCGCAGCCGGGCCACCGAGACGGCATCGACGGTGGCGCGCCGGTGCGCCCACGGCCCCGCCCCCGCCGTGGTCACCAGACCGGCGGCGTCATAGATGTCCTTGAGAGCCACGGGCACGCCGTGGAGCGGGCCCATGAAGCGCCCCTCGCGCGCCTCGATGTCCCGCTGCACGGCGACGCGCGCGGCGGCATCCCGGTCGAGATGCACCCAGGCCTTGAGGGTGGGCTCGAGGGCGTCGATGCGCTTGAGGCAGGCGGCGAGGAGGTTGGACGGCGACAGCGCGCCCGAGCGAATGCGGCGCGCCGCCTCGGCGGCGGTCACGTCGTTGAGATCGGCCATGGCTTCTCCTGCGCGGCGGAGGTGACTACTGGAGCGCGTCCAGAACTTCGGCGACGACTTCGAAGCGCCCAAAGGAAGGCATGAGATAGGCCCCGGCGTAGCGGCCCCGAAGGTGGCGGACGAGCTCTTGCGCCGTCTCGATGCCGACCCGCAGACCGCGCTCTCCAGCCTCGCGCATGCGTCCCCGCACGGCGTCGGGAATCGTGATCCCGGGCACCTCGTTGTGGAGGAACTCGGCATGACGGGAGGAGTGCAGCGGTAGGAGACCCACGACCACCGGGATGGGCGGCCGCGTGCGAGCGAAGAACCGCTCCAGCACCTCGAGATCGTAGATGGGCTGCGTCTGACACCAGCGGGCGCCGGCTTCGGCCTTGGCGAGGAAGCGCTCCATCTCGCGGGAAGGATCGGCGGCCGCGGGATCGAGCGCTGCTCCCACGCAGAAGGCCGTGGGCTCGCCCACGGAATTGCCCGTGGCATCCCGTCCCTCGTTCATCTCCGTCAAGATGCGGATGAGCCCGATGGCGTCCACGTCGAACACCGCGGTGGCGTTGACGTAGTCGCCGCCCCGGGGCGGATCGCCCGTCATGGCCAGGATGTTCCGGATGTCGAGGGCGTGCGCGCCGAGCACGTCGGCCTGGATGCCCATGAGATTCCGGTCGCGACAGGTGAAGTGCATGTTGATGTCGAGCCCCGTCGCCTCGCGCACGAGAATGGCCGTGGGCAGCACCGACATGCGCACGCGGCCGAGCGAGCCGTCGTTGATGTCCACGATCTCGACCCCGCGCTCCTTGAGGAGCTTGGCGCCCTGGACGAGCTTCTCTATGTTGTGCCCGCGCGGGGGGTCGAGCTCGACCGTGACGAGGAACTCGCCCGCCTCGAGCTTGCGCTGGAGCAAGGTCGGGGCCGCCGTGGTGATGAGCGCGGGCACCTCGCGCTCGACCCGCGGGCGTCGTGGCACGGCCGTCCGGTCACCCCGGCTCGGCACGTGTCGATCCACCGCCTCTCGCATGGCGCGGATGTGATCGGCCGTGGTGCCGCAGCAGCCGCCCACGAGACGGGCGCCCGCGCCGATCATCCGCGCGGCGTACTCGGCCATGTAGGCGGGCGACGAGACATAGATGAGGCGCTCGCCGATGCGCGAGGGCAAGCCGGCATTCGGCTGGATGCTCACGGGCAGGCCGCCCACCTCGGGCAGCATCTGCTCGAGCACCTCGTACAGCGTGCTCGAGCCGACGGAGCAGTTCGCCCCCAGCCCCTGAATGGGCAGCTCGCGCAGCGTCCTCGTCACCTCGGCGGGTGTGCTGCCGAGGAACGTCACGTGATCCTGGGTGAAGGCGACCGAGGCGATGATGGGCAGATCCGTGATGGCCCGGACGGCCTCCACGGCCAGGCGCAGCTCCTGGAGGTCGGAGAAGGTCTCGACCACGAAGGCATCCACGCCGCCTTCGAGCAGCCCTTCCGCCTGCTCGCGAAAGGCCGCCCTGGCTTCCTCGGGCGTGATCGATCCCAGCGGGGCCAGGTACTTGCCGAGCGGGCCGATGGAGCCGAGCACGAAGATGTCGCGCCCGAGCGTCTCGCGCACGTCCCGCGCCAGCTTGACGCCGCGCAGGTTGATCTCGCGCACCTGCGCGGCCAGGCCGTGCACGCCCAGCTTGAAGCGGTTGGCGCCGAAGGTGTTGGTCTCGATCCAGTCGGCGCCTGCCTGGATGTACTCGGCGTGAATGCCCTGGACGATCTTGGGCTCGTTGACGTTCAGCACATCGAAGCAGGCGTCCAGCGGCACGCCGCGGGCATACAGCATGGTGCCCATGGCGCCGTCTCCCAGCAGCGGGCGTTCCCGGAGACGCTCGATGAAAGGCGCGCTCATCTAGAAGCGGATCCCTCTCCCCCAGTGGGGGAGAGGGCAGGGTGAGGGGGTCGGGCCCGCGCCTGGAGCGCCTTCCAGACTTCCGCCGCGACCTGGTCGGGGGTGAGGCGCGTCGTGTCTACGCCCAAATCAGCCTTCGCGTAGTACGGCTCGCGGGACTTGTAGAGCGCCTCGATCTCCTCGCGCGTCTTGCCGTCCAGCATGGGGCGATCGCCAGTTCTGCGCGCCCGCTCGAGAAGCGTGGCGAGCTCGCCCGACAGCCAGACGACTGTGCCGAGTGCCTGGAGTGCCTCCACGCGTCCCTCTCGGCAGGGCAGCCCACCGCCCGTTGCGATCACATCTCCTCGCTTGAGGGCGAGAAGCCGTACCGCCTCGTCCTCGAGGGCGCGGAAGTGCGGCTCGCCCTTCGCGGTGAAGATCTCGGGGATGAGGCACCCCTCCTTGGCGGTGATCATGTCGTCGGTCTCGACGAAGCAGCGCCCAAGCCGCTTGGCCAGGAGCCGCCCGACCGAGGATTTGCCTGCCCCCATGAACCCGACAAGAATCACGTTGTCACTCATACCACCGGCCATCGTATCACTAACGCTGGCGAGGTCTGTACTCAGGGCAGGGTGAAGCGATACCCAAAGACCAGCAGGATGGCCGTCACGCCTGCGGCCAAGACGGCCAACCCGATCGTGATGCTGCGTGAAGCTCCGCCGCGGGGCGCATCATCGCCGTAGTGTCCGGTGCCCGTGCGGCGCTCCGTATCGACGAGCATGCTGAAGATGTAGAGGAAACACCCGATCGCCAGCAGCGCGTACAAGAGACGCATCGAGCAGTCTTGCTCACTCCGTTCGATGCACGGTGGCGATGGCGGGGGCGCGGCGATAGGCACACTCGCGCATCCAGCAGCGCCGGCACTGGGTGAAGTAGTGATCCACGCGCGCCTCGGGCCCGATGCCTACCAGGATGGAGATACTCTTGCCGGGCGTCATGACACATGAGTCATTGAGCGTCACGCCGATGGGCTCACCTGGACAGAGGTGGAACAGGGCGACTTGCTCGGCCGTGTCCCAGCCGGCGTAGCCCGGGCTGATCCGGTTGGTGACCTTCAGGCTCGACGGAAGCGCCGCCTGGCAGAGGAGGTCATTGACGTATTCCGCCAGGCTTTCCACCGCCGCCGAGCCCACGCTGTCGAGCATCATCGCCAGCGGCAGCTCGCGCTCGTCCCAGAGCGACCGCACGCGATCTTCGATGGCGGCGCCGATGGTACAGATCCCCGCTCCTACCGCCTCCAGCGCGCCCCACAATCTCCCGATCTCGGGAATGTGCAGCTCTTCGCCGCCCGCCTGGATCAGATCGAGCCCTTGCCCGGTCGCCTGCGCCGCGCGGTAGCGCAGGACTTCGTCGGGATCCACGCGGAGGGACAAGCAGCGACGGTCGAGGGTGACGGGAACGGGCGAGCGGACGTCGAGCGCCGCGCTCACTTGCTGCGACGGGAGCGCGCGACCTCGGCGATGAGGCGGATGTGCTCAGGACCCGAGCCACAGCAGGCGCCGACGATGTTGCAGCCGGCATCGAGCAAGGCCGGGTAGTCCTTGGCCATGGCCTCCGGCCCCAGCTCGTACGTGGTCGTGTCACCGATGGTGATGGGCAGGCCCGCGTTCGGATACGCGATCAGCGGCGCGTCGGTGACGGCGCGCATCTCGCGGATGATCACGATGGCGCGGTCCGGGCCACGACCGCAATTCATGCCCACGATGTCCGCCCCCGCGTCGAGGAGCGTCCGCGCCACCTCCGCCGGGCTCTCCCCCCACATGGTGCGGTCACGGTCGTGGATCTCCTCGTACTGGAAGAACATGGTCGCCATCACGGGCAGGTCGGCGGCCGCCTGGCAGGCCTTGATGGCGCCGACGGCCTCCTGGGGGAACATCATGGTCTCCACCGCGAAGATGTCCACCCCACCCTCGGCCAGCGCCTCCGCCTGCTCCTTGAAGGTGGCGAAGTACTCGTCGTCCGTGGCCACGTTGTCGCCGACTCCGTAATCCACGGGCAGGCAGCTCGTGGGGCCGATGGAGCCCGCGACGAATCCGTCCGACGGACACACCGAGCGGGCGAGCCGGGCGCCCTTGTCGTTCAGCTCGCGGGTCCGATCGCCGATCTTGTACTCGTTGAGCTTCAAGCGCGTGCCGCCGAAGGTGTTGGTCTCGACGAAGTCCGAGCCGGCCTTGAAATAGCCCTCGTGAATCCCGCGCACGATGTCGGCGTGAGTGTCGTTCCAGAGCTCCGGGCAGGCGCCGTTGCCGAGCCCGGCCGCGAAGAGAGCGGTGCCGTAGCCGCCGTCGAAGACGAGGCGCTCGCCCGCCTTGGCGCGCTCCACGATCTCCCAGCCGCGCGGTCGGGCCATCAGGTGGCCGCCGCCACGCCGAGGAGCTCCTTGGCGCGCGTCACCGCGATCGTCGAATCCCTCGCGTAGCCGTCGGCGCCGATCTCGTCGGCGTAGGCCTGGTTGACGGGGGCGCCCCCGATCATGACCTTGACGCGCTCGCGCAGCCCGGCCTTGGCGAGGGCGTCGATGGTGCGCTTCATGGCGGGCATGGTCGTGGTCATGAGCGCCGAGATGCCGACGATCTGGGCCCCGTGCTCCTCCACCGCGGCCACGAACTTCTCCGGCGCCACGTCACGGCCGAGGTTGTGGACCTTGAACCCCGCCCCTTCGAGCATCATGGCGACCAGGTTCTTGCCGATGTCGTGGAGGTCGCCCTGCGCCGTGCCGATGACGATGACGCCGAGCGACTGGCCATCGCCCCCCGCCTTGGTGATGAGGGGCTTGAGGAGATCGAGCCCCGCGTACATCGCCCGCGCGGAGAGGAGCACCTGCGGGACGTAGTACTCATTGCGCCGAAACTTCTCGCCGACCACGTCCATGCCCGGGATCAACCCGCGGAAGATCAGATCCTTGGGATCCATGGCGAGGGCGAGGCCTTCCTGGGTCTTGCGGGCGACCGTGTCCTTGTCGCCCAGGATCAGGGCCCTCGACATGATCGGGTAGTCGAAGTCGTCGTTCATGCTTCGTTCGTGATCCCCCCGGGCTTGACCGTGGAATAGCCTGCCTTGACCCACTCCCGCATCCCACCGGCGACATTGTAGCAGTCGGTCAATCCCGCCCGCCGGAGCGCGCTGATGACCGAGCTGGATCGGAGCCCGCCCGCGCAGAGCACGGCCTTGGGGCGATCCGCGGGCAGCTCGCCCATACGCGAGAGGGCCTGGCTCATCGGGACATTGACGGCCCCCGCGATGTGCCCGTCGTCCCATTCCGCGACCTCGCGCACGTCCACCACCACGAGGTCGGCCCGCTCTTCCCGCATCGTGGCGAGATCGTGGACGGTGATCTGCGGAACGCTCGCGTGGGGCAGCCCTTCGCTCCTCCAGTCCGTCATCCCGCGCTGGAGATAACCGAGGATGTCGTCCATGCCGGCCCGCCCCAGCGCCTCGACGCTGCGCTGGAGGTCCGACGGGCCCGCCGCCACCAGGACGAAGCGGCTATCGACCGGGGCTACCATGGCCACCCGCGGCGCGAAGGGGCTGCTCTCGATCCATACATTGATGGCGCCCGGCACATGGCCCTCGCCGAACTCGGCCGGGCTGCGCACGTCGAGGATGACCCCGCCCTTGGCGATGGCCTCGCGCGCCTGGGCGGCCGAGAGCGGCTGCAGCTCGCCCGTGGAGGGAAGCGCCTGGGCGCGGTTGCGCGCGATGATGCGGTCGAAGCTCGGCGGCTTGGGCGGCAGGCCGGTCATGAGCTCGCGCACGAAATCCTCCACCCTCCGCGGCTGCAGCGCGGGATTGAAGCGGCGCTCGAAGCCGATGGTGGAGCCGGGCTTGGAGGACATGGCCCGCCCGCACGACGAGCCTCCGCCGTGGGCGGGATAGACCTCCACGCTGTCGGGCAGCGTGAGCACCCGCTTGGTCAGGCTCTCGAAGAGGTCGGCCGCCGCCCGCTCCCCGCCGAAGTCCGGCCGACCCACGTCGCCCACGAAGAGCGTGTCGCCCGTCAGGATGAACCACGGCTCTTCGCCACGCGACAGGTCGGTGACGAGCAGGCAGATGCTGTCCGGAGTATGGCCGGGGGTGTGAATGACCTGCACCCGCACCGTCCCGAAGCGGAGCTCGTCGCCGTGCACGATCGGCGTGTGGGGGAAGGCCGCCTCGGCCGCCGGATGGATGTGCACGCGGGCTCCCACCTTGGCGGCCAGGCTCTGGTTGCCCGAGATGTGGTCGGCGTGGACATGGGTGTCCACGATATGGGTCAGCTCGAGCCCCTTGCGCCGGACCCACGCCGCGTAGTCGTCGACCCGGTCCCGGGCAGGGTCGACCACGAGGGCCTGTCCCGCCTGGCTGCAGGCGATCAGGTAGGAAATACAGCCGGCATCCTCATTGACGATCTGCTGAAAGATCATCGGTCGCATCTTCCCACACGGGCTCACCAGGGCGCAAGGTGGCCTTGAATAAGGCTTCCAGTCTGACGATTGTGGGTAACTTGACCCAGAATCGACTGGTAGACTAGACTCTGCGGAGTTTAAACTCGGCCCGACGGGAGGCTATTGGCGGCTGCAATGAAGATCAAAGTCCTTGGCTCGTTCGGAAGTGAGGGGCAGGGACAGCGGCCCTCGGCCTTTCTCGTAGACGACAAGGTCCTCGTGGATGCCGGCACCGTCGGCGGCGCCCTCTCGCCCGCCGAGCAGATCGAGGTCGAGTACGCGCTGGTCAGTCACGCTCATTTCGATCACATCGCCGGCCTCGCCTTTCTCACCGACACCCTGGCCATGATTGCCCCCGAGCGTCGGGTGACGGCCTGCAGCATCGGGCCTGTGCTCGACAGCCTGCGCACCCACGTCTTCAACGACGTGGTCTGGCCCAACTTCGCCAACATCCCCAGCCCGGAGAATCCCGTGCTGGCCTTTCGCACCCTTGCCGAGGAAGGCGAAGCGCGGGTGGGAGAGCTCTGGGTGACGCCGGTGACCGTGGACCATACCATCCCGACGACGGGCTATGTGGTGCACGACGGAGAGACCGGCTTCGTGTTCAGCGGAGACACCGGGCCGACCAAGCAGATCTGGAAGCTCGCGCGGGAGATGCGCGGGATCAAGGCGGTCATCGTGGAGACGTCCTTCCCCAACCGGATGGACGCACTCGCCCGGACCTCGGGGCACCTGACGCCGGAGATGCTCAAACGCGAGCTCGACAAGGCGCCTCCAGACATCCCCGTGTGGATCTACCACGTCAAGCCGCAGCTGTATCAGGAAACCGCAGAAGAGCTGGCCAAGGTCGACTCCACCCGCATCCACATCGTCGAGCAGGGGAAGACCTACACGCTGTAGTCCTTACACTTCCGCCGTCCCTCTCCGCCGTTCCCGGTAGCTTCCGCCGTCGTCAGCGCGAGGCGGGCTCGAAGAGAAACTCCGTGAGGTAGGTGTTGACGGTGGCGGCATGCTCGATCTGCGGGAAGTGCCCGCAGCGGTCGAGCCACTTGGCGGTGAGGTCGAGTCCCTGGCTCACCTGCCGCGCGTGGGCGAACGGGATGACGGCGTCCTGGACCCCGTGGACGAGCAGGATGGGCCGTCGGAACCTGAGCAGCCCGTCGCGATACCCCTGGGCGTGCATCGTGAAGTCGTCCTTGAGCGAGCGCAGGAGCGAAAGGTAGGCCGCCCGCCCCTCGACGGAGGCGCGGACCGAGTACTCGTGGTCCACGAAGAAGCGGATCTCCTCGGCATCGGGCGAGACGAAGCACCGCTCGAGCGCGGTGGCGCAGATCCTCCGCGTGATGAGCCGCGAGAGCAGCTCGCCTAGCCCGGGCAGGGACAGCGTCCGATAGACCCACGAAGGCCGGAGGGGGAAGCCCGGTACGGCGGACGCGAGGAGGGCCAGCCGCTCCACTCGAGCGGGATGGGCCACGGTGAAGCGAGCGGCGACCGCGCCACCCATGGAGTGGCCGACGAGGCGCACCTGCTCGAGGCCGAGCGCGCGCAGGAACGCGTCGAGAGCCTCCGCCAGGAAGGTCAGGGTGTACGCGCGTCGCGGCTTGCCCGATTTCCCGAAACCCGGCAGGTCCAGGGCGATGACCCGCCCGTGCCGCCCGAGCTCGGGAATGGTGTGACGCCACGACTCGGCAAAGCCACCCAGCCCGTGGAGCAGGACGGTGACCGGCCCCTGCCCTTCCGAGAGGTAGTGGAGAAGAAGCCCGTCCAGCTCCCCGCCCTTGAGCCGGAGCTCCGCCACGGTCAGGAATCGAGCAGTCGCGTCAGCGAGTCGCGGAACGGAAAGACGCTGAAGATGCCACCGGTGTGGATGAAGCAGACGCGCTGGCCGAGCGACTTGGGATCCCGCTCGAGCGTCCTGAGGAGCCCGCCGAAGGCCTTGGCCGTGTAGACGGGATCGAGCATGAGGCCTTCCTCGCCCGCCAGGCGAATCACGAGGGCCAGCTCCGCGTCCTCCACGCCCGCCCGTCCGATTCCCTGGTAGCCGTCCAGGAGATGGATGGCGAACCCGAAGCGACGGATGGCCTTCCCGATCGTCTCCGTGACATAGCTGCGCACGCGCTCGGCCGGAAAGGCGATGGGGACGCCCACGATCTCGGAGGGCAGCCCGGCCAGCTGCTTGCCCATGAGAAGCCCCGCCTGGCTGCCCCCGCTGAAGCAGGTCAGGACCACCGTGTCGAAGCGAGGCGCCCCGTGGCTGATCTGCTCCGCCAGCTCCACGGCACACTCGAGGTAGCCGAGGGCTCCCAGCTCGTTGGAGCCGCTCTCGGGAATCACATAGGGCTTGCCGCCGGCGCGCCGGACGTCCTCGGAAATCGCCTCGAGGGTCTCCGCCGCCTGGCGGAACTGCTCGTCGGTCAGGTAGCGCACCTCGGCGTTCAGCATCCGGCAGAGGAGGAGGTTGCCGTCATAGGTATCGGGCCGGGCGCCCTTGACCGCGACGATGGCCCGGAGCCCGAGGCGCGCCGCCACCGCCGAGACGGCGCGGCAGCAGTTGGACTGAAGCGCGCCTATGGTGATGAGGGTGTCGGCGCCTTGAGCAAGGGCGTCGCCGACCAGGAACTCGAGCTTGCGGACCTTGTTGCCGGATTCCAGGAGGCCGGTCAGGTCGTCCCGCTTCACCCAGAGCTCCATACCCAACCGCCGTGACAGGCGCTCGAGCTTCATGACCGGCGTGGGCGCCAGGGCCAGCTCGATGCGCCTGGGCGTAGTCGTCACGCTTCCAATCCTAACACCAGCTCCTATGATTGCTGCACTCTCCTCGGGGGCCCGGGGCCGCCGCGGAGCTTCAGATGGAGGGCGGCCCCTCTAGCCCACCTTTTTCGCCACCGCCGCGTACTGATCGAGCAGCGGCAGCACGGTGCCGGCGAGGGCGCAGGGGACGAAGAAGACCACACGCGCCACTCCCAGGTCGCGCCAGGCGGCGAGCTTGCCCTCGTCGGGCCGCACTCCGAAGAGCGAGACCGACACGGCGGCAGGGTCGCGACCGGCCTTTTCCGCGCGCTGGCGCAGGTCAGCGATGGCCTCATCCAGGGGATCGCGCCCGATGATGGGCATCCAGTGCCCGTCGAACTCCGCGGCGCGCTGGCGCGCGTGGGGGCCGCTGCCTCCCATGAGGATGGGCGGATACGGCTTCTGGACGGGCTTGGGAAACGACCAGAGCTTGTCGAAGTTGACGTACTTGCCGTGGTACTCCGCCTCCTCCTGCGTCCAGATCGCCTTCATGGCCGAGATCCGCTCGCGCAGGATCTTCCAGCGCTCGCCGAACGGCGTCCCGTGGTCCTCCATCTCCTCGGCGTTCCACCCCCCGCCGATGCCGAGGAGCACGCGTCCTCCGGAGATGAAGTCCAGGCTCGCGACCTCCTTGGCGAGAATGATCGGATCGCGCTCGATCACGAGACAGATCCCCGTGCCGAGCATGAGGGTCTTGGTCACGGCCGCGGCCGCGCCCAGAGCCACGAACGGGTCGAGGGTGTGCCAGTAGTCGCGGGGCAGGTCGGCCCCGCCCGGCCATGCGCTCTTGCGGCTCGTGGGAATGTGGGTGTGCTCGGGCAGCCACAGCGACTCGAAGCCGCGAGCCTCGAGCTCCCGCGCGAGGGCATCGGCCGGGATCGCATAGTCGGTCGGGAACATCGCCACGCCGTATTTCATCGGGTCATCCTCCGAGATCGAGCGGGGTGTAGTACGGGCGGCCGCCGAGGGCCTTGACCTCTTTCTGGAAATTGGTGCCGTAGAAGCGCTCGGCATCGGTCAGCGCCCACGCCTGGCGCTTGAAGCACCACGACTCGGGCTGAAGCTCCTGCGCCCGCTTGAAGAAGGGCACCGCCGCCTCGGGCCGGCCGCTCTCGTGCAGGTGCTCGGCCAGACGGAAGGTTGCCGCGGCCAGGGCGTGCTCCGCCGCGGGCAGAGACAGCCGCCGACGGCGCTCCGTCGGGGACAGTACGTGGGCGCTCCGCGGGCCGTGCTCGACCCAGTCGCGAATGGCCGCCAGGTAGCGCGTCATGTCGAACTTGGTGTACTCGATCCAGCGATTGTCGGCGAAGGCAACTTCATTGGGGCGCACGATGCTCCCCTCCTCGTCGATCCACACGGCCGTGGGGACATTGACCATGTTGTAGGCCCGCGCCACTTCATAGTGCGCGTCGATGAGCGAGGGATGGGTGGGATTGGCCGCGCGGATCCACTCCCCTGCCGCGGCCGAGCCCGCGCTGTCGAGGGCGACCGTGATGACGGTCAGGCCCTTGGGCTCGAGCTCGGCGTGCAGTGCCTGCCACCCGGGCAGGTCGAAGCGACAGCCTCACCACGAGGCCCAGGCCAGGAGAAAAACTTTCCGACCCCGGAAGCCCGAGAGGGTATGCGGCTTTCCGTCCATGTCCGGGAGGATGAAGTCGGGCGCCTCGAGAGACCGGAGCCGATCGGCGGCATCCTCAGCCGCCTCGCCGATAGACCACACCCTGTCCTCGGGGCTCGCGGCGACCGGCTGACCCACGTGTCGCGCGAGAGCGGTGAGGTTGACCCTCGGTCTCGCGCCACCGGCGTCAACGAGCGCCTGGCCGGCCTGGCCCGGCGGGACAGGCACGCAGAGTGCGCCGCGGCACAAACCTTCGGGCTTGACCTCCCAGCCCCCGCAACGCGCGAGGGCGGGCGGGTCGAGCCAGAGATCCTCGCCCTCTGCCCCGACCGCTTCCACCACCACCGACTCGCCGGACAACAGCACCGTCGCTCTCATCGCAGATCTCCTGGGCACGCCCTCGCGTTTCTCGCCTCGAGCTCTCGCCGGGGATAGAATACTGATATTGAAGATGGCGTCCACCCTGAAGATCGGACGCCCAAGGGGGAGGAAAGCATGCGTAGATATCGAGCCCAGCTCATCGCCATCATGGCGGCGCTGCTCCTCGCGGGGCTGCCGGCGTCGGTGCGGGCTGAC
>WNFA01001937.1_pt1 | contig 18370 bp, 15 predicted proteins | sample 5400481 | NCBI WGS metagenome assembly WNFA01 (sample SAMN13153340, study PRJNA577476) | soil metagenome | isolation source: 120 cm saprolite under Douglas fir tree site 2 hole 1 replicate 2 | place: USA:California | collected 2015-04-18
CCGACCGGCCGGCTCGCCCAGGCTGGTGACGCGGCTCCGGCGCATCAAGGAGCTGTCGGTGAGCCCGACGGGCATGATCACGCTGGCGCCGGGCGCGCTTCATGTCGAGCCCGCTCCGCCGGCCCTGGTCGACGCTCCGAGCGAGGCCGTAGCGGCGCCGAAGCGGGCCCGCCGCCGATCACGGCGGGGCGGACGTCGCCGGCGCCGCACGACGCCGGCTGCGGGTGCGTAGCCCGGGGAGCGGACGCCGCGCGTTGGGAGGGGGGCATTTCGGGGCCCCCCACGTCACTGAACGAGAATCGCCTTGGCCCGTTCGCGGATCGCGTCGGGGAGCGGGGTGGGCCGCCGCGCGTCCATATCGAGGTGGACACCGAGCTGCTCGAGCGTCGCGACGCGCTCGGCGGTGCGTTCGTTCGTCATCACGTGGAGGAGACGCATCGAGGAGGTGCCGACGTGGACGAGTGCCGAGCGCACGCAGACCGGGTCGCCGGGACGGACCGCCCCGCCGAGTTCGAGCTGGAACTCGAACGTCGAGAAGCCGCGGCGCTCGGCTCGCATGTAGCCCGGCGTGATCCCCAGGGCCGCCGTCGCGTGACCGTTGGCCGCCGAGAAGCGGTGGATGTAGTGCAGGGGCGCGATCTGGCCGAGGACGTCCACTTCGCCGGGCTTCACCGTGTCGCGCGAGCTGTCGCGGAAGCCCTCGAGTCCGCGGGGCCGCGGGCGGCGTTCGCGCGGGGGACCGTCCCACTCGACGCGCCGGCGCTCGGCGGCCCGCCGCTGCGGCGGCGTCAACGCCCGGGCGGCGCGGCGCTTCGTGTCCACGTGATGCACGCGCTGCTCGACCGTCGTGCAGACGTCGCCCGTCTCGGAGTTGAAGAGCTTGTGGCCCAGCACGAGGGCGTCCGGCTCGACGGCGAGGACGCCGCTCGCGACGTGCATGATGTCGCCGACGCGGAGCTCGCGGAGGTAGCGCACGTAGCAGTCGGTGGTCACGCAGAGGCGCCCTCGGCGCCGGGTGTACTCGGCGCCGATCCCGAGCGCGTCGAGTAGCCCGAGCGCGGCGTCGTCGAAGCGCGCGAAGTAGTACGCGACCGTGAGGTGGTCGTTGTGGTCCACCTCCCAGCGGTAGACGATGCCGCGGTACGTTTCGAGCCAGCCGTTCACGGTGTCCTCCTTCACTCCGTCGAAAAGCGGCGACCGAGGGTCGTCCACGACAGTCGACCGCGGTTAGCGTACACGAGTCGGCGGGGCTTCGACCGGGTGTAAGCTGGATGTATCGGGGATTGACGGCTCGGGCCGCAGGGGCCCGACGAGCGGGCGTCATATCGGGTCGACGATGACAAAGACTCGAAAGCTCGTAGCGCTCTGGTGGTTGGCCCCCCTGGCGATCTTCTACTTCGTCGCGGGCAAGTTCGGGCTCAGCCTGGCGTTCGTCAACGCGAGCGCCTCGCCCGTGTGGCCGCCCACCGGCATCGCGTTCGCGGCATTCCTCGTGCTGGGATCGCGCGCGTGGCCCGCCATCCTGGTCGGCGCGTTCCTCGTGAACGTCACGACCGCCGGCTCGGTCGTCACCTCGATCGGCATCGCTATCGGCAATACCCTCGAAGGGCGCCTGGGCGCCGAGCTGGTGATGCTGTTCGCGAATGGGCGAAACGTCTTCGACCGGTCGCGCGATGTCTTCAAGTTCGTGCTGCTGGCCGCTCTGTTCAGCACGACCGTGAGCGCGACGATCGGGGTGACCAGCCTGACGCTCGCCGGTTACGCCCATTGGCGCGATTACAGCTCGATCTGGTTCACGTGGTGGCTCGGGGACGCAGTGGGCGCGCTGATCGTCGGCCCGATCCTGGTCCTCTGGTGCGCGCGCGGCGGCGTTCCCTGGAGCCGGGCGCGCCTCCTCGAGGGCGTGGGCCTGCTCGCGGGGGTGATCACCCTCAGCGCCCTCGTGTTCGGCGGAATCAGCGGAGAGGCGCTCACCTTCCTGTGTGTTCCCCCCCTGATCTGGGCGGCGTTTCGCTTCGGCCAGAAGGGGACGGCGACCGCAATCGCTCTGCTGGCCGTGCTCGCGACCTGGGGGACGGTGCGCGGCGTCGGTCCCTTCGCCCACGGGCCGCCGAACGAGTCGCTCCTGCTGCTGCAGGCCTTCCTGGGCACGATGGCCGTGATGAGCCTCTTGATCGCCGCCGTGGTGGCGGAGCGGAAACGGGACGAGGCCGCGCTCGCCCGCCTCGCGTCCATCGTGGAGTCCTCGAACGACGCGATCACGAGCAAGACGCTCGGTGGCGTCGTCACGAGCTGGAACGCGGGCGCCGAGCGCCTCTACGGCTACTCGGCCGGGGAAGCCGTCGGCCGTCCGATCTCGATCATCATCCCGCCCGACCGCCCGAACGAAATGCTCCGCGTCCTGGCCCGGCTCCAGCGGGGCGAGCACATCGAGCCCTTCGAGACCGTGCGGAGGCGGAAAGACGCCACGCTTGTCGAGGTGTCGGTCACGGTATCCCCGATCCGGAGCTTGTCCGGCAAGGTCATCGGCGCCTCCACGATCGCGCGCGACATCACCGAGGAGAAACGAGCGGACGCAGCGCTTCGGGAGGCGACGGCGCTTCAGTCCGTCACGAGCTTGGCCCTGGCAGCCGCCCACGAGATCAACAATCCGCTCACCGTCGTCTGGGGGGAGATCCAGCTTCTCGCCCGGGAGGCCGGCGCCCGCTGGGAGAGCCGCATCGCGGCGATGCTCGAAGCGCTCGAGAGGATCCGGGACGTCGTGGCGCGCATGAACCAGATCAACCGGCTCGAGCAGGCGGAACAACTGAAGAGCCTGCCGCAGATGCTCGACCTCGACAAGTCGAGCGGTCCCTCCGGGCAGACCGGCGACCGCTCCCGGACGACCGACTAGATGTGCACGCCTTTCAGCTGCGCCTCTGGGTAGCGCGTGCCGGCGGCGGCCCCGGTCGGAATCGCCGCCGAGATCCGTTCCGTGTCGCGTGCGTCGAGCCGCACGTCCAGCGCCTGCACGTTTTCCTCGAGCCGGTCCTTCCGCTTGGTGCCCGGGATCGGAACGACGTCCGGCCCCTGCGCCAGGAGCCAGGCGAGCGCGAGCTGCGCGGGCGTGCAGTGCTTTTCCTTCGCGATCGCCTCGATGCGGCGCACCAGCTCGAGATTCTTCGCGAAGTTCGCCTCCTGGAAGCGTGGATGGTCGCGCCGTCGGTCGTCCGGCGGGATGTCGTCGAGCCGCTGGACGCGGCCCGAGAGCCAGCTGCGACCGAGCGGTGCGTAGGCGACGAACGAGATGCCGAGCTCGCGCAGCGTGGGCAGCGTCGCCTCGGCCTCGACGCGATAGAGCAGCGAGAACTCGCTCTGGAGCGCGCTGATCGGGTGGATCTGATGCGCGCGACGGATGGTCGCGGGCGCGGCCTCGCAGAGCCCAAGGTAGCGGACCTTACCCTGCTCGATCAGCCGCCTCATGGCGCCGACCGTGTCCTCGATCGGTACGCTCGGGTCGACGCGGTGCTGATAGTAGAGGTCGATGACGTCCACGCCGAGGCGTTTGAGGCTCGCGTCGCAGGCCTGGGCGACGTACTCGGGCCGGCCGTTGACGATCGCCCGCCCCTCGGGCGTCCGCGCCTGGCCGAACTTGGTGGTGAGCACCACCTGGTCCCGCCGCCCGCGAATCGCGCGGCCGAGGAGCTCCTCGTTGTGGCCAAAGCCGTACATGTCCGAGGAGTCGAGGAGGTTGACGCCCAGGTCCAGGGCGCGGTGGACGACCTCGATGGATTGCGCGTCGTCACCCTTCCCGTACGTCCCCGACATGGACATGCAACCCAGGCCGAGCGCCGGCACCGAGAGCGAGCTGTGGCCGAGCGTGCGATGTTCCATTGACGCCTCCCGTATCGAATACCGCGCGATTCTACACCACCCGACCTCGGGTCCGGCTGGCGGGGCTTGCTACAATAGCGCCATGCTCAGCTTGACCCAGAGCCTCCTGTCACGGTCGGCCGACCTCCAGGCGGCGCTCCACGCCGATCCCAACGGCTTCCCCTTCAAGACCGAGCTGAGCCTGGCGCCGCTGCTCGCGTTCTGGGGCAAGAAGTTCGGTGACGACACCTCGGCCAAGGGGACCTTCGTGCGGATGGTCCGCGAGCAGGTCAAGCAAGTGCCCGAGCTGATGGCCCCGATCACGGACCTCGGCGTGATCGAGCGCCACCACCAGCTCGTGGATCTGCTCATGGCCGGTATCTTTGCGCCGGCGTTCTTCGAGCAAGAGTTCTCCGCCGTCCTGGTCCCGTTCCAGCTGAAGAGCTTCTACGCCACACCGCCCTTCGACCAGCTCCTCCGCGGCGAGGACGGCACGCTGCGCGGCCGCGTGAACCTCGACCTGCCGATGGTGAGCGCGATGCGGCTGTTCTTCGCCTACGCGCTCGTCCTGGAGCGGGTGTACGGCGTCGATCTCATCGTGGACTATCCGCTGATCCTCACTGTCCCCGATCCCGAGACGGGGCTCGACCGACACTTCAAGATGGAGTTCGACTGGCGATTCGTCGAGGTCAAGCCGGTCGGGACCATTCCGACGCTGACCGACGAGGTGCGGCGCCGCCTGCGCCGCGATCTCCTGGATCCCGAGCTGCTCCGCGAGGTCCTGCCGCCCGAGCGGTTCGTCTTGAGTGGATTCACGGTCTTCAGGGCCATCGAGGTGACGGATCAGGAAGTGCTGTCCTCGCTCGAGCGGGACCTGATCGACAAGGAGTCGATCGTGTCCAGCGCGCGCTTCCGGGCGCTCCAGGCGAAGCTCCGGACGCTCTTCCGGCGGCCGGAGCTGCGCTTCGGCCTCGCCGCCCTCGACGGCGACCAGGTGCTCGTCCTCAACTACGGCGCCGAGGGCGAGCACGCCTGCATCTTCGCCGACTCCCGGCACCACACCGTCGACGAGTTCCGCGGGTCCGTCTACGAGCGCGCGGTCGTCCAGGAGAGCCCGCTGATCGTCGAGGACCTGGCCGAAATGCCCGACCGGACGCGGGCGGACGACGACCTCTTGCAGTTCGGGCTCCGCAACATCATCGTGGCTCCTCTTCTCTACCAGGGCCGCGTGATCGGCACGCTCGAGCTCGGCTCGCCGCGGCCCGGGGACCTGGACGCGACGCACCTGCCGAAGCTCCACCAGATCCTGCCGCTCTTCTCCATGGCCGTCCAGCGCAGCATGGAGGAGTTGAACGCCCGCATCCAGGCGTTCATCAAGGAGAAATGCACGGCGATCCACCCGGTGGTGGAGTGGCGGTTCCGCAAGGCCGTCCTCAAGGGCATCGAACACCGGGCCGAGGACACCGACGACGCGGGTGTCGAGATCGAGCCGATCGTGTTCGAGCGGATCTATCCGCTCTACGCGCTGTCCGACATCCGCGGCTCATCGACGCAGCGGAGCCTCGCGATCCAGGCCGATCTCTTGACGCAACTCGGGCTGGCCCGTGACGTGGTCCGCGCGGCGCACGACGCCAAGCGGCTCCCCGGGCTCCACGAATTGCTCTACCGTGTGGACAAGCAAGTCGGGAAGATCCAGTCCCACCTGCACTCGGGCGACGAGGTGTCCATCATCGCGTTTCTTCGGTCCGACGTCGAGGCGCTGTTCGATCACCTCCAGACGTTCGGGCTCCCCGTGCGCGAGCGGATCGAGGCGTATCGCGCCGCGCTCGACCCCAGGATCGGCACGGTGTACGACCGGCGCCGACTGTTCGAGGAGAGCGTGACGCGCGTCGCCGACGGGATCTCGTCCTACCTCGACCTCGAGGAGCAGACCGCTCAGGCGATGTTCCCGCACTACTTCGAGAAGCAGAAGACCGACGGCGTGGACCATCAAATCTACGTCGGCGCCGCGTTGCTGGAGGACGGGCGCTTCGATCCGCTCTACCTCAAGAGCCTCCGGCTCTGGCAGCTCATGGTGACGTGCGGCATCGCGCTCCGCGCCCACCGGCTCAAGGAGCGCCTGCCGGTTCCGCTCGAGGTGACGCACCTCGTGCTCGTCCAGCACGCCCCGCTGGGGATCCGCTTCCGCTTCGACGAGAAGCGGTTCGACGTGGACGGTGCGTACGACATCCGCTACGAGATCGTCAAGAAGCGGATCGACAAGGCCCTCATCAAGGGCACCGACGAGCGGATCACCCAGCCCGGGAAGATCGCGATCGTCTACGCGCAGTCCACCGAGGCGCACGAGTATCGTGGCTTCATCGAATACTTGCAATCCCTCGGGTACTTCACCGGCGCGGTCGAGGACGTCGAGCTGGACGAGCTCCAGGGTGTGCACGGCCTTCGCGCCCTGCGGGTCACCATCGACCTCGGCAATCCCCGGATCGAGCGGCGCATCGCGCTCGGCGACCTCCAGGCCGCGACCGGCGGCTCCTCGAGGAACTGACCGGCGTCCCGCGAGCGCCGCGCGCTCAGCCGCGAGGCGGCGGTCCTTCGCGGGTCACGCCTTCGGCCAGGAGCGCCCCCACTTCGGCGCTCGAAAATCCCAGATCACCAAGGATGGCACGCGTCTCCGACCCGAACGGCGACGTCGCCGGCGCCGGGACGAAGCCGCGGCCGTCCATCGAGACGGGCGGCGCCAGGACGCGTATGCGGCCGAGCGCGGGGTGCGCCAGGTCGTGGAGCATCCCGTTGGCGAGCGGCTGTTCGTCGTCCAGGAGCTCGAGTGGGAGCTTGACCCCGGCCGCCGGGATGCCGGCCGCCTCGAAGGTCGCTTGCCACTCGGCCGTGGTGCGTGAGGCCAGAGCCGCCTCGACGCTCCGACGAAGCGCCGCGTAGTGCTGCAGCTCTTTCTCCCGGTCGCCGATCGGGCGGTCGAGGGCCGCGTCGGTAAGCGCCACTGCCCGGATGAAGGCGCGCCGGAGCGCGGGACTCCCGCACGCCACGGCGATGGCGGCGTCGCGGGTCGCATAGGTGCGGTAGTAGACATTGACCGTGCCGGGCGGTCGGATCTGGGGCGTGAGCGCCGCCTGCTCCGCGTACGGCCGTCCGGTGGCGCGCAGCTCCTCGAGCCGGGCGCGGATCGCGGCGTGGGCAACGCCGTCCGCGGACTCGATGCGCACCATGTTGTTGTTCTGGATCATGAGCGCCGCCATCAAGAGCGACACGTCGACCTCGCCGCCGCGTCCCGTGGTGGCCCGGCGCAGCAGCGCCGTGGCGATGCCGAACGCGAGAGTCATCGCGCACATGTAATCGACGACCGGGTTCTCGCCTCCCGTCGGCACACCGTCGCGAACGCTGCCGCCCGCCGCCAGGAGCCCGCTGCGCGCCTGCACGACCAGGTCCATGCCCGCGAGCCGCGCGGCGGGCCCGCGGCGGCCGAAGGCGCTGACGTTGCCCACCACGAGCCGCGGGTAGCGCGGCGCGAGGCTTGCCCAGTCCAGGCCCAGCTCGGCGGCCAGGCCGGGGCGGAAGTTGGTGAGGCAGACGTCGGCGCGGGCCAGGAGGCGCGCGACGACGGGCGCGGCGGATCGATGGCGGAGGTCGAGGGGCAGCGAGTGCTTGCCCCGGTTACGGGAGATGAAGTGCCGCGTCTCGCCGGGGGCCAGCGGCGCCAGTTGGCGCACGGGGTCACCCTCGAGGGCCTCCACCTTGACAACGTGAGCGCCGCCCTCGGAGAGGACCTGCGCGCAGAAGGGAACCGCAATGAACTGGCCGAACTCGACGACCTCGATGCCGGCGAACGGACGCGCGTTGTCCATGGCGCGTTACCCGCGGCGCGCCGCTTCGATCTCTTCGACGGTGTAGCGCAGGGCGCGGAAGACCCAGTTGTTCACGCCGGGTGCTCCGGGCTCGTAGGCGAAGTGGGGGCTCACGTACTCCCACACGACCTCGCGGTCGCGCGTCACCTCGAAGATCCGCCCGTGGCACCCTTCGCAGACGAGCGTGTTGCCGTTCGCGAGCCGCTGCGCTCCCGAGATGTAGGGGCTGAAGAACTCGAAGAGCGACGGGTCGGTGTACTCCCACACGATCGCGCTCGTGCGCGGATCGACCTCGATCACGCGCGAGAACGTCGCCGGGTGATCCCGTCGGTGGGTGCCGTTGTCGAAGATCAGGAGATTGCCGTTGGGCAGCGGGCGCGGATCGTGCTGCTGGGCGAGCGGCGGGCTGCCGAGCGTCCAGACGATCTTACCCGTGGCGCGTTCGATCATGACGACCGTCGAGATGTTGCGGAAGCTGACCACGATGTCGCCATCGGCCGTCTCGGCGACCGTGTTGCCGTGGGTCCACTCGGCGCGGCGATCTTGCGGCGTGACCGGATAGGCCGCGGGGTCGAGGTGGTCCCAGCTCCGCCACTCCCAGACGACCTCGCCCCGGGTGGTCATCTCGACGAGGTAGTCGGCGTAGATCCTGCCGTCGGCCTCGGTGCCGGGCAGGCCTCCGCGGACGCGGTCGGCGAGCGCCGCCGGCAGCGGCGCCAGGCACAAGAGCAGAACGTTCCCGTTGCGGAGCCGTCGCGCGTCGTGATGGTGATCCGGGTGCCGGACTTCCCAGAGGACCCGCCCGTGCCAGTCGACCTCGAGCGCCGCGCCGCCCTTGAAGCGGGGCCACGCCTCGAAGCGCGCGAGGTCCTCCATGACCTTGCCGCCATAGAAGAGGTGGCCATTGTCGAGCAGGTAGCCGTAGAGGCCGGGCCGGTACGGCAGGCGCCACGTATGGACGACCGTGCCGTCCATGTCCACGAGGCAGACGGTGCCGTCGCCGAGCATCGGCGCGAACAGCGTATAGCCCGGCTGGGCGCGTGCGGGATCGTGAGCGATGAGGCCGGTCCGCGTGCGCCTGATTTTCTGCTGATCCACGGGTATCACGTTGCCCTGACCTCCTGCGCCAAGACGCGTCAGAAGCGCAGGCGTAGGCCGGCGCGCGCCATTCGCGGCTCACCGGTCGAGATGACGCCCTCGCTGGTCCGGCCGGTGGTGTAGATCCGGTCGAGGAGATTTTCGACGGCGATGTACAGAAAGAGATCCACGAGGAGGCTGAGGAGCAGCGCCGCGAAGCACCGGGTCATCTGGCGGCGGGCGGGCGGCATCGTAGGGCGAGCATGCTACACATGCGGCCGCGCCTTGACAAGCCGGGGGCCCGGACGTATCGTCCGGGCCGCGAAGCACAATGTCGCCGGATCATTCTCCGACACGCTCCTCAAAGGGGAGGCCCCTCATGCTGCGCATCATCCTGACTTCGGTCGTGGTCGCTCTGGCCCTCGTGTTCGCCCTCGGCCCGTTCGCGGAGGCCCAGCAGCCTCCGCAGCCGCCGCCGACCTGGAAGCAAGGCCAGCCGCCCAGCATGGCGGACTCGCCGCTGGCGCCGATCGCCCAGCCGCCGGCGCCCAAGGCTCCCGGCGAGATTCCCGTCGACAAAATCAACGTTCCGCCCGGCTTCAAGGTCTCGCTCTGGGCGCACGGGCTCAACAACGCGCGGGTGATGACCTGGGGCGACAAGGGCACACTGTTCGTCAGCAGCCGCGTGGCCGGCAACGTCTACGCCGTCGTGGACAAGGGCGCCACGCGCGAGGTCAAGACAATCGCGAAAGGCCTGAACCTTCCGAACGGCGTGGCCTTCAAGAACGGTACGCTCTACATCGCCGAGGTGTCGCGAATCACCAAGATGGTGGGGATCGAGGACAAGCTCGATAGTCCACCCGCGATGGAGGTCGTCTACGACATCCTGCCGCGCGATCTGCCGCACGGCTGGAAGTACCTGGCCTTCGGCCCGGACGGCAAGCTCTACTTCAACATCGGCGCGCCGTGCAACATCTGCATCCCGCCGGACACGCACGCCAACATCTCGCGCGTCAATTCGGACGGCACGGGCTTCGAGTACTACGCGCACGGCGTCCGCAACAGCGTGGGCTTCGACTGGCATCCGGTGACCAAGGAACTCTATTTCGCCGGCCACGCCCGCGACTGGCTGGGCGAGGACGTGCCGAGCGACATCTTCTCCCATGCGCCGAAGAAGGGCCTGCACTTCGGCTTCCCGTTCTGCCACCAGGGCGACATCCTCGACCCCGACTTCGGCAAGGGACGCACCTGCAGTGAGTTCGCGGCGCCGCTCATCAAGACGGGGCCGCACGTGGCCGGCAACGGCGTGCAGTTCTACACCGGCTCGATGTTCCCGGCCGAGTACCAGAATCGCGCGTTCCTGGCGCAGCGCGGCTCTTGGAACCGCACGCAGAGGATCGGGTTCCGGCTGATGATGGTGACGCTCCGGACAGCCGACGTTCCCAAGTACGAGGTCTTCGCCGAGGGGTGGCTGCAGGGCGGCCAGCCCTGGGGTCGTCCGGTCTACACGCAGCTGATGAAAGACGGCTCGCTCTTGATCTCCGACGACTACGCGGGGGCGATCTACCGCGTCACCTACCAGCGCTGAGGCGACTCCTAGCGCTCGCCGGCGCCCAGGTCGCCGCCGTCGCCCTGGCGGTGACGGCCTGGGCGCCGGCGGCCGCCGACCTCGAAGCGGGTCGGCGCAAGGCCGAGCCGTGCAAGAGCTGCCACGGCGCGGACGGTAACACGACCATCCCCGGGACCCCGTCGCTCGCCGGCCAACCGGTGTTCTTCACCCACTGGCAGCTGATCAAGTTTCGTGACGGCCGCCGCAAGGATCCCCAGATGTCGCCCTTCGCGACGAATCTGAGCGACGCCGACATGGCGGATCTGGCCGTCTACTACGCGGCCCAGCGACCGCTGCCGCGCCCGGTGACCACCGATCCGGCGAAGGTCGCCGTCGGCCGGCAGCTCGCCGAGCAGCACCACTGCGTCTCCTGCCACCGGCCCGGACTCACCGGTCACGAGCAGGTGCCGCGCCTGGCCGGCCAGGACCTCGCGTATCTGGTCAAGCTGCTCCGCGGATTCAAGGCGCAGACGGCAGGAGACCTCGACGGCACGATGACGACCGCGGCCCAGCCGCTGAGCGAGGCGGACATCGACAACCTTGCGCACTACATGGCGACTCTGCCCCCGGGGCCCTAGCAGACGATTGGCCCTATCGGGCCGGACGCAATGGCTCTTCCCCCGCTCGCCGACAACGTGTACACAGAAATGGTACACGCGGCGGCGTCATGCGCCGGGACGGGAGAGACCACATGAGAGCCGAGCACGCCAGCGTCTGCCCCCTCGATTGTCCCGATACCTGCAGCCTCACCGTCACGGTCGAGGACGAGCGGATCGTCGCGATCCGCGGCTCGCGCGCGAACCCCTATACGGCCGGCGTGCTCTGCGCCAAGGTCCCGGAGGCGTATCCCGGCTTCGTCCACGGCGAGGGGCGCCTCAAGACGCCGCTGCGCCGCGTCGGCGCCAAGGGTGAAGGGCGCTTCGAGCGCATTTCGTGGACCCAGGCGCTCGACATCGTCCACGAGCGATTCGCGGCCGTGATCGCCGCCCACGGCCCTCAAGCGATCCTTCCGCTCAACTATGCCGGACCGCACGGCATGCTCGCCGGCGGTTCGATGGACCTCCGGTTCTTCCACCGGCTCGGCGCGAGCCTGCTCGATCGCCGGCCGCTCTGCGGAGGCATCCGCACGGAGGCATGGGTCGGGACGTTCGGTCCGGTGCCCGGCATCCGGCCCGAGCAGGCCGAGCATTCGAAGCTCATCGTCGCCTGGGGCAGCAACGTGACGTGGTCGAACCTCCACTTCGTACCGATCATCAACCGCGCGCGTCGCGCCGGCGGCAAGCTCGTCGTCGTCGACACGCGGCGGACGAAGATCGCCGAGCAGGCCGATCTCCACATCGCGCTCCGCCCGGGGACGGACGTCGTGCTCGCGTGGGCAATGGCGGCCGAGCTGGAACGCCAGGGAGGGCTCGACCGCGCGTTCATCGAGCGTCACGTGGCCGGCTTCGAGGAGTACATGGCGCTGGCGCGTCGCTACACGATGACGGACGCCGCGCGGATCTGCGGCGTGGACGAGAGCAAGGTCCGACAGCTCGTCGAGTGGTACCGGACGCTGTCACCGGCGGTGATCACCGTCGGCAACGGGCTCGAGCGCAACCGAAACGGCGGCAGCGGCATTCGCGCAGTCTTCGCGCTGCCGGCCCTCGCCGGGAAGTTCGGCGTGGTGGGCGGCGGCCTCATCAACGGCGCGTCGTTCGCGTTCCCGAAGACGCCCGCGCGCCTCGCGCGTCCCGACCTCGTCCCCAAGGGTACCCGGACGCTCAACATCATCGACGTCGGGCGCCACCTGACCGACCCGGCACTGACGCCCCCGGTCACGGCGGTCTTCATCTACAACCACAACCCGGTCGTCGTGCATCCCGACCAGAACCGCCTGCGGCGCGGCCTCGCGCGCGAGGACCTCTTCGTGGTCGGCTCCGACGTGGTGATGACCGACAGCCTCGCGTACGCCGACGTCGTGCTGCCGGCGTGCAGCCATTTCGAGCACGCGGATCTCTTCGCGGCGTACGGGACGCACTGGCTCCAGCGCGCGGAGCCCGTGATCCCGCCGCAAGGCGAGGCGCTGCCCAACACCGAGATCTTCCGCCGCCTGGCGGCGCGCTTCGGCTTCACCGACCCCGCGTTCCGGGCGAGCGACGCCGAGCTGATGGACGACGCACTCGACGGAGGCGACGCGCGTCTCGGCGGCAAGCGGCCGAGCGCCGTGCCCCTCGATCGAGCGCTGGCGATGACAGTCGGCGGCGAGGACGCGATGCTGTTCGCGAACGTCTTCCCGAAGACGGCCTCGGGCAAGGTCGAGCTGGCGTCGCCGTACCTCGAGGGGAAATACGGCGCCCGCCTGCCGAGCTGGCGGCCGGTCACGGCGTCGTATCCGCTGACGCTGATCTCGCCGGCCTCGGACCAGCGCATCACGTCGACCTTCGGCGGCCTCCACGTCGCCGAGGGACCGCCGCCGCTCGAAATGCACCCGGACGACGCACGCGCGCGGAGCCTGCGCGACGGCATGCGCGTCCGCGTGTGGAACGACCTCGGTGAGGTCCGGCTGCCGCTCCGAGTCACCGACGTGATCCCGCGCGGCGTCGTCTGCACGCTCAAGGGCGCGTGGATGGCGACGAGCGACAACGGCCAGACCATCTCGGCGCTCTGCCCGGCCGACCACGCCGACATCTCCGAGGGCGCCTGCTACAACGACGCGCGCGTCGAGGTCGCGCAAATATGACTCCACCCGTCGATCCCAACGCGGTGCTGATGACTGGAGAGAACTCGTTCATCCGCCTGAGTCACGACGGCGGCAAGACCCAGTCCGACCGCTTCAGCCACTGGCGCGTCCTGTGGTGCCCGGCCGGTGCCGGCCACACCTTGTTCGCCCAGAGCGAGCTGGGCGGGGGCCAGACCCGTGTCTACAGCGACAACGCCGCCGTGGCGCGGTGGCTCCAGCGCACGATCGAGACGCTGCTGTTCCCCGCGTTCGCCGACACGAGCGTGCCGGTGATCGCCGCGGAGTTCGGCCGCGCCGGCGATCCGCGCTCCGCCGCCGTCGAGACCGTGATCTCGGGCGCCGACCGGATCCGCCTGACCTGGTACGACTGCATCGAGCCCTTCGTGCTCAACGCGCCACCCGGCTTCAACAACCGCCCGATCGGCGTGTTCAGCACGTTCTTCCCCGCGCGCTCGGCGCAGGTGGAATGGAACGGGCGCTTCGCCACCGGCCAGCCGTGGGCGGAGACGCGCGGCGACCGGCAGGCCTCCAGCGCGTGTCTGGCCTGGTCGGAAACGTGGATCACGCCGCGGGGGTAGTCTTCCCTGCTGTTCGCGAGCTTCGCGGCCTCGAATTTCATCCCGACGTCACGTTCATCATCGGTGAAAATGGGTGCGGCAAGTCCACCTTGCTGGAGGCGATCGCCGCCGCGTGGGGCTTCAATCCGGAGGGAGGGACGGTCAACTTTCGGTTCTCAACGCGGGCGTCACACTGGGAGCTGCACACCCACCTTCGACTCGTGAAGTCGACCCGGCGTCCAAAGGACGGGTTCTTCCTCCGCGCAGAAAGCTTCTTCAACGTTGCGACGGACATCGAGCGGTCACTTCACGAGCAGTCGCACGGAGAGTCCTTCCTCGCGCTCATGCTTCACCGGTTCGGTGGGAATGGCCTGTACATCCTCGACGAACCCGAGGCGGCCCTGTCCCCGGCGCGACAGCTGGCCGTACTTCGGCGGATCCACCAACTTGTCGAAGAACACTCGCAGTTCATCATTGCCACCCACTCGCCGATCCTCATGGCCTATCCGAGCGCGAAGATACTCCTGCTGGATGACACCGGGTTCACCGAGGTGCGGTACGAGGAGACCGAGCACTACGCGGTCACCAAAGCGTTTCTTGCCGATCCCCGCCACATGCTCGAGCAGCTCTTCGCCGATGACGAGAAAGACGCATAGCTCGCGATGCAGGCGACCGCGACCCGTCTTCTTTTTCCAGGAGCAGCGCCTGGATACTTCGAAAACTGAGCCGACTTGCCAGACCGTGAACCCATGACGAGAATCCGGATCATCAAGTGCCCGCCGGGCGAAGCGCCGCTGTCCGTGCGACTGGCGTGGGTTGGCCTCGAGCTTCCCGTCGCGCCTGGGCGGGGCCGTCCTCGTACCTGGCTCGCGTCCGGGGTGCTCTCCACCCCTCGGGGGTGGTGGCAGCGGGTCGGAGGCCTCTTCACGGGTCGCTATCGACGGCAGACCGGCTACGCCGTGAATGCGCTCGAGGCCGTCAACCTTCTCGCCGCCAAAGATCCGGGCGCCGCGGCGTGGTGGCGCGAGCACTGTGCGTTTTTCCTCGACGGCAAGCGCCACTTCGTGTTCGCCGCCGAGGCGTGCGAAGAACGCCCCTGACGCTTACTTGTCGGCCGTGCGGATGGCCGCCGGGCCTCCTTTGACCGCGATGCGCGCTCCGGTGTCCCGCAGCGTGCTTCCGTCCAGGCTGAACACCTGAATCTCCTTCTCGACCATGTTCCCGACGAAGATGCGCTTGCCGTCGGGCGAGAAGGCCGCGCCCTGCGACCAGTGCCCGATGGGGGCCTCGGCGAGACGCGAAAGGTCCGCGCCGCTCACACGCAAGAGCACCAGCTTGCCCGCGTCGCTGAAAAAGGGCGACTCCTTGGGCTTGTTGCTGCCGTTCATGACGACCACCGCGACCACCGAGCCGTCGGGCGAGAGCTTGATGCCCTCGGGCGTCTGGCCGACGGTGACGGTGCTCACGACGCGCGGGGGCTTGGCCTTGAGGTCGACGATGCTGACGGTGTCGGCGTCACCGCCGCCCCGGCCGATGTTGGCGACGGCGGCGATCGCGCCGTTCGACGCGATGTCGATGCCGTAAGGCCGGATGCCGGCGGAGATGTCGCGCTTCGTGTATTCCACCTTCGTCCCGTCGATAGCCAGGACGGAGATCCGGTCGTCGCCGTCGCGAGTGACGAGCGCCAACTTGCCGTCGGGCGCGATCGCGGCGTGGCTCGTGCCGGACTTCTCGTCGGCGACGGTCACCTTGCCGGCGGGCGTCACGGTCTTGCCCTGGATCGTGAAGATCGACACGGTGCCCTCGCCCCGGTTCGCCACCAGCGCGAGCGTTCCCTGGCGATTGATGGAGACCCCGGCCGGGGCCTTGCCGGTCTCGAGCGTGGCGATGATGCGCGGCGGCGTCGCCTTGAGGTCGACCACCGACATGGTGTTGTTGGGTATCCGCTTGGTCGGGTCGTTCGGATCGAGTTTCTCGTTGGCCGTCACGAGGGCCAGCGACTCGTCGGGCGCCACGGCGACGCTGAACGGCGGTCCCACCACGCTGCCGGGCACGTCGAGCTCGGCGACGACCTTCGGCGGCCAGGCCTTGATGTCGATCACCGTGAGCGTATCGGGCGGCGGGCTCTTCACGACCGTCGCGACGCCGTTGACGAGGGTGACTTTGTTGTCGTTGGTCGACAAGAGCAGCTGCCCTTGGGCCACGGGGACGAACACCAGGGCCGCGAGCAGGACGGCGACGGTGGCGAGCCGCAGCGGGTTCATAGAGCTTCCTCCGATTCGTGGGATGGCGGCGCCTAGAAGATCAGGTTCCGCCGGCGAACGCAAGGTACACTGCACCGCATGACGCTCGAGCATCCGTGGACGGAGCCGCCCGCGCCCGGAGAGATCCGCGCGGTCGCTCCCGGAATTTCCTGGCTGCGCATGCCCTTGCCCTTCCAGCTCAACCACATCAACCTCTGGCTCCTCGAGGACGGCCCGGGCTGGACCATCGTGGATACGGGCGTCGGCCTCGACGACACGCGCGCCTTGTGGGAGCGCGTGTTCGCCACGCATCTCGGCGGCCGGCCGGTGAGTCGGGTCCTCGTCACGCATTTCCACCCCGACCACATGGGAAACGCGGGCTGGCTCACGGCGCGCTGGAAGACCGAGCTCTGGTGCACGCAGGCGGAGTGGCTGTACGCGCAGTTCGCGTGGCGCAGTCGCGGGGCGGCCGACTTCGAGCCGCGCCTCGCCCACTTCCGTCGCCACGGGTGCGGTCCCGAGGCGCTCGTGCAGCTCGGGCGCCGGGGGAATCACTATCCGAGCCTCGTGCCGGAGGTGGCGACCGAGTTCCGGCGCATCCGCGAGGGCGACTCGCTCGCGATCGGCGACCGGACCTTTCGCGTGCTGACCGTGCTCGGTCACGCTCCCGAGCACGCCTGCCTGTGGGACGAGGCCGGCGGCGTGCTGATCTCCGGCGACCAGGTGCTCCCGAAGATCACGACCAACGTGAGCGTCTGGTCCGAACAGCCGCGGGTCAATCCGCTCCGTCTGTACCTCGATTCGCTGGACCGCTTCCAGCCGATGGCGCCGGAGACCCTGGTGCTCCCTTCGCACGGCCTCCCGTTCCGCGGCCTCCACGCGCGCCTCGCCTACCTCCGCGACCATCACGCGGCGCGGCTCGGCGAGGCTCTCGACGCGCTCGTCGAGCCGCGTACCGCGGCGGAGCTGGTGCCGGTTCTCTTCCGCCGCGGCCCGCGCTGATGCTCTTGAAGCGCTGGCTTGCCGGCGCCCCAATCATTCGCTCGACGCCGCACGATCCCGGTGGGGCAAGCGCGCTACTCGATCACCTGATCCGCCCGCCCCAGCAGTAACGGCGGAATCGTGAGGCCGAGCGCCTTCGCGGTCTTCAGATTGATGACCAGCTCGAACTTGGTCGGCTGCTCGACGGGCAGGTCGGCGGGCTTGGCGCCTTTGAGGATTTTGTCCACATAGGTGGCTGCGCGCCGAAACCTGTCAATGTCGTTTGCTCCGTAGAACATAAGGCCACCGACCTCGGCGAAGTCCACCAGCCCATACACCGACGGCAGGCGGCGCCTTGCCGCGAGTTCCGCAATGCGTATTCGCTGATTGACGAACATCGCGTCCACGAGGACGACGACTGCGCCGGCCCCCTCCTTGGTCATTGCCGCGAAGGCGCTGTCAATATCATTGGGCGCGCGCGCCTCCAGGGGTTGAAGCTGCACCTTCAAGGCCCGGGCTGCATCCTGCGCGTGTCGCAATTGTGGTGCGGTGCCTGCGTTGGCAGGGTTCCCGAGCACGGCCACTCGGGTGACCTTGGGAATCATCTCCTTGAGGATCTCCAACTGCTTCCCAACGACCTCCGGCGCCATCAAGGACAGCCCGGTAATGTTTCCTCCGGGCCGCGCGAGGCTCGCGACAAAGCCGGTCGCCACAGGATCAATGACGCCCCCCATGACGATAGGGATCGTCTCGGTCGCTTGTTTTGCAGCTTGGATCGCAGGCGGGGCATACGTGACGATGACGTCGACCTTCAGACGCACCAGCTCGGCCGCGAGGCCGGGAAGCCGGTCGTACTTCCCCTCCGCCCATCGGGACTCAATGCCGATGTTCTGACCTTCCATATACCCTAGCTCGCGCAAGCCTTGCCGCAGGGCTCCAAGGCGAAGCGGATCTCGGGAGTCAGAAGGAGAGGTCGGCGACAGAAAACCGATCCGATACATTTTCTCCGCCCGCTGCCCCTCGGCGGCCAACGAGACAAGAGTGAGGCTGACACTGAGAATGGCCGCGAGCCCGATCAGCCGCAAGGGCACCTCGGTTGGGACGGCTGCCGGGGAGTCTATCCGAACGCCACGCTACGCACCAGCGCCCCGGCCGAGGACTGCACGGAGAGGACGACTCGGAGTAGCTACGCAGCGAGCGCCAGGGACCCCTCGAACCTGATAGTCAGGTCAGGGGTAGGGGTGCAATCAGGGTGCTTTGCCGAGCGGCGCTCGCTGCCCCCCGATGTTCACCTAGACGTAGCCGAGCGCGCGGTCGCGCTCGGTGAGCGTAGGGTCGCGCTGTGCAGCGGCGCCGTAGCCGCCGCCGCCCGGCGTACGCACCAGGACGACGTCGCCGCGCTTGAGCACGTGCTGGCGGCGGTTGTCGATCGAGCGGCCGTTGATCTGCACGTCGCCCAGCCCGCCGTCGTC
>WNFA01001625.1_pt1 | contig 18360 bp, 12 predicted proteins | sample 5400481 | NCBI WGS metagenome assembly WNFA01 (sample SAMN13153340, study PRJNA577476) | soil metagenome | isolation source: 120 cm saprolite under Douglas fir tree site 2 hole 1 replicate 2 | place: USA:California | collected 2015-04-18
CCGGCAACAAAGGGATTAGATAGTGGCCATTGTCGTCGGTCTTCGACTCGCGAGATGCGCCCGTACCCTCGGAAATTGCCTTGACCGTCGCACCGGCGACAACCGATCCGCTTTTGTCTGTAACGGTCCCGAAGAAACTACCGGTCGCTTGTCCGTACAGGACCGAAGGGATGGAAAGCGCAGCCATCCACGCCATCGCCGCCAAAAATACTCTCTTGCTCATCACCACACCCCCACGTTCTGCTTGGCTTAGCGGCGAAAGTTCGCGGCTGTCCCCATGCACCTATCCCAGCAACATAAACACAAATCGAAAGCTGCGATATTTGACCTTCCGCTGGATGCGCCAGCCCATTCGCAAGCCCAACTCACCCAAGCCCGAATGATGAGGGCAAGTTACTTCTCAACCGCAACTGTGTCAAGGCACTTATTAGGTGTCGCGGCAAAATGAGAGTTTCCGGTTTGCGCAAAGTAGAAATGGAGACTCGGAGATCTTGACTCACAGATTCCGCCGGTGCGGAGTCGAACATAAAATCGGTCGAGGTGCGGGTGTCGGAATATTTACTGTCATTTTTAAAGATATAAGTTATTGATTTTGTGACACGGTAAAAACGCAGAACACTGCGAAATTGCGGTTAACTGGAACGTATCTGGGACACAGAACGCAGACTTTCATCTCATCTGCTCTCAAGAATGACCGCCACTTTGCCCGAGGTCAATCTTAGACCGGTGTCTGGTGTGCCGATTTCGATGAAAGAGGTAAACGCTCTCTGACGTGCTCACTAGAAGCGCCTGAAAGCAAATTCTTGGGTCTCTAAGCTCGCGGTTGTGCTTGTCGGCCGTGGCTCCTGCTCTAAGCAGAACCAGACAGCAACTAGCACAAAATAGCGCCGGCCACGTCAAGCTTGTCGTGTTCTCCGGTCGAGATTAGAAGATGAGGTCTAACCCGTTGGGCAATTGAAATACGGTGTTGGGGGTGACCCCGTACGACTTTTTCCGTCCTGATACTCACTTCCATTGCGTCAGAAAATGAATTTCAGCGCGAACTGAATCTGCCGCGGCGGCCTCGCTGCCGTCAGGAAGCCGAACTGCGGTGTCCCAAACGAGGTCGTATTAATGGAGTTCTGCGGTCCAGACTTTGCCAATTGCAGATTCACGTGATTCGGAAGGTTGAAGAATTCGGACCGAAATTCAAACCGCTTGTTCTCGGTCAACTTGAAATTCTTGAAGATCGAAAAGTCCCAGATCTGAAAACCTGGACCGCGAAGTGTGTTTCGTCCTGTGTCTCCGAACGAGCCGTCGGGCGGATTCTGGAAAGCGCAGGTATTGAAAAAGGTTCCCGGTAGGCAGGGCTTCCCGTTGGGGCTGGAGATTTGGTCCGGCCGCTGCTGTCCGTCCGATTGCGCTCCGATTGAATTAGCGCCGGTGACCGTGAACCAGGTACCTGTGGAAAGCGTAGTGATCCCGCCCACTTGCCAACCGCCGATAATCCGTTCTGCGGCACCGGTCGCGTGGGCTCCAAAATGCTTGCCTTGCCCGAAAGGCAACTCGTAGATATAGCTCAACACCATTCGGTGCCGAATGTCGAAGTCGGAATTCCCATGTTCCCACTCCGGGTGAACGAACCAGCGGTAGCCATCGTTGTTCTGTGCGCCAAGGTTGGCGTTGGAAGCCTCATCCAGCGAATGGCTCCAGGTGTACGCGGCCAGGAAGGAGAGACCCTGCGAAAAGCGCTTCTCCGCGCGCAGCTGCAGTGAATGGTATTCCGAATTGGCGGTGGAGTTGAACAGGCTGATTCCCGCGTCGATGGCCGGTATGGGTCGCCGTGAAGCAAAGTCGATTCCGGGAACCGCGCTGGGCGCGGCCTGATTGCCATTCAAGAAGGCGTAGAGTTTCGTCCCTTTGGAACCGGCATAAGTGACCTCGAAGAGCGTGTCGAAGGGAAGTTGATATTGGGTCGAGAGGTGCCACTGACTCATGTAGGGTGTAACCAACTTTGGATCGAGTGTAAAGAGCTGAGGCGTGTTTGGATCCGTCAGCGAGCTGGCGGGGAAACCTTGGGAAAGGACACTCAGCCCCGGAATGACACAGTCGTTCGCGCTCGCCGGATTGGCATCCGCGAATCCGCAAGGCGTGTTGAAAACCTGGGTAACGAAAAACGGAGGATTGAACCCCTGGCTTGGATTCGAGTATGGGCCGTTTTCTTCTCCCCCGTAGAAGATACCGAAACCACCGCGAACTACCAGGCGTGGAGTGACGGAATAGGCAAAGCCGATTCGCGGCGCGAAATTGTTGAGGTCCGGATTGATCAAGCCTCGCGAGGCTGTAGCACTGAGGGGGACGAGGGTGGCGATAGTTGGGGTTAACTCCGCCTTTTGACCCTTGGGAACAAACAAGATCTGTTTGCTGAGATCGTAGGTCCCTTGGTTCTTGAATTTCTCCTTTACGGTTAGGAAGAGTTCGTAACGCAGGCCCAGATTCAAGGTAAGTTTGGGCGTCAGCTTGATGTCATCTTGAGTATAAAACGCATACACCGGGCGGAGGTAATCGACGTTATGCAGGTTGGTGATGTTGCCCCCGTCGGGAATCCCCAGTAAAAACTGCGCGAAGCCGGCAACCACACCCGTGGTGGTCGCTGGATTGCTCACAAAACCGCCGCCAAAATTCAGAGTGCCGCGCGGCGAGGCGGGTTGAAAAATAGTGAACTCTTCAAAACGAATCTCCGTCCCGAATTTGAGGGAGTGCTTGCCGCGGATAGCGGTGACGTTGTCCGAGTAACTGAAAGTGTTTTGGATTTCGAGTGAGGGCAAGAACGTAGGACTGCCCAGCGTGGAAACATCAGAGAAAGTGAGCTGGGGAAGGCCGCCGTTCATGGGGACAAAGGGGACTCCGGGGAATCCAAGTTGACCGGAGACATCCTTGTTGAAGTTGAACTGGAACCGCTGCGAGTGGATGCGGTTGTAACCGAAGCGAAATTCGTTGACGAGGCGCGGACTGAAAATGTGGGTTTCACTCAGCGCCAAGCTGCGATAAGCGTTGTCTTCAACGCCCGAAAAGAATCCGCCGCCATCCGCGAGTGAATTCGGGAATGCCGGGGGAATATTGCTCGGCTGGTCTTCAAAGCTAAAGCGATAGAAGGAGGTGTCCCGGTCGGAAAATCTGTGGTCAACGCGGATGTCAAAGTTGTTGCGATCTTGATTCAATACCGGGTTGCTGACGAAATTGAAGCCGTTGCCGTTAATATTCGGCTCCGGATAAAGAGCGGCCAGGCGGACGGCTAAGGCGTCCATGACCGAGGCGGGCATGATGTTCAAAGGTTTGCCTGTGGCGTCGTATTGAAAAGGCACGCCGCAAACTCCCGTGGCGCTGGTGGTGCTGTCTTGGGTGAGTCGCGTGTTGAAAAGCTCGCCCGCGTAGGTCAGCTTGCCGTTGCAATCGAGCACTGAGCTCCCGTCGGGGTTGAGCGCCGGCGCCGTGAAGTCAATCAAGTCACTGAAATCGCCGCCTTTCTGCGCATCGGTGGGAACGGTGGAGGTGGAAGTCTGGCCTTGTCGGACGCGCAAACCTTCGTAGTCTCCAAAAAAGAAGGTGCGGTTGTGGCCATCGTAGCCAGGAAGTTTCACGGGGCCGCCTAACGTGAAACCAAACTGGTTCTGGCGATATTCGGGCCGCGTCTGGTCGAAGAAATTTCGTGCGTCGAGCTTGTCATTGCGCAAGAACTCGTAGACGTCCCCGTGCACGTCATTGGTGCCGGATTTGATGGTGGCGTTGACGATCGCTCCGTTTCCTCGTCCGAATTCTGCGCTGTAAGCGTTGGTCTGGACCTTGAATTCCTGGATGGCGTCCACCGACGGTTGGATCACATAGTTTGTTTCATTCAGTAAGTCGGTCAGATTGGAATTGTTGTCGATGCCGTCCAGCAGGAAATTGTTCTGCAGCGAGCGGCCACCATTGGCGCTGAATCCGTATCCGCCTTCGTCGCGCGCTCCGGGTTCGCTCGGGGTGGTTCCCGCACTGAGCAACGCCAGCTGGGCAAAGTTGCGGCCATTCAAGGGAAGGTTCACCACTTGGCGATTGTCCACGACTTGACCGAGTTCGGAGGTTTCGGTTTCGAGCAGCGGTGATGCGGTTGTAACCTCGACTCGTTGCAGCATTTCGCCAACCTGAAGTGTGACGTTAACCACGGCGCGCTGTTGGACATTGAGCTCGATGGGCCCTGCCACGGCGGTCTTGAAACCTTGCTTTTCAACGGTAACTTTGTAGCGCCCGACATTAAGGGGGCTGGCGACATATTCGCCGGAGCCATCCGACGAAGTGACGAACGTCGTGCCCCGCTCCGTTTCCGTCACGGTTATCTTTGCGTCAGGAATCAACGCACCCGTCGAGTCTTTCACGGTTCCGACGATGCTGCCGGTATCTTTCTGCGCCCAGGCGCTGCCGCCAAGCGCGAGTACCAGAAGCAACAGCAGAACGATCGGCAAACGCGTTGCGATGAAGCTTTCCATGCCGGGAGAGAAACACGACCAGAAAATATGGTGTTTCATATTGCTTCGCATCCCTCCTTTATGGCACGCTATGTCACGAAAATTGGTTTCGCTTCCTTTCGATACCGAGCGGACTATGAACGAAAGTGAGCCGCAAGTCAAGACATCGACATCACCGTAGAGCGGCCTCACTGCGTACGTGGCCAAAACGATCGGCATGGAAATTCGAAAGCCAGCTTTATTTCTTGGAGGAGATCCTTTGCATTCTCGGCAGGGCATCCCTTTGACCAGCATTGAATCTTCTATGCCCAGGCCTATGAAGACACGCACTTGCAAGAAGAGCATCATCTGCCATCTCGCGGCGGCAATGCTGGCATTCTTGCTTATGACTGAAGGCTGCGAGAGAGGAGTCGGTGAAAAACAGCCGAGAGAAACGGCACGTTCCGCGGTGGACATCGTTGCTCCCACTGGAAAAGATGCCAGGTGGATCATTCGGAGCAAGACAGCAGAATTTCATGTGCTTGGCGGCCACTCCACCAAAGGGTCTCTTCTGGCCAATGGTTTGCCACGGGGGATCGGGGATGCGAGTACTCTTTTCGCGATGTTTTGAATACCTGAGCGCCGATAAGAGCAAAAGGAAGTTCAGAGTCAAACGAATTTCAGAATAGGACGAGATACATCGCGAAACTTATGCCCGTTGCCAATGGAATGCTCAACGAAGAGCGCCGCCGGTCGATTGTAGAGATGTTGCACCGGGATGGCCGCGTGCTGGTCACCAACCTGGCCCGACACTTTCACACGTCTCAGATTACAATCCGCAAGGATTTGGAGGTGCTAGACGCCCAGGGATTGATCCAACGCACTCACGGTGGCGCGCTGCCATTGCAATCGGGAGCTCTGCTGGATCCTACGTTGCGCGAGAAAGAGAACCTGCACCGTGAAGAGAAAATTCGCATTGCAATGGCGGCGGCAAAAATGGTCGAGGAAGGTCAATCGGTACTGCTCGATTCCGGTACGACGACAACTGCGATTGCCCGCGCGCTGAAGGACATTAAGAAACTGGTGGTGATCACCAATGCCATAAACATCGCGGCTGAAGTTGCCGGGACCAATATCGAGGTAATCCTGACCGGGGGCATGCTGCGCAAAAACTCGTTTTCACTTGTAGGACCGGTGGCTGAACAGAGTTTGCGACAATTGAGTGCGGACATTCTCTTTCTTGGAGTGGATGGGTTCGACACCAGATTAGGACTTTTCACACCGAATCTGTTTGAAGCGCAGGTCAATCGCACCATGGTCGGGATCTCTCGCAAGACGGTTGCTGTTTGTGACTCCAGCAAATTTGGACGACGTAGTCTGTCTAACATCGTGCCGGTTACGACCGTAAACCAGGTGATTACCGACAAGAACATAAGCAAGCAGGATCTCCAGGCGCTGCGCGACGCGGGGATAAAGGTAACCTTGGTGTAGCGGAAGCAGCGGGAGCCACGGATGAATTCCACCGATACTTCGTCAGACCAGCATTCGCATACCCTAAGCGAAATCCTTTCGCAGCCCAGTTGTTGGAGCCGGTGTCTGCGGGAACTGGCTGCCAGCGAGGAACTGCTCTCTGCATGCAAATTGGCGAATCGCGCAGCGGAATGGCTCTTGATCGGGTGCGGATCGAGTTACTATTTGGCATTGGCTGCCGCTGCCACGTTCAACCATCTCGGACTACCGGCGCGAGCGGTTCCTGCTTCGGAAGTTCTTCTGTACCCGAACCTCCACCTGCCCAAGGGTCAGGACTATGTCCCCGTTGTGATTTCCCGCTCAGGTCTTACTTCGGAAGTGCTGGATGCGGCTCGCATGCTCGAAACAGGACGGGGCGTCAGGACGATTGCCATCACCTGTGCAGAGGGACAACCGCTCGAATCTTTGGCGACCGTGACGCTGAAGCTGTCGGCAGCAGACGAGAAAAGCATGGTGATGACTCGCTCGTTTACCTCGATGTTGCTCGCCTTGCAGTACCTGGCCGCCTCGGTACAGCACGAGACGAGATTCCGAGACGCGTTACTGCGGCTACCCGGCCAGGTCTTGCCATTGCTGCACAAACTCCCGGCTCAGTTGCGTGAATTCGTAGAGTCGCGCAACTATGCGGACTATGTTTTTTTAGCGCAGGGGCCACTATTCGGAATCGTCAATGAAGCCATGCTCAAGGCCACGGAATCTTCCAGCAGCTACACGCAGGTCTTTCATTCAATGGAATTTCGGCATGGGCCGAAATCAATCGCGGGGCCGGAGACATTCATCGCTTTCTTCATTTCGGAATCTTCTTACGAAGCTGAATTGGAAGTGCTCACAGAGATGCGAAAGCTGGGCTCCGCAACTCTGGTGGTCGCGAATGTGGTTGATGCCCGGGCACGCAAGGCGACTGATTTTTCAATCGAGCTGCGTCTCGATACGCCCGAGTATGCCAGGGTTGCCGCTTACGCCATTTGGGGGCAACTCTTCGGCGTCTACACTGGACTGAAGAAGGGCCTCAATCCCGACTCCCCCCAGAACCTGACTCGCGCGGTAATCCTAAGCGGTCAACACTGATCCATGAGCCAACTTGACATCAGCATCGCCGGTGAGATCAACCTTGACCTGATTTTGTATGGCCTGCCGCAAGACTTGCCCACCGAGCGCGAACTGTTGGGCACCGCCTTTACCATGACGCTGGGTAGTTCCTCGGCGATTCTCGCGCACAATCTGGCGGCCTTAGGGAGCAGAGTGGGTTTTGTCGGCAAAGTCGGCGATGATCCGTTCGGGAAATTAGCGCAGGAGCGGCTTGCGGAAAGCGGCACCGATACCTCGCGAGTCGGTCGAACGCAGAAGACTGCGTCGGGAGTCAGCATCATTCTGCCGCATGCGCGCGAGCGTCACATTCTTACCTATCCAGGCACGATCTCCGAACTTAGTTTTGAAGATCTCGATCTGGAGTATCTCGCCTCGGCGCGGCATTTCCATATGTCTTCGCTCTTCCTCCATCGCGCGCTGCTCGATCGAATTCCCGAACTTTTTCGGCATATGAAGGACCGGGGCTTGAGCACCTCGCTCGACACGAACGATGATCCCGACGATCGCTGGGATGGCGTCCTGCCCGAAACGTTGCCGTACATTGATCTTTTGTTTCCGAACGAGCGCGAGGTTCAGAAAATCGCCGGTGTGGATCGTCTGGAAGAAGCCATCGCGGTCTTGGCAGAACGAGTGCCCACGCTGGCGGTGAAGCTGGGCGCGAAGGGAGCAGTGGCCGTTCGGGATCAGCAACGCCTCGTGGCGCCTTCGATTAACGTCAAAGTCGTTGATACGATCGGAGCCGGCGACAGCTTCAATGCTGGATTCCTTCACGAATACGTGAAGGGTGCCAGCCTGAAAAGATGTCTCGAGTGCGGCAATCTTGCCGGAGCATTCTCAACGACGGCGTGTGGGGGCACGGAAGCATTTCGCAACCTCTCGGCATTGCGGGAATTTCTTGCCCCGGACTCGCCGTTGAGGACCACCGCCAGATAGAAAAAAGGCCGCATACATTCGCACACTGTACTGTTGGATTGCGCGAACACATCACTTGAACCGCAAATGAGGGGCGCCCTTGCAACTCTCCTTGGGAAAACAACGCGGACTACGAGCCATCTCGGACGAGCGCGGCATCATTGCTGCGCTTGCTGTCGATCAGCGCAGCGCCCTTCGAATCCTCTTCGCAAAGGCCTCCGGCCTACCGGCCGAGGGCGTGGTTAGGGAACAGCTCGTCCAATTTAAGGAGCTCGTCAGCCGCATGCTCACTCCGTACGCCACTGCGATTCTCCTTGATCCCGAATACGGCATTCCGGCTGCGGCGCAACGTCGCAAGCGTACTGGTTTGCTTCTCGCCTACGAGAAGAGCGGTTACGACAAGTCTATTCGCGGGCGCCTTCCCGCTCTTCTGGAGGACTTCTCTGTCGCGCGGCTGGAGCATACCGGCGCCGATGCGGTGAAGGTTCTTCTGTACTATTCACCTTTCAGCATTCCGGAAATCAACAGAAAAAAACACGCCTGGGTGGAGCAGATCGGCGCCGAATGCCTTGCCGCCGAGATCCCGTTTTTGCTTGAACTTGTCAGTTATAACGATGACGTGGATGAAAAAAGTGCCGACTTCGCCCGCATCAAGCCAGAGACGGTCGTGCGCTCGATCGAGGAATTCTGCAAACCGGGTTACGCCGCGGACGTTCTGAAAATCGGCTTCCCGGTGAATATGACGTTCGTCGAATCGCCTGGCGTGTCTGGCGCGCAGGCGCTCTATTCGCGCGCTGAGGCGCGCGCCCATTTCCGACGCGCTTCGCAAGCGGCGACTCTCCCCTTCATCTATCTTTCAGAAGGCATCAGCAATGAGACGTTCGTTGAAGCTCTCGACATCGCCGCGGAGGCTGGCTCGGTATTCTCGGGAGTCCTCTGTGGCCGTGCCATTTGGCAGGAAGGAGTGGCGGTTTTTGTTAACCGTGGTGCGGCCGCGCTTGAAGACTGGCTTTGCGAGCACGGCGTGCGCAACATCCAAACCGTGAATGCACACCTGGCCGCGGCTCACCCGTGGTTCGAAAAGCTTTCCGCGGTATCTTCAGGGAACAGATAGCCCTGCCCCGCACCATGTTTATCTGCATCAGCCCGAACCCCGCCATCGACAAGCGCCTCGTGGTGTCGTCTCTTGTTTCCGGCCAAGTTCACCGTGCACGCGCCGTGCAGAGTTTTCCAGGCGGCAAAGCCACTCATGTTGCAATGGTTCTGCGCACCCTCGGCGAAGCGCCGCAATGGATTGGCCTGTGCGGCGGCTCAACCGGCGCGGAACTTGTTAGTGGACTGTCCGCCCTGGACATCCTCGTGCACCCCGTCAAGACGCACCAGCCGACCCGCACGAATCTCGAGATCATTGAAGATAATGAGGCCGTCACCGAGATTCTTGAACCCGGTTGCGCTCCGTCTGTCGCCGAACTGTCTGATTTTGAGACTACGTGCGAGAATCTTTTCCCGCAGAAGGGCGAGGCCGTCTCCGTTATTTTCTGTGGCAGTTTACCGGCGGGTGCTCCTTCTGACCTTTATGCTCGTCTCATCCGGCGTGCTCGCGAAAACCGCTGCCGAACCTTCCTCGATACGAGTGGAGAGCCTCTGCGCCAAGCGCTCCCTGCTCGGCCTCATTTCGTCAAGCCAAATCGGGAAGAAGCTACCGGAGTGCTTGGCGTGACGATCGATTCCTTGACAGCCGCCGTGGATGCCGTCCGCAGCCTCATCCGACTTGGCGCGCACAGCGCGGCCCTGAGTCTTGGTGCCCAGGGCCTGCTCTTCTGTCCCGCCGAAAACGCACCGGTATTGTTCGCTCCTCCGCCGCGACTGAGCCCGCGGTCGTCGGTCGGCTGCGGCGATTCTGCGCTTGCGGGAATTGCCCACGCCATCAGCCATGGCGCCACTCCCGAAGATACTCTGCGCCTTGGCGCGGCCTGCGCCGCCGCGAACTGTCTTGCCGATTCTCCTGGTGCCGCGCGCCTGGAGGGCATCCGTCGCTTTCAAAACGAGATTCGTCTGCAGACCCTCGAAACAGGTTCTTGAAAACTTCCGGGAGCAAAGGAGGGTGCCATGAAAAAATCCATCGGCGACAATATGATCCCAAAGGGTTGGAGTTTCGAGCAGGGGCTCGAGCTGGTAAAGAAGGCAGGATACGACGGTATCGAACTCTGGCTCGGTGAAGTTCCGTGGTTCGGGATGAATACTACGAACGCGCAAGTGAGCGAGCTGCGCCGCAAAGTGGAAAGTGCCGGTTTGCTGGTCTCAAACGTTTCGACTGGACTCCATTGGAATACCCCTTTATCCTCGCGCGATCCCAACATCCGTGCCCAGGCGATTCGCATTGTAGAACGCCAGATAGAGACGGCTCAGCTTCTCGGTTGCGACGCCATCCTTGTGGTGGCTGGGCTCGTTACTCAGGAAGTTCCCTACAACGAGGTCTACCAGCGCTGCCTGGACGCCATGAGGCAATTGGCGCCGCTCGCAGCAAAGGCGCAAGTTAAAATCGGCTGCGAAAATTGTAACTCGGAACAGCGCTTCTTGCTGACACCCAGGGAATTCTGGACATTTCTCAATGATGTGAACAGCCCTTTCGTTGGCATTCATCTTGATGTCGGAAACATTCACGACACCGGATTCGCCGAGCAATGGATTGAGATTCATGGGCCGCGAATCACGCGCATCCATCTAAAGGATGTCATGAAAAAGCGAGGCCGCTGCTGCGATACCGTCTATACGAGCCTATTTCTTGGCGACAACAATTGGCCGGCCATCCGGGCCGCACTCACCAAGGTCAACTTCGACGGCTGGCTGATCGCGGAAATGGAAGCGCGCTATCGTTGCGCGCACGACCAGCAGTTTTATGACACGGCGGCTGACATGGACCGCTTGATTTCGGGCAGGCTATAAAGGTAGATGAGGGTTTCAAATGAAAACCTCGCGCCGAAATTTTCTGCGCGCCGCGATCGCCTCGGCCGGCTCTCTTTATTCATTCCGACCAAGCGCATGGGCGGGGCCCGGTCATCGGCCTGAACGCGAACTCAATTGCGTTCTTCTCGACCTGAAGTCGCATTGTGTCCTTCGCGAATCGTTGCAAGGATACCAAGCGGCTCTCGCCGAGGACGAACACAATTATCTCCAGGAACTTGCGATCGACTCACGATGGCGCTGCCGGATGGCAATTGTTCCAGGCCTCGGAACGATGGACCCCGTCACGGCGCGAGTATTGTTGGACCTGGTGAAAGCGGGGACTCATCTTCTCTTGGAATCCGGCGCTGGGTTTTTGAGCACGGCGGAATTTGCTGCCCACCAGAGAATGCTACATCGTTGTTTCGACGTTACGGTCGAACCGCCTGTCGACCTATGGTCTGGAAAATCTGGTGACGACCGTCTTTTTGCGCATCGTTCCAGACCGCATCAGTGGAGGAAGTCGCAGAGTCGCGAATCCATTCCTTACGTCAACTACGTTTGGCCTCGCGAGGCAAGGGTCCGGGACTTCAGTCGCGTGATTCCGGTGTCGACAACAGGGGGAGAGGTAATCGGCCGAGTGGAATCATTACCAGTCGCGATGAAGAGGCGCTCGGCGAACGGAACATTAATTTTTCTCGGCTCTCCTTTGGGCCCCGCGCTAAGGGCAGGCGACCCTGAAGCTCGGTCCTGGCTCCAGTTACTTACGGCGCTCTGACCGCGGCGACTTTCGCGGCATGCCGCCTTCGTATTTGACCGTTGGATTTTGACAAGCTGGCTTGCAGCCAATATAACTCTGCCGCGGACCGCCGCGCTCCGCGGCATTTCGAGAACAGCCAAGGCTCTACTTCAGAACCTCGCGTCTCGAATTCCGGCGAAGCGCGTTTTATGCAGTCAAAATTTACTTGCTGTCCGTGCAATCGGATGTATGCTCTTGCCCAACTAGGGCGCCGAAATGAACTCCAGTTCATTTGCCTTACGGATTGGGCCCGAAGATAGCTGGTCTTTGACCAACGTGGGGCATTGCGTCTTAGGGAGTGAAAATCTGCTCTTGACGGGGTGGTGTTCAAAATGTCCCGAAACAAGAAAATTTCAAAAACTAGTCTCGTTTTCTATTCTGTTTTCTGCCTCCTCATGGGCATGCTTGGCGTCAGACGTGCATTCGCTCAAATTGGTACCGGCACCATCACCGGTATCGTCTTGGACGCGACGGGCGCGGTGCTTCCGGATGTGGAGGTTACCGTAACGGATGTGGATCGCAATAGGCCGCACGTGACGCGCACGACCAGCACCGGCGATTACACCATCACCGCTCTTGAGCCCGGCCGCTATTCCGTTACCGTGAAGCACGCCAGCTTTCGCACATCCACGGTGCCCGCGTTCGAACTGCAGGTCGACCAAAAGGCGCGCGTGGACTTCACGATGAAGCTCGGCGAAGTCGCGGAAACCGTCACCGCCACTATCGAGGCCCCGCTGCTCTCAGTGGAATCGAGCACGATCGGCCAGGTGATCGATAACAAGCGCGTAGTGGACCTACCTCTGAACGGTCGCAGCTTTCTAGATCTCGCCACGCTTGGCCCAGGCGTCACGTTTACGAAAGACTCCAATACATCGTTTCAAGAAGTTCGGGACGTAGGGCGGCGCGTCACCGACCAATACTCCGTGGGCGGCGCACGCGCGCAAGACACCAATTTTCTTCTCGATGGGGCCACCGACACTTCTCCGGACTTCAACACTGTGGCGGCCATACCTTCCATCGATGAGATCCAGGAATTCAAGGTGCAGACTAATTCCTACACTGCCGAGTACGGCCGCGGCGCCGCGCAAATCAACGCGGTTACGAAGGGCGGCACCAACGAGCTCCACGGCACTGCTTACGACTTCCTGCGAAACGATGCCTTCGACGCGAAGGACTTTTTCACGGACATCAACTCGGGAATCCCCAATGGTCCGAAGCCTCCGTTTAAGCGCAATCAATTCGGCGCGACCACCGGTGGACGAATCGTCAAGAGCAAGTTATTTTTCTTCGGCTCCTACGAAGGCTTGCGGGATCACACCAACGCCACCGAGACCGCAAACGTGCCCATGCCCAACGTGAAGAATGGCGATTTTTCGGATTACGGAATTCCCATCTTTATGCCGCATACCACCAATCCTGACGGTTCCGCGGCGTTTCGACCAGGCAACACGCTTCCGGCTGGCTGCTTCAACTCCAATCCCAACACCGACGTGCCCTGGCCAAATATGGCCATTCCGAAGCAGTGTTGGAATGCGGCGACGGCGGCATTCTTGGCTTCCACTTACGTGCCCGCGCCGAACCGGCCCGGCCTGACCAACAATTACTCAGCGGTGGTCAGCACACCTGCGAATCGCGATCAAGCAGCCGGGCGCATCGATTACGTTATCAATCCTCGCATGAATCTGTGGGGAAGGTATTCCTGGGGGCGGGAAGATTTAGTCAACAATAACGTGATTCCCGTCCGGGACCTCACCGAGTCGGTGAAAACCGCGACCGCCACTCTGCACCACACCTGGACCATAGGTCCCAGCATGGTTAATGAGGCCAAAGTCAGCTATGTGCGTGCGGAGGGCAGTCGCGTCGGCCCGCTCGCCGGCAAGACCAATGTTTCGCAGCAACTCGGTATCGGAGGTGCTTCCAGCGACCCCATCGACTTCGGAACGCCGAATTTCAGTGGCTCCGGTGACAACTTCGAAAGCCTTGGAGAAGACGCTTTCGGTCATCCGCTGCGGAAGGTTCAAGCTATGTACGAGTACGGTGACGATTGGTCACTGATCAAAGGACGTCATGTCATAAAGGCGGGTGTGGACTTCCGCCATGAGAATCTAAATCTGCTTTCTCACAACATTGCGCGGGCGTCTTTCACCGATCCTGCTGCCGCGACGGCCACCGTGCCAGACGCACAGGGAAATACGACAGGTGGACTCTCGCTGGCCTCCATGCTGCTCGGTATCAGCAACGACTCCGAAGTAGCCACAGGAGATTCGCACGTGCATCTATTCCGCTGGACCCAGGCCTACTACGTTCAGGATGACTTTAAGATTCGGCAAAACCTGACGCTAAATTTCGGACTACGGTACGACGTAGCGCCATATTGGCATGATTTGAAGGATGCCATGGTCAATGTGGATCTCAGCGGGGCAACACCGGTGGTAGTGCGGCCGGGCTCAGGCGACCCCTACCAGGGCTTCCCCGCCGTGACTTTCGATACGGATCCGACATCACCTACCTTCCTGCCTTTTGTCAGGGACAATCGCCTGGGGCACAATCTCGTTTTCACCGACAGGACCAACTGGTCCCCGCGCTTTGGATTCGCGTGGACACCAGGTTTCGGGCACAACAAAACGGTGATCCGCGGGGGCGCGGGAATCTTTTACTCGCCGATGAACGCCGATCCCTGGTTTGACTTTGCGCGCAATGCCCCGCGCGCGGCGAAGTTTATCCGCAAGGGTCAATTTTCGATTGTGGACCAAATTTTTGCCAACACTGCGCTGGTCATCATTCAGCCTTCCATGTTCATCGTCGATCCCCACTTGAAGACGCCTCGCGTTCAGCAATGGAGCTTGGGCATCCAGCACGAATTGATACGCGATCTAATCGTGGAACTGGCCTACGTGGGCTCGGCGTCCACGCATCTGCCGCACTTGACCGACCAGAATCAGCCCTTTCCTCTGATGCAGGGAGACAGGGTCATCGATCCGACGCCGCAGCCACCGAAATACGCCTCGCTCGGTTCGTTCTTTAACGTCTTCGAGAGCGCCACTTCAGCGAACTACAACTCCATGCAGGCGAAAGTCGAAAAGCGTTTCTCGCAAGGCCTTACCTTCCTGAGTTCCTTTACATGGTCCAAAACAATGGACACGGCCTCGTCGACCCGGGATGGTGGTTTCGGTCAGGCCACTCCGCATATTTACGATCTGCGTCTGGACCACGGGCCCTCGGTTTTCGACGCAAAAATCAACTGGGTGAACAGCGCCCTTTACGAGCTTCCCTTTGGCAGAGGCAAGCGTTGGGGTTCGGGCTGGTCTGGTCTCGAAGATAGACTACTGGGCGGCTGGCAGATTGGCGGTATCAGCGTAGTCCGCACCGGCTTGCCGGTCTCCTGCCTGAATGCCAGTGACGCCGCGGTGAACAACATAGTTTTTGAGCAGGACAATTGCGATATCAGTGGAAATCCAAACGACGGCCCCAAGCAACTCCTGAACTGGTGGAACACCTCTGCCATTACGTTTCCCACTGCCCAGGAGGTTTTCGGCAACGCCGGCCGCAGTGTGCTGCGCGGCCCGAAATACGTGAGCTTTGACTTCAGCTCCATGAAAACCACTACCATCACCGAGCGCCTGAAACTTCAGTTCCGTTTCGAGGCGTTCAACATTTTGAATCATCCCATCTTTTCCATGCCTAACCCGTTCCAGGACCAAGGTGGCTCGACGTTCGGCTCGTTCAACACGATTAACAGCACGGCAGCGAGCAACCGGCAACTGCAGTTCGCGCTCAAGCTGATCTGGTGACCCCTTGCCGGTGGCTTTCGGGGGTTGCGCGAAATTGCGCAGCCCCCATCCTCTCAAGTAGGGCGATGTTAAGATGACTCAGCACGTGTCACGGCGAGAGTTTCTTGGCAGGGCCGGTGCCGCAGCAGTTCTGCCTAGAATTTGGGCTACCGCGGAGACGCTTTCGCCCAATGCTGCTGCATCTGGCCAGCCGGCACAGGCTTCTTCCAAAACTCGCATTGTCGACATGCACGTGCACTTCGACGACAAGAGAGCAAATTTCATCCCCGACCTCCTGAAGCTGTCGGAGCGCCTAAATTTGACCGCGTGCTTACTCACTCCCTTTGCCAACCGCAAAGTTGTTGCCGACGCTGCAAAGGAACATCCGCGGCAGATTGTCCCATTCGGCTTCGTTGACCTGGACGCCCCGGACGTAGTCCAACAGGTGGAGGAACTGCACGCGATGGGCTACCGGGGGCTTGGCGAACTGGAATTTGTGAAGAAGCCGTACAACGATCCGTCGTATTTTCCGGTGTATGAGCTGGCGAACCGCTACGGCTGGATCGTTTTATTTCACACCGGCATCGTGCTGCGGAAGAAGTTCGATGAGCCAGAAAACGTCGCTTCTGGAAGGATGCGTCCGATTTACCTGGAGGAGATTGCGCGGCGTTTTCCGAAGATTACCGTGCTTGGCGCGCACTGCGGCAATCCGGAATATGAGTGGGCAGCGGAGATCGCGCGCTGGAATCCCAATGTGTTTTTCGACCTTAGCGGTTCGACATTGACGAAGATGCACGGACGCCTCGCCGATTTCCAGAAGATCTTCTGGTGGTCGGCCATGGAATGGCATAGCGCGGAATGGACTGTAAAAACTCCGAACAATGATCCAAGCGCGTTTATCAAAATTGTTTTTGGCTCCGACACGGACTTGAACGAAATTGAGTCCGTGGTGAGTCAATATCAAGCGATGTTAGAAGCGTGCGACATTCCGGAGCGCACGCGCAAGATGATCATGGGTGGGACACTCGTCAAGATGCTGGGTTTGCCTGATTAACGGCCATGCCAAAATACGCCCTGCGCAGACGGGTGAGTTTGGTAACACCAATCTACGATGGGGGAAAGCCAATGCAAAGCTCAGACAGCAAGATCAATCGAAGAGATTTCCTGCAAAAGAGCGCGGTGGTGGCTGCGGGGAGCGCGGCATTGAGCAGCACGGCGCTGTCCTATGCGCGAATTGCCGGTGCCAACGATCGTATCTCCCTCGGGCATATTGGTGTTGGTAGTCGCGGCAGCGAGCTCGACGGCATCGTCGCGCGCCTCAAAGATCAAAAGAACGTTGAGATGACGGCGGTCTGCGACTTGTGGAGTCACAATCTGCAGCGCGCTGTGGCCGCAAACCAGACGTACTACGGCAAGGCACCTCGTGCGTTTCAGCATCCGCAGGAACTGCTGGCGCTGAAGGATGTGGACGCCGTGATAATTTCCACGCCGGAACACTCGCATTCTCCGGTGCTGAAGATGACCGCGGACGCCGGCAAAGACGGCTACTGCGAAAAGCCCATGGGCAACGTCCTCGAAGAGGTGAAGGCGGCGCGCGACGCGGTCCTCGCGCGGAATCTCATCGTTCAAATTGGCACGCAGCATCGCAGCGAGGCGTATCAGATTGCGGTGCGCGACCAGATTCGCTCCAACATTCTGGGCGAAGTCACCAAGTATGAAATTGTGTGGAATTATCATGGACCTCGCTGGCGCGGGCGTCCGGAAGTGAAGATCCTCCGCGAACAGGATACGGATTGGCCAGCCTGGTTAATGACCAAGCCCCACCGCCCGTTTGATCCGCAGCTCTATTTCGAATTCCGCCTCTACAAGGACTTCTCCAGCGGCATCTCCGACCAGTGGATGAGTCACGGCATCGACCTTTGCCATTTCTTCCTGGACGAAAGCTATCCGGAATCGGTCGTGGCCAGCGGTGGTATTTTCGCTTGGCGTGACGGCCGGGAGAATCCCGATACTTTTCAAGCGTTGTTCACCTATTCGCGGGGCACCCTGGTGAGCTACTCGACCAGCTTCGGTAACGACGCGCCCAGTTTTACGCGCATCATGGGCAAGAAGGCAACTCTGATTAATCACGGCGGCGAAGGCAGCCCGCGCTGGCAGATGGTGGAAGAAAACGGAAATCACGAGGATGACCCCACGGTTGACAGCCGACGAGCGGTCAAGGACATTCTACTGACCGGCGATAGGTCCCTTCCGCCAACCTGGATAGGCGATGAGGATCCCTCGCACATGATCAACTTTCTGGATTGCTTGCGCAGCCGCAAGCAACCGAACGCCACCGTGCAAAACGGATTTTCCCATTCCGTGGCTTGCATGATGGCTGCGCGCGCGTATTGGACCGGGAAGAAGATTTACTGGGATTCGAAGGTGGAAGCGATCCTTGATCATGCCCCCACAGCCTAGGCTCCTGGGATCAGACCCAGAATGAACAACCGCGAGGTTTGACGACCAGGCGCATTGAAATATTTTTGATTTGTTGATTGCGAGGGCCCGCGGGCCGTGAATTCGTCGTGCGTGGCTCCCTCGTTCATCGGAGTCACTGCAAATGGAAAGTGGAGGTCATTGCAATTCCCCCGCCTCCAATACTAGAACTCAATTGGAACTTATCTGGAACGCAGACACACCCAAGATGGCCGCAATCTATTGATTACAGATGGTTTGGAATGGTGGAGGCGGGGGGAGTCGAACCCCCGTCCGAAAAGCGCTGCGACACGAAGCCTACATGCTTAGCTCAATTCCGTTTTTTTCGCCCGCCGCGCTCAGAATGAGCAAGAAACGCAGCCGGCTAGTCCGATGGTTC
>WNFA01006348.1_pt1 | contig 18360 bp, 11 predicted proteins | sample 5400481 | NCBI WGS metagenome assembly WNFA01 (sample SAMN13153340, study PRJNA577476) | soil metagenome | isolation source: 120 cm saprolite under Douglas fir tree site 2 hole 1 replicate 2 | place: USA:California | collected 2015-04-18
CAGGCCGATGGTCGGCTCGTCCAGCACGTACAGGGTGTCCACCAGATGCGATCCGAGCGCGTTCGAGAGCGCGATACGCTGTGCCTCGCCCCCCGAGAGTGTGCGCGTTTGCCGGTCGAGTGTGAGGTATCCCAGACCAACGTCATTCACAAAGCCCACGCGCGCGCGCAGTTCGCCCAGGATATGGTCCGCGACGGTCTGTTGAAACGAAGGCAATTCGAGTTGATCCAGCCAAGCCGCGAGATCAGCGGCTGTCAGCGCTGCCACTTCCGCGATGGTTTTGTCGGCCACGCGGACCGCGAGCGATTCTGGCTTGAGCCGCGCGCCGCCACACCCGGGGCACGTCTTGGCGAGCTGGTACTGCCGCAGGAACACCCGGATGTACTGCTTGTAGCGCTTTTCCTCGAGCCGCTCGAGGAAGGGAAAGATCCCGAGGTAACGGCCTTCCTTGTTATGGAGCAGGAAGTGACGCTCGCGCGCCGGAATATCCTGCCAACGCACATCCAAGCCAATGCCGCGGGCACGGGCGGTCTCGCGCAGCAGGCGCCGGCGTCCTTCGTAGCGGGGCTTAGTCCAGGGATCGAGCGCCCCATCGGCGAGCGAGCGCAGCGAATCCGGCACGATCAGCGATTCGTCGTACTCCAGCACCGCACCGAAGCCATTGCACCCGGGACACGCGCCGCGCGGATTATTGAAGGAAAACAGCGTCGGCGTGAGCACGGGCGCGGCGCAGCCGCAGGCAGAGCAGGCGGGGTGCTCGGAGAAGCGCCGCCGGTCGCCGTTGTTGAGGGCCAGCGCGACGCCTTCGCCTTCGCTGAACGCGGTAGCGACTGCGTCGGCAAGACGGCCACGGTTCGTTTCGACGGCATCGATCCGGTCGACGATGATCAGCACTTCCTTACCCGCTCGCACACGCTGCTCAGCCCCCTCGTCATCGAGCCGAAGGAGCTGGCCATCGACCTGCGCGCGAACGAATCCAGCCGCACGGAGTTGTGCGGCGACCTCGACGTCGGGACGGTTGGCCGATGTGGGTAAGGGGAAAGACACGAGAATCGGCAATTCCGCATTCCGCATTCCGAAATCCGCAATTAGGGAGTCTACCACCTCCTGCACCGTATCCCGTTTCACGTCCCGGCCACATTGCAGGCACGTTTGCGTCCCGGCACGGGCCCACAACAGCCGCAGGAAATCATTGATTTCGGTGGCGGTCCCGACGGTCGAACGGCTCGAGGTGGTGGGGTTCTTCTGTTCGATCGCGACGGCCGGTGAGAGGCCCTCCATCGAATCGACGAGCGGCTTCGGCATCCGCTCGAGGAACTGCTTGGCATACGTCGACAGCGATTCGATATAACGGCGCTGTCCCTCGGCGTAGAGCGTGTCGAACGCGAGCGAGCTTTTCCCCGAGCCCGATGGGCCCGTAATGACGGAGAGCGCCCGCCGCGGAAACTCGACGGTGATGCCCTTCAGATTATGCTGGCGTACGTTGCGGAGAACGACGCGCTCGGGGGGATGGCGCATATCCTCCAAAAATAACAGCTTTGGCGATTAGATGGCCCTCGCCCTTACCCCGCGGCTGCTTCGTCGTGGCCTCGAGTTGTTCGCCGCCATCTCCCTCGGTGGAGTCGCTCTTCTCGTTGCGTATTACCTGATTCGCTTCGGTGATCGGGTGGACGTCTTCCTGACGCCGTTCCTGAGCCTGCACTGGGGATGGGTGGCGGCCGGCCTGGTCCTGGCCTCGATGGACTGGTTCGGCGGGGGGCTGCGGCTCTGGGTGTGCACCCGCTACGTGTATCCGAGCGTCCGGCTGCGGGACATGGTTCTCGCCGGCGGGTTCGGGGCGTGGGGCGCGTACCTCACGCCCTTTCAGTCTGGCTCCGCGCCCATGTCGATGTGGGTCATGAAGCGCGCCGGCGTGCCCGTGCCCGTGGCCCTCAGCTCGATTTTCGTCACGTTCATCGCCACGGTCGGCTTCTTCGCCATCGCCGGGCCTCTTGCCGTCGTGCTCGGCGCCGGCAAATCACTCTCTCAACACGGCCTCATCCTCGGGATCACCCTGTACGGCCTCTTCAAGACCAGCCTCACGATCTTCGGATTCCTCGGGCTGCTGATGCTGACGGCGATCGTATTCCCTGGCATGGTGAAGCGGCTCATCGAGCGCCTGGCGAAGCGCTTCGCCCGCCGGAGTCCGGGCGCCGCCGAACGGATGGAAAAGCTGTTGGGCGGCGTCGATCGCGCGCACGCATGCATGATCGCGTTCGGATCGCCGAGGGGCCTGCTCACGCTGCTCCTGGCCATCGTGATCTCGGCGCCGTCACACGCCAACAAGCTGCTGGCCGGATATGTGACGATGCGGATATTGGGTATCCCGGCCGACTTCACCGACATTCTCCTGCTGCAGACGCTGATTTCCTTCCTTCTATATTTCGCGCCCACGCCCGGAGGGTCGGGTCTCGCCGAGCTGACCTCGGCCGCGGTAATGTCGATCTACGTTCCGCGCGAGTTGACGCCGAGCTACACGCTGATCTGGCGGTTCATCAACAGCTACGCTACGGTCATCGTCGGCTCGCTGATATTCTGGTACTGGCTGCGGAGCGGGCTGATCGGGCGTGAAGAAGCCGTCGGCGTCACGTAACTTCTGGTTCCTTGCCCGGTTACACACCCGGGCGTAACTTCACGGCCTGGTCACAGATACGGGAGTGCGCGTGCATGGCGTTGCTTGAAATGGGCGGGCGGAGATTCACACTCCCGCAAGGGGAAGTGGTGCTCGGCGCGGATCCCGGTAGCGCCATCCCGCTCGCCATTCCAGGTGTTCTCCCCAAACACGCGAAGTTGAAATCTCTCCCAGATGGGCAAGTCGTCATCACCAAGGCAGTTCCGGAAGCCGACGTCCTCATCAACGGCGTGCGCCTGGGTGCCGAACCGACCCCCCTCCTGCATGGGGACAAGGTTGAGGTTGGAGGGCAGGAGCTGACCTTCGTCGACGAGCGGCGTAGCGGCAGCACCCAGTATGTGCAGGCGATGAGCGTTCCGCAGGCGATGGAGCGAGCGAAAGCCGAGGCCAAGGGCGGGAAGGTCACGGTGAACACAGGCGGGCGCGTCGTCTCGTTGACGGATGGTAGGGAATACGCCATTGCCGGGGCGTCCCTGGTTTTCGGCCGTGACGCCTCCTGCGACGTCGTTGTCCCGGGGAAGGACGTCTCGCGGCGCCACGCCGAAATCATGCAGACGCCCAAGGGCTATCTCATCGTCGATTCCAGCACGAATGGCACGTCGGTCAATGACGTTCGGGTGGAAGGACAGCGGCTGCTGGCCCGCGCGGACGTGATCACGATTGGCGAGGAGAAGTTCCGGTTCTATGCCGACACCGCGGCGGCGCCTCCCGCAAACCCTCAGCCGGGGCCGGCCGCTAACGCCCCCTCGGCCGCACCCCCCCCGCCCACCCCCACCCCCACACCCCCGAAGGGCGAGAGGCTCAGGGAGACCGTGCATGGTGTCTCTGCGGCGCCCCGGCCGACCGGTGCTCCCCTGGCGAGCTTCCTGGTTCGCGGGGGTGCGCTGAAGGGACAGCGGCTCAGCGTCAAAACACCTGTCGTCAACATCGGGCGAGCCGATTACAACGACCTGGTGTTGCCCGACGAATCAGTCTCCACGACCCATGCGAAGCTGCAACGTCGCGAAGGCGTATGGATATTGGTGGACCTCGATTCCACGAACGGGACGTTCATCGACGGAGACCAGATCAAGGGGGAGGCTCCACTGGCACCGGGGGCTACGGTTCGATTCGGGGATGTCTCGCTCGTCTTCGAGCCGACGGATGATGGGGCGGCTGTCGCCAAGGGGGGCGGGACCCGTGTGATGGAGCAGATGGTGATGAGTCCCTCCGCCCCCCCTCGGCCGGCACCGGCGACGAGGCCTGCGCCGGCTATCCCGGCCGCTCCGCCAAAGCCTAAGCCCGCGGCACCGAAACCCGCCGCGCCGAAACCCGCCGCGGCCAAGCCGGCGCCGACAAAGCCGAAGCCGGGTGCGAAACCGCCTCCTCCGGCGGCGCAGCAGAAGAAGGGCAAAGGCTGTGGAGGCAGCGCTGCTGTGCTCCTGCTCGGGATCGTCGGACTGGCGTACTGGCTGTTTATCTAGGGATCACGTGCACATCACATCCGCGGGCCGCACCGACGTGGGCGTTATCCGGTCGGGGAATGAGGACAGTTTTCGAATGATTCCCGACCGGGGGATTTTTGTCGTCGCCGACGGCATGGGAGGGCATGCGGCGGGCGAAGTCGCGAGCGAGATGGCGGTGCGGATTGTCGCCGATGAAATCCATTCGGTCCGCGGTCTCACCGATGCGCAGGTCACGGAGCGGATGCGCGCCGCGATCCGGACGGCGAACGGCGCGATCTTTCAGCGCACGCTGACTGAGCACGACAAGCGGGGCATGGGCACGACCGTCACGGCGCTGACGCTGTACGAGAATCGGTTTCTCATCGGCCAGGTAGGCGACAGCCGGGCGTATCTCCTGCGTGACGCCCATCTCACCCAGCTGACGAAAGACCATTCCTACGTGCAGGAGCAGGTGGACGCGGGCTATCTGACGCCGGAGCAGGCCCGCACGCATCCCTACAGCAATGTGATTACGCGCTGCGTCGGTGCCAACAGCGATGTCATGCCGGACATCTATGTGGGGGCCGTGAAGCCCGCGGATCTGTTCCTACTGGCGTCGGACGGTCTGACCGGAATGCTGGAGGACTATCAGCTCTCGGAGCTGCTGTCGCCCGATCGCATGCCGCAGGACGAAGTCGATGCGCTGATCGCTGAAGCCAATCGCCACGGTGGCCTCGACAACATCACGGCGATCATCGTGCGAATCGACTCCGTCGACGCTCCGATGCAGGAAAACGTCACGACGCTGCAGACCCCCTCCCGGCCGCGCTGAGCAGGCTGCGGTCGCCGGCGAGCCGTGCGGCGATTTCTTCGCGCGGCACCGTCACCAGCTCGATGATCGCACGGGCCGGAATCTCCGCCGGCTCGAGGACGAAGACCCGCAGGCGCTGCGCGGACCGATGTAGCTCGGCGGCGACGCGCGGTAAGCCGAGGCTTCCCAATCCTGGCAGTGACACGTCGAACATGTCCGGCTTCGAAGGAAAATCGAGAAACAGCTGATCGGGGCGCAGTCCGAGCTCGCGCGCGAGCCGCTCCTCCACGCTCTCGAGCAGATCGGGATCCCGCGACGGCCAGTCGAAGGTCTCGGCGGGCAGGTCGGTAGCCGGAATGTCGAGTGCACGCTTGGCGAGCCGCCGCTCGCGCAGCGCCCGCGCCAGTCCGGTCTGATCGTTGTGCTGCAGCTCGTGGCTCAACCCGTCGTCGGTCGCGACCGCGATGTCGTCGGGAGACATGCGCCGGGCCGCGATGGCGCGGCGGACCAGCCGCTTGAACATCGCGGTCGCGCTGCGCACGGCGTGGTGCCAGTACACGTTGCGGTACATCTGATACTTCGCGAACAGCAGCGACTCGAGCGCCGCGAGCCCTTTGGCGTGCAGCGCCACCCCCTCCGCCGACACGGTGAGCGATGTGAGCAACCGGTCGACGTCGATGACGCCGTACGGTACGCCGCACATCGTCGCGTCGCGCGACAGATAGTCGAGTTTGTCGACGTCGATGGGTCCTGACACCAGGCCGGCGAGCGGGGACGAACTCGTTCCCTGAATCACCTCCAGCAGCCGGTCTGCTGAAACCCCCAGGCGCTCGAGTGCGGTCGCCAACGCGCCCGTCCGCAGGTGACGGGCGGCGAGACTCTCGTGCGGCGGGAGGCCCGCCTCTTCGAGCGCATGGGAGAACGGGTAATGGCCGATGTCATGCAACAGCGCCGCGAGCTGGACCTCCAGCTCTTTGGTGACACGACAGGCAAGATGGTACGCACCCAGCGCGTGCTCAAACCGGGTGTGCGTGGCGCCAGGGTACACGAGAAATGCGTGACCGAGCTGCCGGACGTACCGCAGACGCTGGAACGCCGGCGTATCGATGATGGCGAGCGCCTCGGACTCGAGGCGGATGTTGTTCCACAGCGGGTCGCGAACGACCTCGAATTGACTCAAGTCGTCGGTCCGGCCTCCCGGACACTCACCGGAACGAGCTCGGCGAACTGCTCGAAGTTCTTCCGGAAGAGGGCGGTCAGCTGCTTCGCCTGGACGTCGTACGCAGCCGGATCCTTCCACGTCGTCCGGGGATCGAGCAGGGCGTTCGGTACGCCGGGTACGTGCTTCGGCACTTCCAATCCGAACACCGGCTCCCGTCGCGTCGCCGCGCGGTCGAGCGCTCCGGCCAGGGCGGCGCGAATCATCGCCCGGGTGCTCTTCAGATCCACGCGATGTCCCACGCCGTAGGGCCCGCCCGTCCAACCCGTGTTCACGAGCCAGCACTGGACATCGTGCCGCGCGATGCGCTCGCCCAGCATCCTCGCGTAGACGCTGGGGGGCAGGGGCAGGAACGGCGCGCCAAAGCACGCGGAGAACGTTTCCTTCGGCTCCGTGACGCCGCGCTCGGTGCCCGCGACCTTCGCCGTGTAGCCGGAGAGGAAGTGATACATCGCCTGCTCGGGCGTCAGTTTCGCGATCGGCGGCATCACACCAAACGCGTCGCACGTCAGAAAGACGACGTGCGTGGGATGGCCGGCCATGCCTTCCGGAACGTGGTTCGGGATGTAGTGAATCGGATACGAGGCGCGCGTGTTCTCGGTGATACGCTGCGAGTCCAGGTCCACGACGCCCGTCTCGGGATTCACGTCCACGTTTTCGAGCACAGTGCCGAACATCTCCGTCGTCGCATAGATCTCGGGTTCACCTTCGCGCGACAGCCGGATCACTTTCGCGTAACAGCCGCCCTCGAAGTTGAAGATCCCTTGGTCGGACCAGCCGTGCTCGTCATCGCCGATCAACCGGCGCTCGGGATCGGCGGAGAGGGTCGTCTTCCCCGTTCCTGAGAGACCAAAGAACAACGCACAGTCGCCCTGCTTGCCGACATTGGCGGAGCAGTGCATCGAGAGCACACCCTGCTGCGGCAGCAGATAGTTGAGGACGCTGAAGATCGATTTCTTGAGCTCGCCGGCGTAGCGCGTGCCACCGATCAGAATCGTGCGCTGCGCAAAGCTCAGGATGATGAACGTGCCAGACTTGGTTCCATGGATGGCGGGGTCCGCCTGGAACTCGGGTGCGTGGAGCACCTCGAATCCCGGCTCGAAGCTCGCCAGCTCGCCGTCGGCAGGGCGTAGGAACATGTTGTAGACGAAGAGGGCGTGCCACGCGTTGGGCGTCACGAAGCGAATCGGGACGCGGAACGCGGGATCCGCGCCCGCGTACACGTCGCGCACGAACAGCTCCTGACCGCTCAAGTGCGTTTCGACGTCCGCCTTGAGGCGCTCGAACTTCTCGGGCGCCATCGGCTGATTCACTTTGCCCCACCAGATCTGGCGGGTGGAGACTGGCTCCTGGACCAGGAACTTGTCGTTCGGGCTGCGGCCGGTATGGGGCGACGTCACGGCGCAGAACGGTCCCCGCCCCCCGGACGTCACAATCCCCTCGCGCCGGCGCAGGGCGTGCTCGTACAGTTGAGACGGCGTCAGATTCCGGTACACATGCTGCGCAGTGGATATGCCCATTGCTCTATTCGGTTGACCGCGCGTGGCGGCGATACTCTAAAGCATCGACGGCGGCAATTACCGCCATATTCACGATGTCGGGGACCTCTGACAACCTTTGCAAGACATGGACCGGTCGGCCCATTCCCACAAGGATCGGCCCAATCGCCTGGGCGTCTCCGAGGCGGGCAAGCAGCTTGTAGGCGATGTTGGCAGCATTTAAGTCTGGGAATATCAATACGTTAGCCGGCCCCCGCAGCTTCGCGAATGGATATACCCGGGTCAGAATCCGCTCCACCACCGCGGTGTCAGCCTGCATCTCGCCGTCGACCTGCAGTTCCGGGTCGCGCTCGTGCAACAGTGCGACCGCCTGCTGCACCTTGGCTGCGGCAGGGTGCTTCACCGAGCCGAAATTCGAGAAAGACAGCATCGCGACTCGCGGCTCGATGCCGAGCCGCGTCACGAAGTTCGCGGTGGCCGTCGCGATCTCCGCGAGGGTCTCGGCGTCCGGCTCGATGTTCATCGTCGTGTCGGCGAAGAAGAAGGTCTGCTGGCGGAAGATCATCATGTAAATGCCGCTGACGTGCTTGCGCCCCGGCTCAGCGCCGATCACCTCGAGCGCCGCCCGCAACGCATCCGGATAGTCGATTTCCTCGCCGGCGACTAAAGCGTCGGTGCGCCCGGCGCGCAGCATCAACAGGCCGTAGTACATCGGATCGAGAATCCGGTTCTTCGCTTCTCGTAGCGTCATGCCGCGCCGCCGGCGGCGCTGCCACAGCTCCTGCGCGAGCTCATCGCGATCGGCGGCGGTCCGGGGATTGACGAGCTCGATGTCCTCGAGCGTCAGCGATCCGTCGTCGGCCTGCCGCCGGATCGCGTCGAGATCGCCGAGCAGAATGGGCCGCGCGATGCCTTCATCCGCGAGAATGCGGGAGGCGCGCAGGACGCGGGGATCGTCTCCCTCAGGAAACACGATGCTGGGTGGATCCTGCTGCGCTCGGGAAATGAGCCCGCGCATCACCTGCCGCTCGGGTCCGAGCCGCGCTTCCAGCTCCGTGCGGTACTCTTCGACGTCGATGATCCGCCCCGCGATGCCGGATGCGACGGCCGCCCACGCGACCGCCGGCGCGACCCATAGGAGTACGCGAGGATCGAACGGCTTGGGGATCAGGTACTCAGGCCCGAATTTCAGCTTCTCGCCCCCGTACGCGCGCGCGACCGACTCGGGCACATCCTGTTTCGCCAGCTCGGCGAGCGCGCGCGTGGCGGCCATCTCCATCTCCTCGTTGATCTTCTTGGCGCGCACGTCGAGCGCGCCGCGGAAAATGAACGGGAAGCCGAGGACGTTGTTCACCTGGTTCGGGAAATCCGACCGGCCCGTCGCAACGATCGCGTCCGGGCGGGCCTTCTTCGCCTCTTCCGGCATGATCTCGGGAGTCGGATTGGCGAGCGCGAAGATCACGGGCTTCTTCGCCATCGCCTGCAGCATATCGCCCGTCACGATCCCGGCGACCGACAGTCCCACGAACACATCGGCGCCCGCCAGCGCTTCGGCCAGCGTGCGCGCCTGCGTGTCGATCGCAAACCGTTGCTTGAACTCGTCCAATCCTTCGCGGCCTTTGTAGATCACGCCCTTGTGATCGGACATGACGATGTTTTCCCGGCGCACGCCGAGGCGCACGTAGTGCTCGGCGGTCGCGATCGCGGCCGCGCCGGCGCCCGCGAAGACGATCTTGACCTTGGAGATGTCTTTCTTGACGAGGAGCAATGCGTTGAGCAGTGCCGCGCCGGAAATAATGGCCGTGCCGTGCTGGTCATCGTGGAAGACGGGGATGCCGAGCGTTTCGCGGAGGCGTTGCTCGATGTAGAAGCAATCGGGGGAGCGGATGTCCTCGAGATTGATCCCACCCACGGTCGGCTCGAGCAGCTGGCAGAAGCGGATGACGTCTTCCGGCTTCTCGGAGCCGACTTCCAGGTCGAACACGTCGATGTCGGCAAAGACCTTGAAGAGGATGCCCTTGCCCTCCATCACCGGCTTCCCGGCCAGCGCCCCGATGTTTCCCAGGCCGAGGACCGCCGTCCCGTTCGTGACGACGGCGACGAGATTGCCTTTGACGGTGTAGAGGTAGGCGTCGTCGGGTTTCTTGGCGATTTCGAGGCACGGCTCCGCCACGCCCGGCGTGTACGCCAGCGACAGATCGCGCTGATCCTTGAAGGGCTTTGTAGGGGTAACCTGGATCTTCCCAGGCCGACCCTGCGAGTGATAGTCGAGGGCCTCCTGGCGACGACTGCCCCCGATGCGGAAACGTTCGCTGTGGGTGCGCGCGCCGCTCCTCCTGCTCACGCTGTTGCAATTCAGCGTGCCGGCGGCTGCCGCCTGGGCGGATGCCCGCATCGGCGAGCCGTCCGGTCCGGCGCACATCGAGTCGCATTCCACCGCTGGCTGCGCTCGCATCCATCCGGCCGACTGCGCATTCCATCGCTTTCTCTCGGCACCGGTCGCGCGCAATACTCCGACGGTCATTCGGATTCGCGAAGGGCGCGGGATCAGCTGGACGCCCGCGGTCCTTCAGCATTCGTTGGCGGCAAGTGATCTCACTCTTCCCGATTCCCGCGCTCCTCCCACGCTCTCCTGAGTAACGGCGCCGCGCTTCTGCGGCGGCCGCAATCCCACAGTTACGGTCGCGTTTCACGACTCCTGCTGGAGACGTGTGCGCGCGTCCTAACCAGGAGAGCGTCATGCATTTCCTTACATTGCTTGCGTCGTTGTTCCCCGCGAGCGTCGGAGTGGTATCACCCGGCCTCGCACCATTGGCCAGCCCGCCGGTCACAATTCGAGTCGGTGCGAACGGCGATATCGGTGGTACGGTCGCCGATAGCGCAGTCGGAACACCGCTGGTCGGGGGCGAGGTCCGGATCCTTCAGGGGGACAATCTCGTCGCGACGACCGTGACGGACGCGTTCGGTCGCTACGTGATCCATAACCTTCCGGCCGGAGCCTATCAGGTCGAGGTCCGGTATCTGGGATATCGCGCCCAGACGCGAGATCTGTCCGTCGGCGCGACCGAAGGGTTCAGTCGCGCGGACTTCAAGCTCACGCCCTTGCCGATCAACCTCTCTGCCGTCGAAGTCGCTACGGCAGTGCCGCTCGCCGTCGACACACGCACGGGAAACCAGATCTTCAAGCAGAACGATTATCACGGGGCGCCCAACAGTACGACGTCCCAGCTATTGCAGCAGTCTATCGTGGGCGCGGCCCGCGCTCCAACGGGCGAGGTCCATATCCGCGGACAGCACGCGGAGTATACCTACTACGTGGACGGTGTACCCGTGCCCGCCGGCATCTCGGGGAGCTTGAACGAACTCTTCGATCCTCAGGTCGTGAATCAAATTGATTTCCAGACGGGGGGATGGGACGCCGAGTACGGCAACAAGAACGCTGCGGTGGTGAACATCACCACGCGGATTCCTACCGGCGGCTTCCACTTCGACGTCGCCGGGTTTGGTGGGTCGTTCAGGACCGGATTCCCGGCCAAAACACAATCGACGAACGGACAATCGCTGACGGTCAGCGCCAATTCCGGGAAGTGGGGGTTCTTCGCTTCCGGATCCAGGCAGGGCACCGATATGCGGCGCGAGCCAGTGGTATTCGACACGCTACACAACGCCGTCGAGAACTTCCACAACGACGGCACCGATCTGTTCGGATTCGCCAAGCTGCAGTACACTGCGACCGACCAGGACGTGGTCAACATCGAGGTCAACCGTTCGCGGACGCGCTTTGCGGTTCCCTTCGATTCCGTGGAAGGGATCATCGATGATCATCAGCAGGACGTCAACGGATTCGTGAACATTGGGTGGCGCCATCAGTTGGGGACGCAGAACCTGGAGCTCGGCCGGGCGTCGGAACTCTTCATCGGTACGTTCTTCCGCGATGGAAGTCTTGCGTACACGCCAGGGCTGACCGACTCGGCGACATTCACGTTCCCGGGAGATACGAACCGGTACATCATCGCCGAGGATCGGAGCTTCCGGACGACAGGCGCCAAGGTCGACTACACCGTGCGCGCGCATCACGGTCTCGAGTTCAAGACGGGCGTGCTCGCGCAGTTTACGAGCGGTCACGAAGATTTCTCGTCGCAAACCAACACGGGTACGTCCGGACCGAGGTCGAACTCCAACCTCAACGGGAGCGACGTGGGTGTGTACGCGCAGACCGCGATCGCGCCATCCGATCGGTGGGAGTTGAGGGCGGGCGCGCGCTTCGACAACCACAACGCCCCCTTTGCCGGAAACCAGAGCCAGATCAGCCCCCGCGCCAAGCTGAGCTTCTTCCCCAGCCCGGCCAATACGTTCTGGGTCTACTACGCACAGCTGTTCTTGCCCACGAACGTGGAGGATCTCCGTGCCATCACGAGCACGTCCCAGGGCGGCGTGGCGGCCGCGCCAACGCTTCCAGAGCGGGATGACTTCTTCGAGCTCGGTTTTGTGCACCGCTTTCCGTTCGGTGTGGTCAGCAAGATTTCGGCGTATCGGAAGAACAGCACCCCTGGAATAGACGACGCCACGGTGTCCGGAACGGCCATCGTGACCTCGGTCAACATCGCGCAGGTGAAGATCAACGGCCTCGAAGGAGTACTGGAAATCCGCCCGTCGGGTCCGTTCTCCGGCTATATGAACCTCGCGATCAATCACGCCTACGGGAGCCATCCGATCACGGGAGGCTTTTTCCCGCCGGATTCATCGCCGGGGTATTTCGACCTCGACCACGATCAGCGCCTCTCCGCGGTGGCCAGCGCGGTGTACTCGAGTCGCGGAGTCTATCTGTCTGCGACGGGGATCTATGGATCCGGTCTCACCAATGGCAACGATCCCGATTCGACGTATGGACAGGGCCTGTTCGATTTCAACAAGAGCACCCACGTGGACCCGAACCTTATCATCAACGCGAGTGCTGGCTATTCGTTCGCGGTCGGCAGCACGATAGTTCGCCCGCAGCTGTACATCGACAACGTATTTGATCGCAAGTATCTGCTGAAAGGTGCATTCTTTAGCGGAGCATCGGTCGGCCGGCCTCGGAGCCTGCAGCTCCGGGTCAGTATCGGCAGCTGAGCTCAACGCTCGTCAGGTCCGTATCTGCCATGTTGCACAAGGAGACGGAAGCTCGGGGCGGGGTTGGTGTATCAAGGTCGATCCAGACCAATAACGACGGAGTTCTAAAGTGGCTTTGAACACTCGGGTTTCACTGCTGGGAGTTCTTGCAAGCGTGGGAGGACTGGTCCTGACGGTCGCATGCAGTAGCGATTCGGCGGGGCCTGGCCTGCCGTCCTGCGGCGCGCACGGCACGCAGCTGACCCTGGCCGTTGGTTCTTACAGCTCCATCGACCCCGCGAGTGATTCGGGTTGTGTGACGTTCGCGGCCAATACCGCAGCCGACACCGCCGAATACTTGGTACTGCCGTGGTCGACCGGCGGCACGCCGGGGGCATCGGCGCCCTTCATGTTGCAGTCGGCGGAGCCCGTGCCGTCGATCTCGATGTCCCGCGCTTTCACGCCGTCCGGTCCGCGCAGCCGAGGTGCGACAGCCGCGGCCTTCGATCACTTCCTGCGGGAGCTCGCGACCAATCGTCGCTATCTGAGTACCGATCGATCGGCGCCCGTGGCTGCCTCTGCTGTGCCGCGGTCACCGGCCGGTCCACCGACGGTCGGCAATGCGCGCACGTTCAAGGTCTGCGCGAAGACGGACTGCTCGATACTGACCAATGTCGGGGCCGTTGCCCGGGCAGTGGGTACGCACATCGCCATCTATATCGATACGCTGGCGCCGTCTCCCGGGCTCAGCGCTGGCGATCTTGATTCGCTCAAGAACGTGTTCGATTCGCGGCTCTACCCGCTCGACACGACCACGTTCGGTCACGTGTCGGACATCGATTCCAACTCCGTCGTCATCGTCCTGATGACCAACCAGGTGAACAAGCTGGTCACGACGGCGACGTGTAACACCGACGGCTACATCGCAGGGTTCTTCTTCCCAGGGGATCTCGCCCCCGGCTTTTCGCAGAATTACAACAATGGCGAGATCTTCTATTCGATCGTGGCGGATTCCGCGGGGACGCTGAGTTGTGCCCACAAGAACTCGCAAGTCAACGACGTCACGCCCGTCACGTTCACCCACGAATTTCAGCACATGATCAATTTCGTCGAACACGTGATCGTAAAGGGCGCGAACAGATCTGAAGAGGGATGGCTGGACGAGGGCCTCTCGAAGTACGCAGAGGAGCTTGCCGGCCGCAGCTACCTGGCCCAGGCGGATACGGCCATGTTCAGCAAGTACGCCATCGGGTCCGTCTACGACGGATACCAGTACCTGCTCGCACCGGGCAGTACCCCGCTGCTGATCCCCGCCGACACGGGAACGTTGGCGATGGTAGGCGCGAGCTGGCTCTTCACCCGCTATATCGTGGATCAATTCGGTGCGGCGTTGCCGGGCAAGCTCGTCCAGACGTCATTGACGGGAGCCTCGAACGTCGCGGCGCAGACCGGCCAGCCCTTCGGCCAGACGATCAGCAACTGGGCGCTCGCGAACTGGGTCTCCGATCTGCCGGGATTCGCGGCGCCGAGCGAGCTCAAGTACACGACCTGGCACTTCCGCCGGACGTTCAGCTCACTCCATAGTCAGGACGCCCAGGACTTTCCGCTGGTTTACCCGGTCGTCCCGACATTCTCGGCGGGAGTCGCTGTGAGCCTCACGGGTACGCTCAGATCGGGCTCAGGTGCGTACCTGCGGGCCGTTCAGCCGGCGGGGGGAGCGGCGTTTACGCTCCATCTCAGCGCGAATGGCACGACCGCCGTTTCGCCGGTGGTCGTGCCGCGGCTAGTGGTTCTGCGGATTCGGTAGCGGTTTGTTGCCCATGCCGAGCCTGCGGAGCACTGCTGCCCCGACGAGCAGTAGCCCGTACATGCAGACGACCAGTGGGCCGGTGGGCAAATCCTTGGTGTAGGAGAGCCACAGGCCGAGGATGGATGCCAGCGCCCCAGAGCCCCACGAAATAATCGTCAGCTTGCGCTGGTCGGCCGTAAACAGATTCGCGATCACGGCCGGGACGACGAGGAAGCTGAACACCATCAAGACCCCGGCGATGGGGACTGCCAGCGTGATGACCACCCCGAACGACAGGTAGAAGACGAAGTCCCAGAGCTTGATATTCCAGCCCTGGGCCTCCGCCTGCTCGGGATGGAACGAGATGGTCAGGAAGCGGCGACGCAGCGCATAGTGGAAAAGTCCGAGTGCCGCGTAGACCACGGCGAGTTTTTTGATCGTGGACCACGTCACCCATAGCAAGCTGCCCACCAGCGTTTTCTCCACCGCCTCACCGCCCCCCGGCACTTTGTTGGCGACGAGAACGGCGGCCGCGGAGGCTACGACATAGACGATGCCGATGAAGGCCTCCTGCGGGACCCGGCCCGCCCCGCTGCCGCCGTGCACCGACGACCGCGTCAGCGCGAACAGAAACGCGCCAACGGCGGTCATCAGCAACGCGAACACGTACGTCAGCGGGGAGTCGGGTGACACGTGAAACAGTAGCGCGGATAGACTCCCCAGCGCGGCCATCTGCGCGAGCGACAAGTCGACGAAGATCACCTCGCGCGCGATGACGTGGAGGCCGAGGTACGACAGCATCGCGACGAGAATCATGCAGGCGACGAATGGCGGCAGCATCAACTCCAAGCCGCTCACGGAACCTCCTTCGCGCCGAAGGCTTGAGCGAGCTCGGACACCCACAGATTCACGAGGTCGGCGTACGTGGTCACGCCGACCTGGCCGCCGGTGTTGGATGGCACGATGACGGCCTTGGCGCCGGTGCGTTGCGCCACGTCCATCACCTGATTGCGGTCGTAGTAGTTGGTGGATAGCAGGACCTGGATGTGCTGGACCCGCATCGCGGTGATGATCTCCTGCACGTGCCGTGGCGTCGGCGGAATGCCGGGTTTCGGCTCGATGTAATCGAAGCAGGTAACCTGGAACTCGCGCGAGAAGTAGTCCCACTCCTTGTGGTAGCACGCCACCAGCTTGCCGCGGAACGGCATCCCCTGCTTCAGCCAGCCGCCCAACCGGCCGATAAGCGGAGCGCCCTGGTAGTGCTGTTGCCCGAGGAAATTGAACAGCTTGCCCTGACGATCGAGATCGGCAAGCGTCTCGCCGCCGATCAACTTCACCAGATCATCGCCGAACAATGCCCGATAGGTCCGGTCCTCGAAATCCTTTTCGCGAGCCGTGAAGTAGTCCGCGTTCTCGGGCGCGACGCGCTTCAACCCCCGGAGAATGTTGCGCGCGATGAGCACGGCATTGAGTGGGTCGGTCCAAATATGCGGATTCCCGTAGACGTGAATGTCGCCCTGCGAGCGCGACAGATTGACGGGAACGTCGAGCAGCGGCAGGCCCTGGTAGGCCGCCACATATCCAGGTCCGCCCTCGGTGATCTTCGAATTGTTCGCCTTGTCGAGCAACGCCGGCACCCACAGCTCGAGGTCCAGGCCCGTCGTCACGAACAAGTCCGCTTGCGCCAGCGTCGGCACGAAGCTCGGCTTGGGCTGCACGTAATGCGGATTCTCGTCCCCCACCGCGATGGAGCTGACCTTGCCGCGGTCCCCCACGATCTCCGTGGCGATCGCGGCGTATGTGGTGAGCGAGGTGACTACCTTCACCGGCGCCGCCGGTGCGCCGGGCCGTGAAGGTGAGCTCACGACGCCAAGCAACAGAGCAATGATCGATAGCATGTCAGTATGTCTCGTGTTTATGAGGTCCAATGGCCCAGACGGCCTGGAAGGCGATCTGGTGATCTGCAGCCGCGTTCGCGATCCGCTGCCACTGGTATTGAGCGCGGAGGAACACCCACTCGCTCTGCCACATGGTGAGTGAGGGAACCAATTGCCTCGTGATCACGCCGAACTCCGGCGATTCCACGTAGTCGTAACGGGCGCCGAGGATGAACCGCTGATTCAGCTTGTACGTCGAGCTGACGTAGCCACCCAGACGCGTCGGTCCCGTTCCAGCGACCTGCTTCTGCAGCGCGAGCAGCTCGCCGCGCAGCGTCCATTCGTGATACATCGCCCGGAGCGGCGGACGCCACGTGAGGCGGAACTCGACCCCGCCGACTTTCGTGCGCAATGAGGAGTCGGGGTCCGTGCCATACAGCGCCGTGCCGCCGATCTGCATGTAGGTCGAATGGTTGAGTTGCCAGAAGTTGAGGAGATGCAGCAGATACGTGGGTCTGCCGCTGTTCCCGAACAGCTCGGAGTCGCTCGCGCTCCGCGTCACCTGCGCCGTGAGCTCGTGAGTCCCCAATCCGCCAAACGCGCGGTAAAGAGAAATTCCAGTGCCGGCGAGCCCATCCCCCCCGAGGAAGGTCGTGATGGCGAGCGGGTACTCGGTCTCTGGGACCGCGTGCAGGTGCCAGCGATTGAGCTCGCCGAATTGCTGGCGGTATTTACCGAGGTCGAGTCGGATATGTCCCGGCAGGCCGGTCCAATATGCGTACCCTTCCTCCACACTGACGTGTCCGCCTTCGAGGCTGATGAAGATTTTCGTATGTGAGTAAGGATCGAGAGCCGACTGGAAACCGACTTCGAACTCTCGCGGATCGAAGTTATCGCGCTGCACGCCTCGGCCCGTGGCGTACGCGCGCACATCGCCCGTAGCGCCAATCTCGGGGTTCAGCTGCGCCTGATTGCGCTCCCGACCGACCGCTTGTGTCAGCGTATCCGCGGCCCGCGTCGTGTCGCTCAGGCCACCGCCCGCGGCCTGGCTGGCGGCCGCGCGCAACGCGGCGAGATCGTCACCGACCGGCGCTGCGGGAGGCGGGGCCGGGCGGCGTCCGAGGACGGCGAGCACGCTGTCCAATCTGGCGCGCAGTTGTCGCACCTGTGCCGCCAGAGAATCCATCTGTCGCTGCGTCGGTTGCTGGCCGGCTCCGGGCACCGTCAGACATGCCGTCGCCAGCAGCACCGCGCACACCGTGCGTATCATGTTGGATGACCTCTCCTGTTTGTACGAATTCGGGATCGCTCCGCAAAATGCGGAGCGCGTACGGGTGCTTCAGGAGAGGAACGGAGGAGGAGCTCGAGCGGCGGCGGTGAGTCGGACGACGGCCGCGAATGTCACGACCGGTTGCGTAAACACAACGCGGATCGCGGCCCGGGGGGTGGTCAGGGTAAACGCCTGCTGTCTCACGACGCGGGCGCTCGCGTAATGGCAGAGCGCGCAGCGCAGCTCGTCGTGAAGAATCGCGCACCGCGCATCATGCCGCGACTCAAACCCGGGCGGCGCCACGACCGCGTCGCGCGCGTGCGCCAACGTGATCGCGCCACCGCCCAGCGCCTGAATGGCGAGCAACAGCATGAGCGGAATGCGTTTCAGCATGGTCTCCTTCATACGCCGACGGCGGCTCGCGTGTTGCCGCGTGCGTACGCGCGCAAACGCCGCAGCATCCGGCGATCGTGCCGCAGCGGGTCATCTCGCTTTGGCGTTTCGATAATCTTAACGACGCCCGCCAAGCGCGGGTCCCGCATGATCCGGCGGAACGGCTCCGGTCCGATTTTCCCTTCGGCGATCCACTCGTGCCGATCTACGCGCGATCCGCGGGCGGCGCGGGAGTCGTTGAGATGCAAGCACTTAAGCAGATCGAACCCGATCACGCGGTCGAACTCCTCCCACACCGACTCGAGCCGCCCCAGAT
>WNFA01007527.1_pt1 | contig 18354 bp, 13 predicted proteins | sample 5400481 | NCBI WGS metagenome assembly WNFA01 (sample SAMN13153340, study PRJNA577476) | soil metagenome | isolation source: 120 cm saprolite under Douglas fir tree site 2 hole 1 replicate 2 | place: USA:California | collected 2015-04-18
GGTGGTCGCCAGTAGCTTTTCGCATTCCTATGATCACACTGGCAAACAGAGCGATAAATACCAATGCCAGCAGAATCAACCCGATGATGCCGTGGTCATAGAGGGCTCCCAGAAAGATATCGTGTGCCGCAGTAGCAATCACGCCGCCATTGTAGCCTACACGCAAATTGGTCAACAGAACGTCAGAGGCCTTGAGCCCATTGCCTAGCAGTTGGGTTGGGTCAAAATGGCTGAGTATTGCCTGCCAGAGTAAAGTACGTCCATTGAGCGTCGAAATATCCTGATTGAAGAAGCGACCGAAGATGGCAACATTGCCTACAGTTACTACCAGCGCAACGAGGGCAGCCAAGGCCGCGAAGCCACCGAGCATACCAATCTTCAGCTTACGTGAAGGCAGGAACAAAATCATGACGATAATACTCAGTAAGACACTGATATATGGACCACGTGCGAAGGTCATTCCAAGCGCTACCAGCAAGGTTAAGACCACAGTTGTACTAGCGATACGCTTAAAGCCTTGTAAAGTGAATGTGCGATAGATCGCAAGTGGAATTACTATGGAAAGAAATAAAGCAAGTGTGGGTGACACGTCAAAGATTGAGCTAATACGGAAGAGCGATGTCGTAGGGTCCACCAGGCCATTTTGTTTGGTGAAGTAACCGTAGATACCATACAAGGCAATGAAGGTGGATGTTAGCAGGATGGCATCGATGAGCCCCATCATGCGCCGCCGCGTGGTGAGCAAATTAATCACCAGCACACCGACTGCCATGTAATCCAGGAAGGTGGTCCAGAGCGTCAGGAATGATCCCACACCAATGGCAGAGATTCCGATGCTGGCAAACACCCACAGGAGGTAGATAAACAGAAAGGCAAGTGCTGGCATGCGCTTAAACGTCTGCTTGAGAGGTAAAAAGAACATCAGGAGCAGTGTCGGTATTGTCAAGGCTGAAAGAAAGTTGTTGCCATTGAAGATTTGCAGATTTGAACCAATGAATGCATTGATCAGTGCCCACGTAATCAACAGTACGTAGCGGTAGCGCATGAAGGTCAGTATGACGAGCGGTCCAAGGGCGATACGTACTGCGTAGAGGGAGTTAAAGATTACTCCAGCAACTCCGGCTGCAAAGACTGAAATTATGACACCAACGCGCGCGACCTGCCGCCGTACCCCATAAGGAATGCTGACCGGGGTGAGCTTCCTTATGACATCCAGTACCTCCCGTGGTGGTGTGAAAAGGTGGAGCTTGCCGATCTTGCGCTGTAATGTGATGAACAGGATGAACATTGTGCAAAAATATACTGCTGAAGTAGCCAGGGCGATGCCGAAGCTCTGCCACCAGCGAGAAAGGAGAAAGTCAAAGAAGGCGTTAGCAACTACGCTGAAAGTGGTGACATACATAAGTATACGATTCTTGCGAAGAGCCGTAAATGCCCTCGCTATGATAAATCCAATCGCCATAGGTGTTAAGCCAATTACGAAACCCAGGAGCGTGCTCGCAGTGCGGTTCGTGTCGGTGGCGGAAAATTCCCCACGCTGAAAGAGGATTTGTACCAGTGGATGTGCCAGTGCAATCAAGAATGCAGTCAGCACAGCTGTGCCAATGCCAACAATCCACAAATGCAGGCGCAGCGTCTCCTTAAAACCCTTAAAGTCATTTATAGAGGCTTGCTGTGAGAGATAAGGGAGTATAGCCCTCCCGGTGGAAGCGAAGATCACGCCAGTAGGGACACTGATGAGCTTGAGTGAATAGTTGAGTGCAGAGATGCTACCTGGCGCGAGAGATGAGGCAAACATTTGATCAACCAGGGGACCGGCCTGGCTGATCAATGCTCCAAGAAGTGAGGGCCACGCCAGCATCAAAATAGCCGTAAGTTCCGGGCTATGCAGCTTCAAGATGGGTCGATAGATGATCTTTGCACGCCACGCACGTATAATAATCGCGCACAATTGCAGGAGTTGCCCGATTACTGTGCCGATACAGAGTATGACGACACCCTGTGTCTTACCTGCTATCACCACGAGCACGGCGCTGGTGAGTGGGACCAGTATTCCGGCGTAGGCAGGCCAACCAAATTTACCCTCTGCATTGAGAAGGCACTCTATGAAGCTGTTCACTACCATGAGCAGGAGCACTGGAAAAATAAATGGAGCGAGACTGATAGCAAGTTGCGCACGTTGTGAATCCAACGCCGGAGCCGAAAAAGCAATCACCTGATTGCGGAAGATAAGCATCACCACTGTGAACAATATCAAGCTTACAACCAGGAGATTCAGTAGGATACTGAAGAGCTTCTCTTTTGTCTCTTTTCTGCGCGTAGCCGTATAAGCCGGAATGACTGAACCCTCAAGTCCGCTTGCTAGCAACGACGCCAACAAGAGGGGTACTGCGGAAGCGACAAAGTACGCATCCATCGGTGCTCCCTGGCCGAAGCGCGCGGTGACAACGATTTGGTTGATCATGCCCATCACGCGAATCAACAGAGCCGCCGATCCGAGACTCAGTAGGGCGCGGAAAATATTTTTATTGACAGATTTGAGACGCACCGCTACTAGAAGCGCGCTAGTGGTACTTAAAGGTTGCGCATTATCAGAATCTGAAGACTGGGTCATGTTATAACCGTTCCTGAGAAGAAAGCAAAAATCAAACAAGCTGTCCAGGATGCAGTTGGGCTTGTACCTGTTGTGCGGCTGAGACGATACACTCCCAGCATTTAGCGATCATTATATAATAATTTAACAACTTTGACATTTGAGAACCAACCCTGGTGAATAATACTGCGAAAGCGAGTTTCAAATACATAGTATCAGCCTCGCAACACAGCTAGTATTAGGTAATCTTAAGAGCGCGGTAACACTACAGATAGGGACCTGCTCTATACCCTAGACTTTAGCAGTATATTCCCTTTCTCTTAGGAATCAGGTTTTTACTGACGTTGAGATGCTGTTAAGAGAGTCCTGGCTGGGTGTATATTCCACCCCTCTGGAGTGCTCGGGATGAATGTTTTTCTACACGGCTTCAAGCAAAGCACCACTAATTCTTTACCTTCATGAACATCTTATCTGCACTCACAGGTGATATCTTCTTATGAGCAGTATATAATGACTGGGGAGGCTCGAGCCTCTATGGTGGAGGAGAGATGTTTTTAGGAGGAAATTTGAATGGGAATCTCATTGGACATACAAAAGCCGCAAGGCTCGGTATCTATAGCAGACTATGATGTTATCGTGATGGGAGCAGGCCCTTACGGACTTTCAGTCGCAGCGCATTTATTAGTACAGGGACTGCGGGTAGCGATCTTTGGAAAGCCGATCTCCTTCTGGCGTGAAAGTATGCCAAAGGGAATGCTTCTTCGCTCCTATTGGTGGGCTGTAAATCTCTCTGATCCACAGAAGAAGTACCTGCTCGCGCAATACTTTCAGCTACATGGTATGGATGCACCCGATCCTCTGACAATAGAAACGTTTATCGACTACGGGCTGTGGTTTCAAAAGCAAGCTGTTCCTGATGTAGATGAGACCTATATTGCAAGCATTGAACGCCGAGGGCAACAATTTGAAGTGACGTTGGTAGATGGCCGAAGGGTAATGAGCCCGGTAGTGGTAATGGCCCCAGGGCTGGCCTACTATATTTATCGCCCTGCTGAGTTCTCTCATATGCCTGCTCAGCTCGTGACGCATACGGCTGACCATTACACGTTTGATGATTTTGCAGGCAAGCGGGTGGTGGTAATAGGCGGAGGGCAGAGCGCCTTAGAGATGTCCGCACTACTGCACGAAAATGGCGCTGACGTGGATTTAGTCGCTCGTCAAGCTATCCATTGGCTAGGGAGCGATTCCATGAAGAATCGCACACTGGTAAGGAAACTCCGCTACCCCAAAGCTGGGATTGCCCCTGGTTGGTTTAACTGGGGATTGGAAAATCTTCCTTATGCCTTTCAGCGACTTCCACGAGCTATGAAAGATGGATTGCTGCATGGTCGTGGTCGTTATGGCCCTGCAGGTGCTGCCTGGTTGAAACCTCGTGTTGTGGATAAAGTAAAACTTTACGAGATGGAGGAAGTGCAGGCAATGAAGGAAATTGATGGCGGTGTGGCGTTGACGCTCTCAAACAATGAGACACTGATTGCAGATCATGTCGTTCTCGGGACGGGCTACCGTGTAAATATCCAGAACTTGCCCATGTTACATCCATCGCTGCTCTCGAGTATTCAAACCTATGGGAATGCGCCCATCTTGAACACTCGGTTCGAGAGCAGTATATCAGGACTCTATTTCGTGGGAGCCTCCTCGGTATCTAGCTTTGGCCCATTCTACCGTTTTGTTGTGGGTGCTGACGCGGCAGCACGGCGTGTAGCAAGTTCGATAGCGTGGCAAGTTTCGCACGTGAAGTAGAGGGTGGGCTCATGCGCAAGCAGCTGGGAGTACTTGTTGCTGCATGTTTCTATTATAGCGGATTGGTGAGACTTGCACGCTGGTGGACACAACGATCAGAGCAATGCCTGATTATCCTTACCTATCATCATGCAACTGGGGGAGATCTGCGCCGCCATCTGCTCTACCTACGTCGTCACTATCGCATGCTGCATCTCGAAGAGGCACTAGAAGAACTCTATACACCACTGAAGGACGGAAAGTATAAGCAGGATCGGCGCACGTTGCTGGTGCTGACATTTGACGATGGATACCAGGATAACTATACGCATGGCTTCACGCTGGCGTGTGAGTTACAGGTTCCGATTAGCATCTTTCTCATTCCAGGCTACGTGGAGAGCCGTGATTACTTCTGGTGGTTGGAGGGCAAGCGCCTTATACGTCGCGCACAGGTGGACAATGTGACCATTGAGGGACGTACTTATCATCTAGGACAAGCACAAGAGCGCGATCTGCTTGCAGAAACAATCGATGCCCGTCTACGCCATGCCAGGTCGGTTGCAGAGCGTGAAGCTTTCCTGGTGATTGTACGTGAGTTGCTGGCTGTACCTTCATCCGTTACGAAAGAGGAGGAAGCATCTCGCCCATTGACGTGGGCGGAGATAGGCGAGATGGAGGAGAGCGGATGGGTCTCATTCGGCGCTCATACCATGCATCACCCGGTCCTGGCCTACCTTGCAGAGCCTGCGGAGGTACGGCGCGAGGTAGGCGAGTGCCGAAGCGTGCTGGAGCAGCGATTGGGTCACCTGGTACGTGCCTTTGCTTACCCGATTGGGCGACCCGAGCACATTGGCCACGAGGCGCAACGCGCGGTGCGAGATGCAGGCTATGATTGGGCGGTAACAACCACCTATGGAAACAATACTGCCCAGAGCGATCCTCATCGTCTTCGACGTGTTGCAGGCGATGTGAGTCGGCATTGGCTGGTTATGGCAGCCGAGGTATCGGGTGTTTGGAAAATTTTTTCTCCCCTGTGGAAGAATTCTCTATTTGGTAGGGTGGAGAGATAATTGCTTGTCAGTTAATGCGTGTAACGTTAGAATCATGGTAGGCTAAAAGGTACTTTGATGAACAGTGCACCAGATAATTCTCGCGTGACTAATTACCAGTCGCCGGTAGAGTCTGATAAAATTACAGTTCGCAACGCAGAACGTGTGGCTCTTAATGAGATATATCATGCTCTGGTGCTCGATGCTGGTTTACGGCAGTCGTTGGCTACTATTCGCTCGCTCGGTAGCAGAGGACTGGGTATTGCTGCTCTGGCGGCCTTCAATGGCGAATCTGTGCCTGCCTTCTCGTCGCGCTGGTGCCGGCAAGGGATTGTCTGCGGAGCAGGTGAGGCCACAGAGGAGTACCTCACCTTTGTGGAGCAGCTACTTGATCGTATTGATGCATGTGTATTGATTGCTTCATCAGATAGTACCTTAGCACTGGTACGCCTACACCGTGAGCGGCTTGAACGGCGGGTTCGTATTGCATTGGCAGAAGAATCGGCCCTGGCAATAGCCGTCAACAAAGAACAGACGTTAGAGATTGCCAAGCGGTTGGGTTTAGCTGTCCCCCGAGCTGTCACCGTGGGTGAGGTGAACGAGGTATCGGCGGCACTGCGCGAGATTGGGCTACCCGCAGTCGTCAAACCCGTGGAATCCTGGGTATGGGGTGAACAACAAGGAGCCAGGTATGCATCCAAATTAGTAACTACTTCTGACGAGGCGCGACTTGCAGTTGAGGAATTGACGCAATTAGGTGGAAAGACGCTCTTCCAGCAGTTCCTCTCAGGGAGACGTGAGGCTATCAGTTTCCTCTATGCACATGGTGAGATCTACGCGCGTTTTGCCCAGTGGGCTAAGCGCACGGAACCGCCGTTGGGCGGTCAATCCGTCCTGCGTCAGAGCATCGCGGTTCCGCCTGACCTTGGCGAGCAGGCGGAACGGCTCGTGCGTGCAATCGGGTTGGAAGGCTACGCTGAAGTCGAGTTTCGGCGTGACGGTGCGGGGATTCCCTATCTGATGGAGATCAATCCACGCCTCTCGGCCTCGGTTGAGATTGCGGTGCGTTCAGGAGTTGATTTCCCCTACCTGCTCTATCAATGGGCGAGCGGAGAGCGCATTGATCGGGTGGAGCACTATCGTACAGGGAATTGGATGCGCTATCTGAGAGGCGATATTATGACAACCATAGAGGCATTACAGCAGCGTGGTAGGCCGGGAGTCACTCCGCCTGCTCGAGCGATAGCCGATTTTTGCGTTTCTTTCTTCAAGCCAATGAGATATGACTATCTTGATTGGAAAGATCCTTTGCCAGCCTTCATTGCGACAACAGACTTCACCCGTCGCTGGCTAGGAGGGGCTATTATGAAGAGGTTGTCTCGCGCGCGGGGAATACTCTCCTCGTAATCTTCGCACTACAGCGAGCACTGTGGTTCGACAAGCCAAACACGTGTGTTAGAAGTCAACAGAAAGGGGCTTTCTGTGTGCTCTATGCGGGAAGGAGAGCGCTGTGAAGGAGCGTATACGTTTGTTTGTCGCTCTATGTTTCTACTATAGTGGGCTGGTAAAACTTGCACACTGGTGGACACGCCGCTTGGGGCGGCGCCTGATTATCCTCAAATACCATCGCGCGATTGGGGGAGATCTGCGCGGTCAGATGCTCTACTTGCGTCAACACTATCGCCTGCTGCATCTCGAAGAGGCGCTGGAAGAGTTCTATACGCCTCTGCAGGAGGGGAAGCGGATGCGTGACCGGCGCCTACCGATGGTACTGACCTTTGATGATGGATACCGCGATAACTACACGCATGCCTTTGCTCTTGCACGGGAGCTGCAGATTCCTATCACTATCTTTATCATTCCGGGCTACATAGAAAGCGGAGATTATTTCTGGTGGCTGGAGAACGAGCGTCTTGTGCGTCGCGCTCAGGCGAGTGAGGTGACAATCGAGGGGCGCGTCTACCATCTGAACCAGCCAAAGGATCGAGCTATGCTTGCCCAAGCAATAAAAACTCGTTTGCGTTATTCCAGGTCGGTTGCAGAGCGTGAAGCGTTTCTTGCGGATCTACGCAAGGCATTGTTGGTGCTTTCATCTGTTACGTTGGAAGAAGAGGCGGCTCTGCCGTTGACGTGGGCGCAGGTACGTAAGATGGAGGAGAGTGGGTGGGTCTCATTCGGAGGCCATACCATGCATCATCCGATCCTGGCGCACCTGCAGGACCCCACCGAGGTGCGTCTCGAGGTAGGTGAGTGCCGTACCGTGCTGGAGCAGCAGCTAGGCCATCCCGTGCGTACGTTTGCCTACCCTGTAGGGAGTCTGAGGAACATTGGTGACGAGGCGCTGCGATCTGTAAAGGCGGCAGGGTACGAGTGGGCGGTAACGACTGTTGAAGAGGTAGCCACTCCCCAGAGTGATCCACATCTCCTGAGCCGGATTTCAGGGGACCCGAATGTGCATTGGCTGGTAATGGCTTCGGAGCTAGTTGGGCTGCTGGGTAACGTCACTCGCCTGAGGAGAAAATTGGACATTGTCTCTCGCCTGAGGAGAAAATTATGAGAGACTCGCTAGACAAAACCCCTGCTGTGAGTGAACAGTTGCAAGTTGCTGAGTCTACTATTCCGCAAGTTGGCAGTACGCAACCGCTAGTTCATAAATCGAGATATGATGCCCTGGTTCTTGATGCGATGCAGCGGCAATCACTGGTCACAGTACGCTCTCTAGGCCACAGAGGACTGTCTGTTGCTGCACTCGAGACCTCAAGCCTCGTACCAACTTTCTCATCACGCTGGTGTCAGCAGGGATTTTGCGCGCCATCCTACGAGCAGAATGTAGAGCCCTATCTTACCTACCTGGAGCAGTTACTGGACCATACTGGTGCGAGTGTACTCATTACTTCGTCGGATGGTACCCTGGCGTTGATACGCCAGTATCGCGAACGACTTGAGCATCGGGTGCGTATCGCGCTGGCAAAAGAACCAGCCCTGGCAATAGCTGTCAATAAAGAGCGGACATTGGGAATCGCCAAAGGACTGGGTTTGAATATCCCTAGGGGGGTGAAGGTAGAGAAGATTGGACTACCCGCAGTTGTCAAACCCGTGGATTCCTGGGTGTGGGGTGAACAAAAGGGTGCAAGGCTAGTGTCTCAGCTCGTCACTACACCCGCTGAGGCCTTGCATGCGGTCGAAGAACTGACGCGCCTGGGAGGAACCGCGCTCTTCCAGCAGTTCCTCTCAGGGAGACGTGAGGCTATCAGTTTCCTCTATGCACATGGTGAGATCTACGCGCGTTTTGCCCAGTGGGCTAAGCGCACCGTGCCGCCGTTGGGCGGTCAATCCGTCCTGCGTCAGAGCATCGCGGTTCCGCCTGACCTTGGCGAGCAGGCGGAACGGCTCGTGCGTGCAATCGGGTTGGAAGGCTACGCTGAAGTCGAGTTTCGGCGTGACGATACTGGAGCTCCCTATCTAATGGAGATCAATCCGCGCCTCTCGGCCTCGGTTGAGATTGCGGTGCGTTCAGGAGTCGATTTCCCCTACCTGCTCTATCAATGGGCGAGCGGGGAGCACATTGATAGAGTGGAGAGCTATCGTACAGGCAATTGGATGCGCTATTTGGAGGGCGATATCCTCACAACGCTGCAGGCACTGATACAGCATGGTAGACCAGGAGTTACTCCACCAGCCCACGCGCTATTTGACTTCTTTCTTTCTTTCTTTGAACCCATGGGCTATGATTATTTTGATTGGAAGGACCCTCTGCCAGCATGGACAGCGACAATTGAATTCGGTCATTATATAATACGACGACTGAAGAGAAGTCTTGCAAGAAGGAGGGTATCTTGAGCGTGTTATCTGGAAGTACAAAAACCCCAAAGCCCTCTATCTACGGAGAAGTAACGCATGCGTAGGCGCGTGTTGATATTTATTGCTGCGTGTTTCTACTATAGCGGGCTCGTGAAACTGGCTCGCTGGTGGACAAAGCGCTTGGGGCGTCGCTTGATTATCCTCAATTACCATTCTGCGTCCGAAGGAGACCTGCGCAGCCACCTGCTCTACCTGCGTCGTCACTATCGTATACTTCATCTTGAGCCGGCATTGGAAGAACTTTACACACTTAGCAAAGTCGAACGAAAAAGGTATGATCGGCGCACAGCGCTCGTACTGACCTTCGATGACGGATACCATGATAACTACACGCATGGCTTTGCGCTGGCGCGTGAGTTGCAGGTTCCTATCACCATTTTTCTTATACCAGGCTACATAGAAAGCGGAGACTGCTTCTGGTGGTTGGAGGGCAGGCGCCTTTTAGAACAGCTGCGGGTGGGCGAAGTAGCAATTGCGGGCCGGAACAGTCATGCAGGATACCCTGTGGAACAAAGGGTATCGGCACAAGCAATCGACACCTACTTATATCATGCCCGGTCAGTTGCAGAGCGTGAGGCGTTTTTGCTATCTGCCCGCCAGTTACCGGCGGTGTCCCCCCCGGTCGCCCAGAAGAAGGCCGCTTTACCACTCACATGGGTTGAGGTTCAGGAGATGGAGGAGAGTGGGTGGGTCTCGTTCGGTGCGCACACCATGCATCATCCGATCCTGGCGCATCTGACCGATTCTGCTGAGGTAGAGTACGAGGTAAGAGAGTGTCGCTTGAAACTTGAGCAGCAACTGGGACATCCAGTGCGTACCTTTGCCTATCCTGTTGGGCAAACACAGCATATAGGAGATAATGTACTTCGTGCTGTACAACAAGCAGGGTACGACTGGGCGTTAACAACGATGTACGGCTTCAATACTCCGCGAAGCGACCCGTATCTCCTTCGGCGCATCGAAGTGGATGTCAGTCAGCATTGGCTGGTCGTGGCCGCAGAGACAGCCGGCTTGTGGGGCTTCCTCTCCCGCCTGCGCTGGCTGCCTCTCATTCGGAAGTATTTTACGAATGCCGCAGGAGGTAATAGGTGACTGATCTAAGAACCATGTTGATTCCCTGTTCGCGCGATTTACAAACGATAGTAATATAGATGATCACCTTCTAAAGTCCGGCTGAAATGTGAATGACCCTTTTCAAAGCCGAATTATTTTTGCATCGTTATAGCCGTGTGTCATGTTACGGGTGTCTACAATGCAGCGGGCTTCGTGTATAATCCAGGGGATATCATAATAGCTATGGTCCGTGACGATGACAACACAGTCTGCAGCTTGCAACAAGCCACTGCTCACTGGCTGTGAGTGCAGTGTGCTATCGCGAACTTTCAGCGATGGTATATACTCGTCGTTGTAGAGTACTACTGCCTTGCGAGCCAGCAAATCCTGAATAATGTCGAGAGCGGGAGATTCACGTACATCACCTACATTGCGTTTGTAGGCGACGCCCAACACAAGAACAGTTGCGCCATTGAAACTGCGGCGCTGTTCGTTCAGTGCCTCACTGATCTTATTCACGACGTAATGTGGCATGCTACTATTGATCTCCGCTGCCAGTTCAATAAAGCGTGCAGTGTAATCAAGCGTTTTGAGTTTCCAGGAAAGATAGTGCGGATCGATCGGGATACAGTGTCCCCCCAGACCTGGACCTGGCAGAAAGCGCATGAAGCCGAAAGGCTTGGTTGCCGCCGCATCGATAACTTCCCACACATCGATGGAGAGTTTTTCACAAATGATGGCGATTTCGTTCACCAGGCCGATGTTGACGGCACGGAACGTGTTCTCCAGGAGCTTGGTCATCTCAGCGACACGTGGGGAGGAGACGGGCAGGACTCTCTCGATGGCTGCTCCATAATAGGCCTGTGCGAGTTCCGTACAGGCAGGTGTAACGCCGCCAACAATTTTGGGTGTGTTGCGCGTGTCGAAGTTGGGATTGCCGGGATCGATACGCTCTGGTGAAAAGGCCAGGAAGAAGTCAACGCCCACTTTCAGGCCAGTAGCTTGCAGTTCGGGTAGCAGAACTTCATCAGTCGTACCGGGATAAGTTGTGCTCTCCAACACCACCAACTGACCTGGATGCAGGTGTGCTTTCACCTGTTGTGTAGCCGAGATGATATAGGAAATATCAGGGTCGCGTGTCTTCCGTAACGGTGTGGGTACACAGATGCTGACTGCATCGATATCATCCAGTGCAGCATAGTCACTGGTAAAACACACGCGTTTTGCATCGATGAGTGCCTGTAAAGTACTACTCGGAATATCAGGAATATAGCTCTCACCGCGATTGACCAAATCAATTTTTTGCTGATCCAGGTCAATGCCAGTAACCTGGAAGCCAGCTTCTGCGAATGCAATTGCGAGTGGTAATCCTACATAGCCGAGTCCAATGATCCCAACACGCAGAGAGAGTGTGGAAATCTTTTCTTGTAATGATAATGAGTGATCCATGAGCTGCTCCTTTGCCGGTGTTGCATTCTATAGTTCAACAAGCTGCAACATCATGATTTTTCATCTTTGTCCTTTTGCTGTCGAGGGATAGTAATTGTGACAGTTGAATCCACTCCACCGTTCAAAGGAGGTGTGCTAGGAGGAGGCAAAGGCAGCTTTGCCAAACTGCTGCCTGTCCTGGGTTGCCGCGTATCACTCAGATAGTGGTGAATCTCATCGTAGTCCGACCAGCTACTTTTGTTGAGGACAATCCCTATTACTGAGGTGCGGGTTTTGTTCAACAGACGCCTGGCACGTAAAAGTGCCTTACGAGGTGTTTTAGAAGCATCAACAACTAGCACTGTTGTCTGAATATATGAAGCCAAGATCTGGGCGTCTGCTACAGGAAGTAATGGGGGGGTGTCGAAAATGACATAATCAAACTGCGGTGCTTTTTGCAAATAGCTGAAGATTTGGTTAGCTGCCGACGATTGCAGCAATTCCGCGGGATTGAAATCGATTACTCCTGTTGTCAACACCCGTAACGTAGGAATTTCGGTTGGCTGATCATGTAGCTCTTGCTCGAGCTGTGACCACTTCTCCATGAATGCGCTTGTAAGACCGCGGTAATTATCGAGTTGAAAGTGATGATGTAGCATTGGACGGCGCAGGTCTGTATCGACGAGCAGCACCCGTTTTCCTGTCATTGCTAAAAAGGAGGCGAGATTAGCAGCAATAGTAGTTTTGCCCTCATCTACGAGGGCACTGGTGACCATTACCCCCTTGAAAGGTTTAAGCGTCTGTGCTGCATTTAAGCTTGCACATAGCTTGCGGCATCCTTCTGCCAGAGTTGGTATCTCTTCAGCATTTTTGCCTCGCTCTTTTTTCGAAAGTTGGGGAATAACCGTCAGTGTGTCCAAACCTGAAATCTCTTGCACTTCTTCAGGGCTGCCCAGGCGATCATCGATCCATTCAAAAATAACAATTAAAGCTAAAGCAAGACCAAGGCCAACTAGTGCCCCAAGACCTGCATATATTAGCGGTCTGGGACTAACAGGGTCTATTGGAAGTTGGGCAGGTAAGACTTGCGCGGTAGCGACGGGCTGTATCTGCGAGCCCACATATTGTGAAAAACTCAGGCCAATCTCATTAGCGAGCTGCATTGCCAGTCGCGGATCAGTGCTCTTGACATCGAGTTCGATGATCTGCGAGTTGGGTTGAGTTTTCACGGAGAGCATATCATTAAGCTGCTTTAATGTCAGTCCTTCATGTTGTGATACAACACGGTCGAGCACTACCGGATTTGTGAGCAACTGAGCATATGTTGGTAAAGCTTGGATGGTGGAAGCGGTACTCTCACCGATTGATGTGTTGGGTCTACCCATACTAAGGAAAATGGTTGTAGAAGCTTGATAAGTAGGAGGTATAAACTTACCGATGGCGTAGGTTCCGCCACCGCAAATAACGATTCCAAGTACTATCAACCAGGCCCAGCGTTTAGCAAGCATTGTATAGCGACTTAATGGACTTTGCATTTGAGAACCATCCTTATAGTTCTGAAGATGATAATGTTCAGATACATCTATGTTTTGATGCAGTTTGGCATAGCAACCTATTGTATACTAGCACTGCAAATACTTTCTACCTTTATCCCCTCAAGGATATAATCCCGCCTATAAGAATTAGGTTTATGACAAAGTTGAGATGCTGTTGCGAAAGAAGTATCCTGGTGTATATTCCTCTCCACCCGAATTGTTCAGGATAGAAATGTTTTTTACACTACTTTCTGCAGAGCATCACTGATTCTTTACCTCCATTAACAAAGGACAGAGTAGTAACTCATGCTTTCTCTTTCGATCTTTGCCTCCGAAAAAGTAAAATGAGCGGGATGAAGACTAGAATGGCTAGGAGGAACCAGCCCAACCACTGTGTGTTTCCAGAGGAAGGGGGGGATGCACTTGATGGATAAGGGGTAGGATGAACTGGCGTAAGGATATTATTTGGGTACACACCATCCAACGTTTTCCAGAAGCCGCCTCCACTTTCCCAGGTGACACTCATCCCCGTTTCGGTTTTAATACGTTCCTCCATAGGCCAGGGCCATAAAGGCTGATTGGTTAAGACCCCATCCTGATACCTATAAATAATAGTTGCGCCAATATCGCTTCCTCCCTGTCCTGCCCCTTTAAGAGGAGAATTGGGAGGAATAAAAAGATATGCACCTCTGCCGTATTTTGCAACATTGTATCTCGGATTAACCTTTTTATCTGTCGGTCCAACGGTTGCTCCGATCCTGCCATTGCCATAAAAATCAAGAGAGCTATGTGTCGGGTTACCTACTATCGCAGTATCATTATTGACAAACACACTGTTTGTCAATGTAGGATTTTGACTTGTTTGTTTGGAGAACCCTACCTCGTTATTGACAAAAGTAGAAGCATCGACACCTCCCCCGCTTCCATTTTCTGTCGTCCATATAATACCATCACCATGATTTGTCGTGGTATGAAAATTACCTTGCTTTCTGGTATTATCAAAGAAACTATTTATAACTTGTGTATTGTCGCCGGAAGAGTCATTTACCCATATTCCTTCCCAATTATCAAGAAACATCGCGCCAAGAATTTTTGCATTATCCTCTGGAGGTCCATTAGTAGTTATCCAGATAGCAGTAAAGTAATCATTACTTGGCTGATCAGGAATATCGTGAATGCAGATGGGATTTTCCAAAGTAACGTTTGTTGATCCGTAAATACCATAGCACGATCTTGGAGCAGGAGAAAAGTTAGATTGTGCTGTCCATCGAGCCCATGTTCTCCGAAAAGTTACGTTACTTGAGTGATAGGCAATAAAAATATAGCGCCCTTGACCCCAGCCGGCACAATCCTCGATTAACACGTTGCTTGGTCCGTAAGCGATATCAAACACGTGAGAGTTGCCAGAACCTGCATTGTAGGCAGTAATGCGCCGGAGGGTGATCATATCACTCTGGCCAGAAACGATAACCACATCATAATCTGGTCCCGCATTCCGTGCCACCAAACCATCAACGACGACGTAGGAACTGTTTTTTACTTCGATAACAAAGGGAGCGCTTCCTGCACCATCGATAATCGCTTTGCCATCATGTTCCGCCTGGATAGTAATGGGCGCAGTTGACGTACCATGTATCCCATTCACGTGCAATTCACTATTGGAGTAGAGACCGTCTTGAAGAAGTAGCGTATCGCCGGGAGAAAGACTGTTTGCTTTAGCAGAGAGGTTATCTCCAGGTGATGCATAGATGGTATTTCCTGCTCCTCGCTGGCGCAGTTCGTGCCGGCTTTGAGAACCAAACCCAGTCAGTGGAACAACTAGAATAAGGAGAAGAAAAGCAAAAAGAATTGCTGTTTTAGGCGATCGAGACTGGTTTGAGAAAGCTTTCATATCGTACTTATACGTATAATTGCACTAGAGGGTAACAATAACTGCTTTTTATTCTTAATAACCCTGGCTGCCTGTTGAAAAGTGTGTACCGCGGCAGCTTCTAGTATCATTATACTACTCCTGCTAAGATATGTTCTAAATGAGAATGACTTCTCCCAGAGCTTCGGAGACTCAATTAGATAAAGCTAGTATAGCACAACAGGACTCTTTCGTCACTGTTCAAAATGCATTAATTTTGATAGAGTAAGTACATTGAAGCTGATGATAATGAATATGAAAGGAGTTGTACACTTTACTTTATACGGTTAGTAGGGGTAAAAGTGTACTCTTGTTTGAAGGTGGCTACAACAAAATATCTGGTTACAGGCGGTGCAGGATTCATTGGTTCACATATTGCAGAGGCTTTGCTTGATCGAGGAGATTCCGTACGAATCTTCGATAACCTTGCCACGGGCAGGATATCAAACCTGGCTGCGCTCAAGGGGCGTGCTGAATTTGTCGAAGGCGATCTACGTGATCTCGATAGCATGCGATCTGCCGTAGAAGGTGTCGAAGTGGTATTTCATCAGGGAGCGCTCGCTTCGGTACCAAGGTCTATTGCAGACCCAATCAGGTCACTTGAGACCAATATCAATGGCACACAAAACGTACTAATTGCTGCTCGAGATGCAGCTGTGCGACGTGTTGTATATGCTAGCTCTTCGTCCGTATACGGAAACACGCCAACATTACCTAAACGGGAAGATATGCCAACCAATCCAATGTCGCCTTATGCTCTTCAGAAGCTTACGGGCGAGTTGCTCTGTGGTATATTCACCCGTATTTATGAGCTCGAAACTGTTGCTCTTCGCTACTTTAATGTCTTCGGCCCACGGCAAGATCCGACTTCGGAGTATGCGGCGGTGATTCCTCGTTTTCTTACAGCATTGATCGAAAGACGACGCCCCATCATCTTTGGAGACGGGGAGCAAACGCGCGATTTTACCTATATTGCCAATGTCGTACAGGCAAATTTGCTGGCAGCAACAGCTCCTCAAGCCGTTGGTCACGCTATGAATATTGGCTGTGGTGAGCAGATTTCACTCAATACTGTGTTGCACATAGCGGAGGACCTTCTGGGAGTGACTGTCGACGCCGAGTATCGTGACCCACGTCCAGGAGATGTGCGTGATAGCCTTGCGGACATTAGTCTCGCGCGACGTCTTTTGGCATATAAGCCAATTGTCAGTTTTCGCGAGGGGTTGGCTTATACTCTTGACTCCCTGCGTGTTAATTAGCTCTTTTTAGTATTCTCATACTATCTAATAAGCAAGCTTAGGCATTGGAATATATACCACCGTATGAGGATAATAACATCGTCTCAACTCGCTTGTATACCAGATTCCTATAGAGAAAGATTTATCCTAAAGGCGTGAGTATTCACTCCAAAGTATGCTAGGAGATAGTCTATGAATCTGGTCTCGTTCTCCATTAGAACCAAGGGAGCATATAACTTCACCAGGCGTCTCGGGACGGTATTTACTCGTTTTGGAGTTTCAGAAGCCCCAATTCGACTTGCTTTACACACTATTCTAGCATCCCTTCGAAAATATGAAGGCGCGCCAACCTTCTTCATTCCCGCTGTGGTGTTAGGCCGTCACCCTGAACTGATCTCAGAAATTGCCCAAAATGGTGCCGAAATTGGCATTCATGGCTATGTTCATAACGATTATCGTACTTTGGGTAAAGAGGAACAATATAAGCAAACAAAGCAAGCTATCTCGGTATTTCAAAAAATCAAGCTTCCCTATCAGGGCTTTCGCAACCCCTATCTTGGATGGACAGAAGAATCGCTCGATGTGTATGCTTCCCTGGGATTTAATTATGAAAGTAACATAGCTGTCTTACATGACGTTGTCGATCTCAAGGCCTTTTCTCCACTCCTGCAAAGCGGCTTTGCAAAATCTCTGAAACTCTTCCAGGCTATTCCTTGCAGTACATATGTCCTTCGTCCACATTTTGAAAGAGATTTGCTGCGTATTCCAACCAGCATTCCAGACGATGAAATGCTATTTGATCGCCTACGTATTACTGACCCACAGGAGGTTGGGCTCATCTGGAGCAAGGTAATGCAGCGTGTATATGACCATGGTGGCCTCTATACGCTTAATCTTCATCCCGAACGTGGTGTCCTTTGTAGAGAAGCCCTTGATACTCTCCTATCGTATGCCAGCAGCCTGCCTCTTCCGGTCTGGGTGGCTCGTATAGGAGATATTGCACAGTGGTGGAAGGAACGTAGTGCCTTTAAACTCAGCATTACATCTCGTGGTTCTGATCATTTGGCGCTGCCCCTGTATTGGTGTAACGCCACAAACACCACAACAAGTGATCGATTTCCTCCAGGAGCAAGGTTATCCTTTCGCTTACAGTTCTCAGGAAGAAGCTTACAAGTATGCGATGTACCTCGACAAACCGGAAGGATTCGGTACAACACGAGAGAAACAGGCTGCAAGTAAAAGTGCCCTTGTTGAGCAGATCGAAACAGTAGATGCACCCTTATTGCGCTTTGGCTGCTGGCCTAATGGCATACGAGCTGCGCTTGCCATTTCAGGTGATATTGATTCAGTTACAGTGCAGGATTTCTTTTTGCGCATCTTCGAAGTCAGACAAAATACCTGACTATAACTCACTACCTCCTATCTACAAGGCATGAATGGCAGGGGAGTACAGATTTGTCTATGAAAAGCGAACAACAACATGATCTTACAGAACCAGTTCCAACCCTGCAAGTCGTCGAGATTGACCCACGGACCGATCCACGTTGGGAAGCTTTTATCAGCACTCTGCCGAATAGCCTGATTTATCAACATCCATCTTGGCTACAGGTTCTTGAAGAGGCGTTTGGATATAAGCCTGTTAATCTTGCCTGTGAGGACAGCAGTGGCCAACTCCAGGGTATCCTACCCCTCTATTATTTGCGAGGTCTGTTCACCGGCCGTCGCTATTCGTCTCTTCCTCGCACTCCGGTCGCCGGTCCGCTCGCCTATAATGACCAGGCACTGACCGCTTTAACACGTGCCGCTTTTGAGCGTGTTCGTGATGAGCGGGGTGCCCAACTCCAACTCAAAGTGCCGTCGAATAAGCTCGAAGGACTCGTGGAAGGCGTTGTTGGTGTGCCGTGGA